>ENA-OQDF01000235-OQDF01000235.1-human-gut-metagenome-genome-assembly--contig:-NODE-235-length-22133-cov-2.018858_pt1 | contig 22133 bp, 25 predicted proteins | sample MGYA00242769_ERZ504597 | MGnify/ENA primary metagenome ERZ504597 (study PRJEB26092, sample SAMD00036305) | human gut metagenome | host: Homo sapiens | study: EMG produced TPA metagenomics assembly of...
CATCAGAAATAAGTTCCTTCAATACTTTCTGAAGAAATCTTGTTTAATCTCTCCCTTGAATGGAGAATTCGCTCATTTACAGAACCATACACCGCAAGCAGGCTGTCTTCTTTAATGCTCATCACCTTTTCTATATAGTCATTCAAAAAAGTCTCGAAAGTTTTTCCTGCAACGGTGGCTTCTTGCTCTATCAACTTTTGTTTAATCAAGTCTTCCAAAGCCTTCATCTTTATCTCATAAGCCGTATTAAGCAAATCAAAAGTCTCTTGGGTAGTTAATTGAGACAGCTCGGAAGAATAAACTTTATGTCCATTCACTTCTGCCACAATGCTCTTGTCCCAGTTGGAACAAGAGCATAAAAGAAGTAAACAGCAAAATATTTGATATTTCATATTATTACGGTCTTGGTATAGGGGTTCCAAAATTAGGATGGAATATATTATTCAATGCAAAACCTTTGTTTGTGTTTAATAAAACATAATATCTTGTGTTGTCTGTAGCATTAATTCCATACATGCCTTGGTCACCAGACAATTTAATCTTTGTATGTATATCCCTTATAGGATTTAAGCCAGTTTTTATTGCTGGAATCTTCGTCATCAACATAAATCATGCCTAAGTCCTCAATAGTATAGGCATAAGCTAAAACTCCATACTTAATAGAATTTCGAGGACCAACTCCAGGAATATAGCCCCATTGATTGCGAGGATAAGGAGGGTAAGCCCAGGCTAATGCTGCATTAGAATTCACGACAGTATACCCTCCAAGCTGATCAATTCTTTGGTATTCAGGATGTGTGCTATCAATTATTTTATTATCAGTATGCTTATCATCACAATCATGATAACGAACAAGTATATCCATTGTACCACCAAACTGACTGTAATTTATATGGTCAACAAGAAAAACTCCTCCAGGATAATATTGAGTTGCTTCCGTCAAGCAGAATTTGAAACGGACATTGCCATTATTATCTACAAACGTATCTCCTACATAACCTTCAATCTTAGAATTCTGTCTTGTATCTTCTGCATCAAGATAAAGTGTCAGTTCTTTATAAGTCCCACATGACTCTACTTTGAACACCCCTACTACATCAGTAGTTCCAGTGTAAGCAGTTCTCATTACTCTTTCTTTAGCAACAGACTGTCTATTCATTAATTCCTGCTCGTACTCATCCATCAAGCCTAAATAACTTGTTCATCGGCTACAGTCTCAATTTTGCGTATCCCCTCCTCATTAATTGCTCTGGTTGATAGCTCATAATCTTCAGCAGCTTTAGCAAGCTCCGCATCATTTTCCAACAAATCGTAGCTGTTACTGCATGAGTACAAGCCAGCGCACCTAAAAAGGCGAACAGCAAATGTTTCTTCATTTTTCTTAAATATAATGTTAGTAAATAAAATCCCCGTATAAAACGGTATCTCCGATAGTAATTTCTAAGCGATACTCTTCTCCTTCATTTAATAAGCCTGCTAAATTTAGTATTATCTCAAAGTAGAGTATGAATCAGAAAGATGGTTTCATTAGTAAAAAGGTTGGTAACTGAAACCTTGACATCAGCAAAGCCATTCTGAGAAGTTATCATAATTGATTCTGAATTAGAATCGAATAATGCAGAAGCCTCTAAGATAGCAGAACGTGTTCCTTTACTATTTGTAGTAGAAGAAGCTACAATTTTTTCAAGATCTATCTTTTTCGGTCGTTTCTGAGACATTGCATTTATATTCATACAAGTAAATGCAAATAGACACAATAGTAGTTTTCTTGTTCTCATTATTAATTAAGTTATTAAAAGTTTAATACTGCAAATAACTTAATCTTTTATAAGAAAGCCTACAAAAAAAGAGGTAACAGTGGTAACAGAGCAATGTAACAGAAGTAACAAATCCATCATAATACGCTATTTATCAATAGTCAAACATACGATTGAACAGTTCTTCATCAATTTTATTCTTGATACGGCTCTTTCTCGTTTTTATAGCGTCCGAAGAGACATCCAGTATACATAAAACAATAAATTTGGAACAACGGAGCAAAGACAATATACAATAAAGCAAATCATCATTAGTCAAACCGGGATAGTGTTCCTTCAAATCTTTCATGACATCGGCAAAAGTCTTTCTTATATCACTCACCATCACTTGCCTATAAGTATCTGCAATCGAAACCTGCATTTTAGCAGTTGCTTTCTTCAATTCATCAAGTTTTCTACTTCCCTCGGTGGTTCTAAATATAGAAACACAGATACTGAATCGTTCCTCCTCCAATTTGTGTAATTCTGCTACTTTCGTATTAGAAGCTGATTCAGGAATTTCATTCAAAAGCATCACCTCCGCACGGTTTTCCATCAAGCGCTGCTGCAAAGCCATATACTCCTTTTTCCTACGGGCATCACGCCACAGATAAACAATGACCAATACAAACATGAATAACAAAAAAAGAACCGCCAAGCCTGCAACTATCCGTTGATTTCTGACAGACAATTCACGTTTATGAAGTTCTATTAAATGATTATCCATCAGTTCATCAAGTTCTGCACGATAATTCATCATTTGAATGGAGTCATAGAAAAGAATGAAAGAGTCAACATATACAGTAGCATTTTCCCAATCCTTCATTTTTTATATCCTTCAAACAAATGATTATAAGACGATGTCTTTACATATATATTAGAAGACCTTGCTCCAATTTTCCAATAATAAACAGCAGAATCATTCCGATTTAAGGAATTTAGAATATCCCCCTTTATAGAACAAGCCGATGTATAATCTTCCTCAACGGTCAAATAGGGTAAAGCTTTTGAAAGAGCCGATTCCGCCTCCATATACCGCCCCAACTCATTATAAAGCCCCGCTATGTTTTTATAAATAAGGGATAAACACTCATTGTCTTGCAGCGAGGATGCAATTTTTAAAGCTTGTTGATAGTAACAAAGCGCACTATCCAATTGATATTCCAACAAAAAGGTATTTCCAATATCTCTTAATGCATAAAAAGAACGTGCAGAATCCTTCACTGCACATAAATTATATCCCTTCCGATACATTTCCCTTGCCGTAGAATGTAAATCTTGCTCATTATAACAGTTCCCCAATGGCTGTACAGCATCGCCACGAATATAGAGTCTTTCTTTGGCATCAGTTCCAGCGACTTCAGATAGAGGCTTATCGCCTTCGGAAACTCTTTATTTTCCATATAGACACATCCCCAATAGAAATATGCTTGCGCCAGCCGTTCCTGCTTTCCGCCTCCTTCGTAATAGTCTACCGCTATCTGTATCAGCGAATCGTTCTCCAGCAGCACACAACTCTTGTATCGGGCTTGCGTCAGCAGCAACGCATACAAGGCGCGTTCTTCTCCCCGCAACTCGCGGGAATCCGGTATCTGTTCCAACACCAGCAAAGCACTGTCGGGATTGCTCCACATCATGGAATCTGCTGCCACGAGCATGGAACGTGCAGAAGTGACTTCCTCCTTGCACGACTGGCACAGCACAGAAGTTACTAAAAAGAAGGAAAAGCAAGCAAAAGGTATCTCATAGGCAGCCCTATATTCGTTGTTGTTCACAAAGGTACACTATTTAGAGGAGATTACTGTACACATTCCATGCACATTTTGCAGGTAAGCTACGAATGCAATGGCAAAATTGCTTGTAAAATAAGGAAAAGAGAGAAGAAGAATCGCTTGTTGATAAACCACCATGCCCCCGTGACGAGCAAAAACACGAAAGCCACCTCTTCTGCATATACCGATATTCCGGAGATGCAGAAGGGCAGCCTTCTATATAAATAGCCGTAAAGCTATGCTGATTATAAACCGAATGCGGCTTTCACCTTGTCCACATAGTCCAGCTTCTCCCAGGTGAAGAGTTCCACTTCAATGTCCTTGTTGCCTTCGTAGCGGCTCTTGAAGTGCTTGACGATGATCTGCGGCTCGCGGCCATATGTCCGTAGGCAGCAGTCTCCTGATAGATGGGGTTGCGCAGTTTCAGACGGTCTTCTATCGCCTTGGGGCGGAGGTCGAACAGCTCGTCAATCTTACGGGCAATCTCACCGTCGCTCATATTGACGTGGCTGCGGCCATAAGTATCTACGAAGATATTAATGGGGCGTGCCACACCGATAGCGTAACTTACCTGTACCAGCATTTCGTCGGCAACGCCGGCAGCCACCAGATTCTTGGCAATGTGGCGGGCTGCATAAGCTGCGCTGCGGTCTACCTTAGAGGGGTCCTTTCCGGAGAAAGCGCCGCCGCCGTGGGCACCCTTGCCGCCGTAGGTATCTACGATAATCTTGCGTCCCGTCAGCCCGGTGTCACCGTGAGGACCACCGATTACGAACTTGCCCGTGGGGTTGACGTGGTATGTGATATGGTCGTTGAACAGTGCCAGCACCTTTTCATGATGGATGGAGGCAATGACACGCGGCATCAGAATCTCGATTACATCCCGGCGGATTTGGGCGAGCATTTCCTCGTCGGCCTTCAGCTGGGCGGCATCACTGTCGTCGGCAGGCTGGACGAAGTCGTCGTGCTGGGTGGAGACTACGATGGTGTCGATGCGTACGGGTGTGCCGTTGTCATCATATTCGATGGTCACCTGGCTCTTGGCGTCGGGACGGAGGTAGGTCATCACCTTGCCCTCGCGACGGACATCTGCCAGCACTTGCAGGATGCGGTGTGCAAGGTCCAGTGAAAGCGGCATGTAATTCTCCGTTTCGTTGGTGGCGTAACCGAACATCATTCCCTGGTCTCCGGCACCTTGTTCCATGGGGTCCTGTCGCTCCACGCCGCGGTTGATGTCGGGGCTCTGCTCGTGGATGGCGCTCAGCACGCCGCACGAATTGCTCTCGAACATATACTCGCCTTTGGTATAGCCGATTTTCTTGATTACTTCGCGTGCGATGAGAGGCATGTCAACGTACGCTTTGGTTTTCACTTCTCCAGCCAGCACTACCTGACCGGTAGTAACCAGAGTTTCGCAAGCTACTTTCGAACTGGGGTCGTAGGCCAACAGTTTGTCAAGCACAGCGTCCGATATTTGATCGGCCACTTTGTCGGGGTGTCCTTCAGACACCGATTCGGATGTGAATAAATATCCCATTTCAGTTGAGAATTGATAGTTGATAATTGATAATTCAACGAATGGCGGAAGGAGGTGTGTGGAGTAGATGCATCCGGCACACAAACGTGCCGTCAGAAAAGGATGTGTTTTAGCATTTTTTCTGTGGTTGCAAGCTACTCAAATCTCTCCACATATCGTTTTTCGGGGGCAAAGATAGTGCAAACCGAACGCAGAACAAAATGAACTTGTTCATTTTTATGCTGAGGTGCAGCCTATCTTCGCTTTTCGGAGGCAAAGATAAAAAAGAAATCTTGTATCTGCGCTACAGATAGCAGAGATTAACACTGATTTTGCAACAATTCCCCGATTGTCTTTCCCAATACCGGATGCACCACGCCTGAAGCAATCTCCGCCAACGGCTCCATCACGAAACGGCGTTCCTGCATCAACGGATGAGGAAGTTTCAGTTCAGGCGTATCCAGCAAAACGGGAGTACCGTCATCGGCAAAACAGAGCAGCAGGTCGATGTCTATCACACGGTCGCTATACACTGCATTGACAGACTTATGCGTACGCCCCATCTCCCGCTCGATTTCCTGCGTCGTTTGCAACACCTCCAAAGGTGCCAAAGCAGTGTCTACGCAGAGTGCGGCATTCAGAAAAGTATTATCGGAAGAAAAGCCCCACGGGGCAGTAGCATAAAAAGCAGATAGGGAAATCACTTCCCCTATCTGCTTTCTTATCTTTTGGACGGCCATGCGGAGGTTCTGCTCCTTATCGCCGAGATTGGTACCAAGACTGAAATAAACAACCATAATTACCGGTCTGTAATCAGCATCGCATCTCCATACGTACCAAAGCGGTACTCTTCCTTCAATGCCACATTGTATGCCTCCATCACCTGCTCGTAACCGCCGAAAGCGGCAACAATCATCAGCAGGGTACTGAGCGGCATGTGGAAGTTGGATATCATGCATTGGCCACGGTAAAGTCGTACGGCGGGAAGATGAACTTGTTGGTCCAACCTCGTATTCCTTCAAATGTCCGTCGGTGCTGACGGTGCTCTCGATGGCACGCATCACGGTGGTACCTACGGCACAGACTTGGCGGTTCAGGTCTTTGGCATGGTTCACAATCCGTACGGCTTCCTCGTTCACAATCATCTGCTCGGAGTCTGTCTTGTGCTTGGTGAGGTCTTCCACATCAATGTCGCGGAAGTTACCCAAGCCGGCATGCAGGGTGATGTAGGCAAAGTCAATACCCTTGATTTCCATACGCTTCATCAGCTCGCGGCTGAAGTGCAGGCTGGCGGTAGGCGCCGTAACAGCTCCTTCGTTGCGTGCAAAAATAGACTGGAAACGTTCGGCATCGTCCGGCTCTACGGGACGGTTGATGATGCTGTGGGGCAGCGGCGTTTCGCCCAGCGCATAGAGCGCCTTCTTGAACTCATCGTGCGGACCGTCGTAAAGGAAACGAAGCGTACGCCCACGCGAAGTGGTGTTGTCGATAACCTCAGCCACCATAGAGTCGTCGTCACCGAAGTAGAGCTTATTGCCGATACGTATTTTACGGGCAGGATCCACCAGTACATCCCACAACCGGAGCTCTTCGTTCAACTCACGCAACAAGAACACTTCAATACGCGCACCGGTCTTTTCCTTGTTACCGTACAAGCGGGCAGGGAAAACCTTGGTGTCGTTGAAGATAAACACATCTTTGTCATCAAAATAGTCCAGAACATCCTTGAACATCTTGTGCTCAATCTCACCCGTCTTACGGTGCAACACCAGCAGACGTGACTCGTCTCTGTACTTCGTGGGGTGCAAAGCTATCTTCTCTTCGGGAAGCTTGAATTTGAATTGCGACAGTTTCATAATTAGTTATGAGTTATAAGTTATGAGTTATTTATTATTTATATCAGTCTGTTTTAGTCATAAGAGGGTATGAGTTATCCGGCAGTATGCTACACTTCATAGCAAATAACTTATAACTCATAACTTATAACTAAATATCTATCTCCTGCGCCTCTATCCATCTTTGAAATCGAGGGGATTGAGCAGTCTGCCAGCCGGACGTCGCCTACACGGGTACGCTCCAAGGCGGTGAGGTGGGCGCCGCTCTGCAGGGCTTCGCCGATGTCACGTGCCAGGGCGCGGATATAGGTTCCTTTGCTGCATACTACGCGTACCTTTATCCACGGTTCGGCAATATCCAGCCCGTCGTCCAGCAGCTCTATCTCGTCGATGACGAGCAACTTGGGTTTCAGCTCTACCTCCTCTCCCTTGCGGGCAAGGTCGTAGGCACGTTTCCCGTTCACCATACATGCCGAGAAGGCGGGAGGCACTTGCTGTATCTCGCCGATGAACTTCTTCAGCGTCTCCTCCACCAGTCCGCGGGTGATGTGCTCCGTGGGATAGGTGGCATCTAGCTCATGTTCCAGGTCGTAAGAGGGAGTGGTGGCACCCAACCGGATGGTGGCAACGTACTCCTTCGTGTGATACTGGAATTCCTCAATCCGTTTCGTGGCCTTGCCCGTACAGACTATCATAACCCCCGTAGCAAGCGGGTCGAGGTACCGGCATGGCCTACTTTCAACTTCTTCTCCTTTATCCGCCGGCAGATGTGGTAACGCGCATGTCCCACAACCTTGAACGATGTCCATCCCAGCGGTTTATTGAAATAGAGGACTTCTCCTTCTTTAAAATTCATTGGCCTCTCCCCTAACCCCTCCTCGGTAGGAGGGGGATAAAATGGTACAACTTAATATTTTTCTCTTATTGATTTCCGGAGTAATCAGTCTTTCCCCCACACAAGGAGGGGCTTTAGCTTAATATGAGCGTTATGACACCGGCTATCGCGCAATAGATGGCAAAATAAATCAGCTTGCCCTTCTTCACAATATTTATCATCCACTTGCAGGCCAGGCAGCCCGAAACAAAAGCAGCCAGGAAACCTACCACCAGCGAAAGCGTCGGAATATCCCCTGCAACCGCCTCACCTTTCATCATCTTCATTCCATCCAGCAGTGCCTCGCCCAGGATGGGAGGCATCACCATCAGGAAAGAGAACTGTGCCAGCTTCGCCTTGTTGTCGCCCAGCAACAGACCGGTTGCAATGGTGCTGCCCGAACGGGAAAGCCCCGGAAGCACCGCGCATGCTTGTGCCAGACCGATGATAAAGGCATCCTTCATGCTGATGTTCTCCTTCTGCTTCGGCTTATAATATAGGAGAAAGACAGCAGCAGAGCTGTCAGCAGCAGGCAGCAGCCCACAACGACCAGTCCCGAACCGAAAATGGCCTCTACTTCGTCCTTGAAAAATACCCCCACAATGCCGATAGGTATCATGGATACCAGTATATTGATGACGTAACGTGTCTCCTCGTTCATCTGCCACTTGAACAGTCCCTTGAAAATCCAGTCAATCTCTTTCCAGAGTATCACCAGCGTACTGAACACCGTAGCCACATGTACCACTATCGTAAAAGCAAGATTCTCCTCTCCCTCAATGCCGAACAATGCCGAACCGATGGCAAGATGTCCGCTACTGCTCACCGGCAGATATTCGGTCAGTCCTTGAATAAGCCCAAGGATAAGCGCTTCAAACCATTCCACTGTTATGAATTATAAGTTATAAGTTATTAGGGTGTAAGGGGTTGGGTTACTGCTCCCCCGCGCCGCTGCCTTTAGGCTTGCGCAGCACGGCATATATCATGAACACAAACCCCAGCAGGCAAACCACCGGAGCCACCTTGATGCGTCTCACACTAAAAATGTCCGGCTCAAAGGTCGTCGGGGTAGACGCGGGACCGGTCATCAGAAGAAAACCAATGATAACCACCGCCATTCCGATGCCAAGCAGGATAAAATTGGTCTTATCAAAAGCAAATTTCTCTTTACTCATCTATACATTTACAATTTAACTATTTACAATTTACAATCTAACGTACCGTACTAACAGTACTTTCTCTCTATGCACTTTAAGGCGTCAAATATAATACAGCGTGCTTGCCTTCATCCTCAGATATTTGTTGATGGAAAGCAAAGCGCACAGCCACGTAATAAGTACACCGAACACCAGCACGGCACCCGACACCAGCACCATCACCTCGGGCGTAATCACCTTGACCAACTCCGGTTCGTAGGACACCAGCCAATAGGCGGCTCCCCACAGAATGCTGTCGGCTATGAAAGCGGCCAGCACACCTATCCAGAAATTGCGCCGCAGAAACGGACGACGGATGAATGCCCAGCTTGCTCCCACCAGCTTCATGGTGTGGATAAGGAAACGCTTGGAATATATAGCCAGACGGATGGTGTTGTTTATCAGCGCAAAGGAGATAAACGTCAGTATCACAGCCAGCCCCAGCAGCATCAAGCTGATATTCCTTATATTATCGTTCACGGCATCTATCAAGTCTTTCTGATAGAGCACTTCCTGGATATTGGTATTCTTTTTAATCAGTTTCTCTATTTTGGCGATGCTGTCCGAATTGGCATAGTCGGAATGCAGCTTGATTTCGATGGAGGCAGTGAAAGGATTGTAGCCGAGGAACTCTTGCGGTCCGTACCCATCGCCTCAGTCTGCTCGCGGAGTGCCTGCTTCTTGGAAATGTATTCCGTCTGCTTCACAAAAGCCTCCTTGTCCAGCCTCTTCTGAAGCTTCAGGATGTCGCTCTCCTTCATGTCGTCACTGACAAGCACGGAGAAACTGATGTTCTCCTTGACGTACACGGAAAGATTATGAGCCGCGAGCACAAAGAATACAACCAGCCCCAACAGCAGTAACACCAGCGTCGTACTGATGCTGGACGTAATGAACTGCATGTCAAAATAGGATACCGAGTTATTCTTTCCTTTCATTATATCAATTATAAGTTACGAGTTACAAGCTACAAGTTATGTAAATCAGTCGCTATTAATCATTAATCCCTAATCCCTTTTCTCACCCTTTCTTCCTGAACACGTAAATCATGGAACTGCTGCGTTCCTTCTTCACCAACGCGCTGAACCAGGCCAGTGTACCGGTCACCATTCCCCGCAGGAAAGTACACGAGTGCCTCATGTGCTTTTCCGTCAGCATGGACACGTAGAAAGCATCGAACGGCATGGGATGCCGCTCTGCCATGATGAAGCCATGCTTGGAACCGAATTGCTGGATGGTGCCCGGTGTGAAGTGCCACAAATGGCGGGGCACATCGTAGGCAGCCCAGTAAGCCCCGTATTTCTTTGCATCGAAGGAAGAGCAGTTGGGCACAGCTACAATCAGCACCCCCTTTTCAGTCAGCAGGGAGTGCAGGGTTTCCCACGTTTCGTTAAGGGGTTCCAGATGTTCCATGACATGCCATAGGGTGATGACGTCGAAACTGCCCGGTGCAAAATCTTTCAATGCCGTATGGGGTTTCACATCCAGCTTGAAGTGTTCTTTGGCAAAGGCACGCGCCTGCGCACTCTTTTCCACAGCTTCCACCTGCCAGCCGCGACGCTGCATGGCATCGGCAAAGTAACCGGTCCCCGTACCCAAATCCAGCAGACGGCCCTCCTTGCGATGTGCTTCACGGACACAAGACGTGCCTTGCGTCCCAGCATATAGTTGCGCACCCAGTGGTACACGGAGTTCATCGCCCCCTTGCGGGTATCGGTATGTGAAATGTAATCAGGAGTTTCGTAGTAACGACCGATTTCAGCCTCCACGGGAAAGTCTTGCGTGAAAAGGAAACCGCAATCCCGGCAGCGGCACAAGTGGAACATTTCGCCCGAGGCATAATGGTCTACACATGTCAAGGCACGCTCCAAATGCGTTCCACCACATAACGGACAAGCTTTATAGTGAGTTTATTCATCGAACGTTCTGCCAATAAGGAAGTGCAGCCCAAATGAAACAGACCACACTATACCTAAATTTGGTGCAAAATAACAAATAAAAAGTGATTTATAGGGCTTCCATTAAGGAGATTTAAGAAAACAAACGCTTACTCCGGCCAGCCGGCGGAACGAATGACCGACTGTTCGATATTAAGCGGACAACTGTCCGATAATGAACAGTTTTCGAAAGCATTTATTCATTGATTATCAACAACTTAAATATTTGGCATGGGAATTGACTATAATTAGGCGAAGGCGTTTGAGAAAAAGATTAGTTGGAATGCAACCTTTTAATCGGGAACAACGTCTAAAAGAAACAGAGTAAGTAACAACAATTAAAAATAAAGATTATGAAAACTACAAATTTATTCAAGGCAGTCGCATTCGTAGCAATGACTATCGTAAGCGTTATGAATACAGAAGTGAAAGCTCAGGAAAACAACTTCATCACCAATGAAGAAGTGAAAAACGAATTAGTAGTTGCCAAGACCATCTTTAAGCAAGACGGTGCACAACTTTACCGGCACATCCGTTATGAATACTCTTATGACGACCAGAAACGCCTGACCTGCAAGGAAGCCTCCAAGTGGGACGGTGTAAAAGACGAATGGGTACCTTACTTCAAGATGACATACCAATATGGCAATGATGAAATCACCATGTCCTACGCACGTTGGAACGAGTCTCACAAGGCTTATGACAAAGACATGAAGAAAAGTGTGTATGAATTGAACGATGAAAACATGCCGGTAGCTTACAAACTCTACAATCAGGACGCGCCAAAGTCCGAATTGACCCTGGTAAGCTACAACAGGACTGACTACGTAGCGAATATTCTGGCCATGGCAGAATAAAATTTAAAGTTTATAATATGAAAAGCACGGGCCGTGAGGCTCGTGCTTTTATTCTATATACCGGTGTCATCATACTGATGTCATCGAGACTTTTCTATCCCGTCAGCCGGCTACCTCTTCTCCTTTCAGCGTAGCCGAACTGGATTCGGTAACCTTCACCATCACAAAATCGCCCACACGGTGCGTGCCACGGTCAAACACCACCACACGGTTCTGTTCTGTACGGCCGAACAACTGGTCGCGGCTGCGTTTGGAAACACCTTCCACCAGCACCTCGTACGTCTTGCCCACGCAACGGGCATTCGCCTCGGCAGAGAGACGGTTTTGCAAGGCGATGATTTCATTCAAACGGCGAATCTTCACCTCCTCGGGCACATCGTCCGGCAGGTGCTTGGAAGCATGCGTACCGGGGCGTTCGCTGTACTTGAACATGAAGGCGGAATCGTATCCGCACTCCTCCATCAGCGAGAGGGAAAGCTGGTGGTCCTCCTCCGTCTCACTATGGAAACCGGAGAATATATCCGTAGACAAGCCACAATCGGGGATGATGCGGCGGATGGCTGCCACGCGGTCCATATACCACTCGCGGTCGTACTTGCGGTTCATCAGCTTCAGGATGCGGCTGCTCCCACTCTGCACCGGCAGGTGGATGTGCTTGCATACGTTGGGCATGTCGGCGATGACCTGGAGAGTTTCGTCGCTCATGTCTTTAGGGTGCGAGGTGGTGAAACGGATACGTACGCCCGGCGCTGCCTCTGCCACAGTGCGCAGCAGCATTGAAGGTAACCGTCTCTCCGTCCGGCTTCTCGAAGCGGTAGGAATTGACGTTCTGTCCCAGCAGGGTAACTTCCTTGTAACCTTTGCCACGAGGTCGGCCACTTCATTGAGGATGCTTTCCACATCACGCTGCGCTCGCGGCCACGGGTGTAGGGAACGATGCAGTAGGTACAGAAATTGTTGCAACCACGCATAATGGACACGAAGCCGGAGATGTGGTTTCCGCAGATGCGCGAGGGAATGACATCCCGATAGGTCTCTGTAGTGGAAAGCTCCACGTTGATGGCTTTCTCACCGGCCTCTACCGAGGCAATCAGTTCGGGCAGAGTAAGATAGGCATCCGGTCCCACCACCAAGTCCACATGATGGTTGGTGATTAAGTCGTCCTTCACACGCTCTGCCATACAGCCCAGCACACCCACTATCAAGCCGCGTTCTTCTTCTTAAGCGAATGGAAGAATTCCAGACGGTTCAGAATCTTCTGCTCCGCATTGTCGCGGATAGAGCAGGTATTCATAAACACCGCATCGGCTTCCTCCAGGGTGTCGGCCACCGAATATCCCGCCATCTGCATGACGGATGCAATCACTTCACTGTCGGCCACATTCATCTGGCAGCCGTAAGTCTCGATAAACAACTTCTTGTTGTCATCAGCAGTTGCAGATTTAAAGTCTGCTCCCGTTACTTTTTCCATAATCAATTCGTTTAAAATCAGTTTATATCATAAGTTGGTATCTGTCATTCGGAGCGCAAAGATACTTCTTCCCTCCCAATAAACGGATGAAATGAAAGAAAAATGCCATTACAAGTTGTCAATCTGCGCCTTATCAGCTAATTAATGTTAAGAGAATAAACATTTTCCGAGTGTTAATTTGGCATAGAGCAAATTAATTCACAAATTTGTGGAATGAAAGAAACATTAGATTTTTTCATAGTTAAGGTTTAGGTTAAAAAAATTAAGGGGAGCTGTGAAGCTGCCCTTTTTTATTACCAATTCCTTGGCTGTAATCAGATTAAATAATAACTTTGCCCAAAAGCAAAGATAAGAGATAATTGCACTATCTTTGGGTGGAAAATCAAAAAGAATATGGAAGATGTCTTCAAGTTTCTGTTAGTTGCGGCTGTCATAGTAATCGGACTCGTCAAGCAGTTTAAGAAAGAAGCAGATAAAAACGCTGACAAGAGTCCCGACATACCTATGCCCGACGTCGACAACCCACTGCCCGAATACTGGGGCGAAGACACTTACGGAGGCTTTATTCCCGAAGGCCCCAAACCGACAGAAAAGCCCAAGCCGGTATCCAAACCGTCTGCCAAATCCAAGCACACTTCCATAAAGGCTTCCCCTCCCTCCCCGGCATCCCGTCCGCAGGAATCTGATGAAGCAATGTCCGAATACGGCATCCACTCGGCAGAAGAAGCGAGGAAAGCCATTATCTGGTCAGAAATACTTCAACGAAAATATTAAAGAACGGATAGTTACAGTCGATAATTGCAGAACCAATTACGAGCCCCTTCAGAATCTTTACACGAAAAAATAACTATTTATATTATGGCACTCAATTACATTTCGGCAGCAGAAGCTGCGAGCCTCATCAAACATGGCTACAACATCGGCTTGAGCGGATTTACCCCCGCAGGAACAGCCAAAGCCGTTACGGCTGAATTAGCAAAAATCGCGGAAGCAGAACATGCAAAAGGAAACCCGTTCCAGATAGGTATCTTCACCGGTGCTTCTACCGGAGATTCCTGCGACGGTATCCTTCACGCGCTAAAGCTATCCGCTACCGTGCTCCTTACACCACCAACGCCGATTTCCGCAAAGCCGTGAACAACGGTGAAATAGCCTACAACGACATCCACCTTTCACAGATGGCTCAGGAAGTCCGTTACGGTTTCATGGGAAAAGTGAATGTTGCCATCATCGAGCATGCGAGGTTACTCCCGACGGTAAAATCTACCTGACGGCAGCCGGCGGTATCGCTCCGACTGTCTGCCGCCTGGCCGACCAGATTATCGTGGAACTGAATGCCGCCCACAGCAAGAGTGCCATGGGTCTGCACGACGTCTACGAACCCCTAGACCCTCCTTACCGCCGCGAAATCCCCATTTACAAGCCGAGCGACCGTATCGGCCTGCCCTACATCCAGGTAGACCCGAAAAAGATTGTCGGCGTAGTGGAGACCAACTGGCCAGACGAGGCACGTTCGTTTGCCGCCGCCGACCCGCTGACCGACAAAATCGGGCAGAACGTGGCCGACTTCCTTGCCGCCGACATGAAACGCGGAATCATTCCGCCTACCTTCCTGCCGTTACAATCCGGTGTGGGCAACATTGCCAATGCCGTACTGGGCGCTTTGGGACGTGACAAGACCATCCCTGCTTTTGAAATGTACACAGAAGTTATCCAGAACTCCGTTATCGGACTTATCCGCGAAGGCCGCGTGAAATTCGGCAGCGCCTGCTCACTGACCGTAACGAACGACTGTCTGGAAGGTATCTACCAGGATATGGACTTCTTCCGCGACAACTGGTGCTCCGTCCGTCGGAAATCTCTAACAGCCCGGAAGTGGTGCGCCGACTCGGTATCATCTCCATCAACACTGCCATCGAAGCCGACATCTACGGCAACGTGAACTCCACGCACATCGGCGGAACCAAGATGATGAACGGCATCGGCGGAAGCGGTGACTTCACCCGCAATGCTATATCTCCATCTTCACTTGTCCGTCCGTTGCCAAGGAAGGTAAAATCTCGGCTATCGTGCCGATGGTTTCGCACATAGACCACACGGAACACGATGTCAATATCATCATCACCGAACAAGGTGTGGCCGACCTCCGCGGCAAGAGTCCGAAAGAGCGTGCACAAGCCATCATCGAAAACTGTGTCCATCCGGACTACAAGAACATACTGTGGGATTACCTGAAGCTGACCGACGGCAAATCACAAAACTCCCCACGCTCTGCGCGCCGCACTGGCTATGCACGCTGAGCTGGCCAAAAGTGGAGACATGAAGAATGTAGACTGGGCACAGTATAAATAAACCGCTCCCTCAAAGGCGGAGAGAAACCGCCCGAAAGATATGCCGCGTTGCATGTATATTTCCGGTTTGCTGGATCTATATATGCAACGCGTTGCATATATAGATGGAACACGCTGCATCTATAGATCCAACAACAAGCTATTTCAGTACCTACTACATCCCTGCATCAATTCCTGGCAAAACCTCCTTCTTACCGGTAAACTCACTATCTTTTGCTTCAGTTTCCTTTTCAGTTTCTTCAATCGATCTCTCACCGAGCCAACACTTATCGTTCGCATTGAGTGAAAAACTGCAATAATTTGTCCAGAGAAATACTTGCCTCCATTTGATCCCTCCTATTCATTGAAAACGGGCTGTCCTGGAATCACTTCCCGGACAGCCCTTCCTTCACATTTAAAATGAAGATGCAGAGAGAGTAGTATGATGACACTCTATTCCTGACCTCCTCCTAACGCCTTGTAGAGGTTAATCAGGCTTTGTATTTCAGAAAATCGATTTGCCGTCTGTGCCAGTTGTGCGTTGAGCAATGTCTGCCGGGCGGTAAGCACCTCCAGATAGGTGGTGTTGCCATGCTCCATCAGCAGGGAAGTGCTGCGGGCAGCTGTCTGCAAGGAAGCTACCTGCTTGTCCAGCAGTTCGCTTTTGGATAGGCTTGTCTGCCAAGCAGTCAAGGCATCGTTCACCTCGCTGCCTGCATTCAGCAATGTCTGCTGGAAGGCAAGGGAAGCCTCCTCCTGCTGGGCACGGGCTATGCGGTACTGTGCAATGACCTGCCCGCGGGCAAAGAGCGGCTGCGTCAGCGAACCCACTGCCGAAGCCAGGAACTTGCCGGGATTCACAATCATTGAACCGGCGGAATTGGTCCAGCCCGCACTCCCACCCAGCGTAATGGAGGGATAGAAGGCGGAACGCGCCGCATTGGTACCGTAGAACGCCGCTTCCAGTGTCCGCTCGGCTGAGCGGACATCAGGACGGCAGGAAAGCAGCCGGACAGGAATCCCTATGGAAAAGTCCGCGGGGAACTGCTGCTCTGCCAGTACACCACGCTCGTAATGACGGGGCGTCTCTGCCAGCAACAGCGCAAGGCTGTTCTCCACCTGGTTTATCTGTTCTTCCAAATCAAGCACGGAAGTCTGCACCTGATAGTATGTGGCCTCCATCTGCGACACGGCAGACTCATTAGCCATGCCCGCATTCATCAGGCACGGGTGGAAGCAACGGTTTCCCGCCACGTCTCTTCGGTCTGCCTGGAGATGGCAAGCTGCTCGTCCAACATCAGTAAGGTATAGTAAGTATTGGCTATCCCGGCAATGAGTTGGGTGCGCACGGCCTGACGGTAGTCCCGGCTCTGCGCATAGAGTGCCTTCGACTGTTTCTTGGCATTACGCATACGACCGAAAATATCCAGTTCCCAACTGGCAGTGACGGGCAACGAATAGGTCTGCGTAGCCTTGTGAGTGTCAAAGCTGCTCACCGTGCCCTGCGGTGCAAGGGCAAAGGAGGGCAGAAAAGCAAGCTTTGCGGACAGCAAGGTGGCTTCGGCTTCCTCCACACGGAGTTGTGCCACTGGTAGTCGGTATTGTTCTGTAGCCCTTGCCCGATGAGTGCCTGCAGATGCGGTCGGTGAAAAGCTCGTGCCAGTCCATGCCGCCCAGGCCAAGGTCCAGGCTGTCTTCGGGAGCCACCGGAGAACCGTCGGTGCTCTCCGTAAAGTGGCTATTTCTTCCCCGTAGAGGCCGTCGGGGACCTCGGTAGCGGGTTTGTATTTGGTGTACACGCCGCAACTGCTGAACAGCAAACCGGCGGCGGACAATAGGATGATATGTTTCTTCATTGTTCCAATCTGTTTTTATTTTATTTTCCTCAATCTTTCGCCCGTTCTGCCTCACTCTTCTGCTTTTCAAGCAATACCTGCATATCGGCTTCTTCCTCCATTGGCGGACGAACCTTCTCCTGCAAGTACTCAAAGATGATATAGAATACGGGAACCACAAATAGCAATGCCAATGTTCCTACAAGCATACCGCCTACTACACCCGTACCCAGCGAAGAGTTGCCGTTGGCACCCGCACCTCTCGAGAACATCAACGGAAGCATACCGAATATCATCGTCAGCACCGTCATCAGGATAGGACGCAGGCGGACCTGGGCGGCCGAGTAGGCCGATTCCACAATGCCCATTCCCTTGCGGCGCCGCTCGATGGCATACTCCGTAATCAGAATAGCTGTCTTGGCAAGCAGACCAATCAACATAATTACACCCGTCTGCAAATAGATGTTGTTCTCCAAGCCAAGGACTTTGGCAAAGAGGAACGAACCCATCAGCCCGAACGGTACGGAGAAGATGACCGCAAACGGCACCAGGAAGCTCTCGTAGAGACATGCCAGAATGAGATAGATAAGGAAGATACAGATGGCATAAATAAAGACAGTCTGCGCACCACCGGTATTGGCTTCCTCACGTGCCATACCTCCGTACTCGTAACCGTAGCCCAGCGGCAATGTCTGTTCCGCCACTTCCGCAATCACTTTCTGCACTTCACCGGACGAATATCCTTCTGCCGGATTCACGTTGGCAGAGATGGCGCTATACAGATTGAAGCGGTTGGCCGTCTCCGGACCAAGCACCCGATTCAATGTCACAAACTGGCTGACCGGAGCCATCTCCGTACCGTTGCGCACAAACATATTACCCAGTGCCTGTTCGTCCAGACGATATTCGGGCGATGCCTGCATCATGACGCGGTATACCTTACCGAACTGGTTGTAATTGGAGATATAAGCTCCACCGCAATAACTGCCCAACGCGTCGAGCACCACACTCGGCGAAATGCCCGCACGCTTACACTTGGCCGCATCTACATCTACCGATACCTGCGGGAAGTTCATAGCATAAGAGGTATACGCCATAGCCACCTCAGGACGCTGGTTCAGCGCACCCAGGAACTGTATCACTGCCTCGTAGAACGTTGCCATGTCACCGCCCGTTCTGTCCTGGAGGTTCAGCTCTAAGGAGTTACCCATACCGTAGCCCGGAATCATACCCGGCTGGAAGCTGAATATCTGCGCCTCCTTCACACCGTAGAACTGGGCATTGAGGCGTGCCACCACAGCATCGGACGTGTGTTCGCTCCCCTTTCGCTCACCCCAGTCCTTCAGACGGATGATGATGGTGCCGTAGGAAGTTCCCTGACCGGACATCAGCCCGTAGCCTGCCACCTTGGCATAGTGCTCTATCTCTGGTGTGCTCTTCAGAATATCCTCCAACTTGTTCATCACCTTCGTAGTTTCTTCCAGCGTGCTTCCCGGTGAGGTGCTGACGTTCACCATGATGACACCCTGGTCCTCCTGCGGCACAAGCCCTGTCTTGGTGGTGCTCATCAAGTAAACCAGCAATACGACGGTAGCCGCCAATGAAGTCCACACCATCCAGCGGCGGTGGATAAAGAACATCACACCTTTCTTATATTTTCCCAGCACGGCGTTGAACGAAGCATTGTATGCCGCGCGCACCCGTCCGTTGATGCTCTTCGCACTCTTCGTGCCGTCCGACGGACGCATCATGATGGCGCACAAGGCGGGGCAAAGCTCAATGCCGAAATCATGGAGATGCCCACTGCCGTTGCCATCGTAATGCCGAACTGCGTATAGAACACACCCGAAGTACCACCCATAAACGTCACGGGGATAAACACCGCCATGAACACGCAGGTACAAGAGATGATAGCCATCGTCACATCGCCCATCGCATCCTTCGTGGCAAGGTAGGGAGACTTATATCCGGCGTCGAACTTGGACTGCACCGCCTCCACCACCACGATGGCATCGTCCACCACCGTACCGATGGCAAGCACCAGTGCAAACAGCGTCAGGATATTGAGACTGAACCCCGCAGCCACCAGGCAGGCAAACGTACCGACCAGCGACACGATAATGGAGATGGACGGTATGAGCGTACTCTTGAGGTCCTGCAAGAAGAAGTACACCACCAGGATTACCAGGATAATGGCAATCACCAGCGTCTCCACCACATTGTGTATGGAAGCGAAGAGGAAGTCGTTGGAGCTCATCATCGTCACAAACTCCGTCCCTTCGGGCAGGCTCTTCCTCATCTCGTCTATCTGTGCAGTAATCTGCTTGTTGACGGCGGTTGCGTTGGAGCCTGCCGTCTGGAACATCATGAAAAGTACAGCCGGCTTGCTGTCCATCTCACTGCGGAAACTGTAAGTCAACGTACCCAGCTCCACATCCGCCACATCTTTCAGACGAAGCACGGAACCGTCGCTCTGCGAGCGTACCACCGTATTCTGGAATTCCTCCACACTTTTCAGGCGTCCGCGATATTTCATCGTAAACTGGAATACGTTCTTAGAACTCTCGCCCAGCGAACCGGTAGGCGCCTCGATGTTCTGCTCGCCCAATACGGCGGTCACATCCGAAGGAACCAGTCCATACTGCGCCATCCGTTCCGGTTTCAGCCAGATACGCATGCTGTATGTATCGCCCAGCTCCATTACATCACCCACACCTTCGATACGCTTAATCTGCGGAATCACGTTGATATCGAGGTAATTGGCTAGGAAAGTCTGGTCGTAGCGTCCGTCGTGCTTACCAAAGCACCGATTTGCAGGAAGCTGGTCTGGCGCTTCTGGGTAGTCACACCGATTTTCGTCACTTCGGCAGGCAGCAGTCCCTGCGCCTTGGATACGCGGTTCTGTACGTTCACCGCAGCCATGTCGGGGTCCGTGCCCTGCTTGAAGTAGACCTGTATGGTGGCAGAACCGGCATTGGTGGCGGTAGAGCTGATGTACATCATGTTCTCCACACCGTTGATACTCTCTTCCAACGGCATGATGACACTGTTCAATACGGCTTCGGCGTCGGCACCGGTGTAGTTGGCACTGACGTACACCGTGGGAGGTGCAATATCAGGATACTGTTCCACCGGCAGCGTAAAGAGCGAGATAAGCCCTATCACCAGAATCAGTACGGAGATGGAGATAGCCATCACCGGCCGCTTTATAAATATATTTCCTTTCATCTTAATGGGTCATTGATAGTTGATAAATAGCAGTTCATTATTTCACCTGTGTCCCTTCGCGCAGCAGTCCGGCACCGGTGGAAACAATCTCGTCGCCGACTTCCAGTCCGTCCAGCACTACGTATTCGCGTCCGTCATTTATTCCGGCCACGGTAATCAAGGCAGAAACGGCCTTGCCATCCACTACCTTATATACCACTGTCTTGTCCTGCAACTGCACGGTGGCCTCTTGCGGAATCACAATACAGTTCTTATAAGTGGTAGGCACCACCACCGTGCCCGACGCCCCACTGTGGAGCAGGCGCGATTCATTGGGAAATACCACACGTGCCACTACCGTACCCGTCTGACGGTCAATGACGCCACTGATGGACTCGATGGTTCCTTTCTTGTCATAGACGGAATTGTCGTTCAGTCTCAGTTCCGCTTGAGGCATGTTCTTCAACGCCTCGTCCATGCTTCCGTATTGGCGGGTCAGGGCAAGCAACTGGTTTTCGGTCATGGAAAGTAAACGTACATGTCGCTGTTGTCACTGACCGTTGTCAACGGCTGCGGCAGGCTGGGGCTGACCAATGCTCCTGCACGGTAGGGCAATGCCCCCACCACCCCGTCGCTGGGACTCTTCACTTCCGTATAGGAGAGGTTGTTGCGCGCACTTATCTCCTGGGCTTCGGCCTGCGAGAGCTGTGCCTTGGCGGTAAGATAGGCGTTCTCGGCAGTCTTCAGACTAAATTCCGAAACCACTTTCTGCGCATACAGTTCCTTGTTGCTATTGTAAGTCAGTGCAGCAGTAGCCAGTGCAGCGCGTACAGCCTCCACATTGGCCACGGCCGTTTTGAGGGCAGCCTTGTAGGGCACTTGGTCGATAATGAAAAGCGACTGTCCGCGGCGCACCTTCTGCCCCTCAGTCACACAAAGCTTCTCAATGGTACCCGACACTTGCGGATAGATATCTATGTCCTGCCGTCCGCGTATCGTTGCCGAATACGAAGTGGAAAGCTCTTTGTCTGTCGCCTCCACTTTCATGGTAGCGTAAGAAGGTTTCATTCCGGAAGCATCCGTTGCCTGCTTGCAAGATGCCAAACACATTGTACAACCGACAATCCCTATCAGCGTATCCATTTCCTGTTTAATGTAATCATACTCTTTCTCATTGTATTTTTGTTAAAACTGGTGGCAAAAGTAGGAGAAAGGAACAACGCCATAATGACCAATTACACTCCAAGGATGTCCCTTTTTCGACATTCATCTTTTTTAAGGCTAATGAATTGTCTATAAATGACATATAGAACAAGAAAGCCGCATAATGGAACATTCCATATTTCCCATTATTCACCAACTTTGCAAAACGAAAAAGGAAGAATATGGAGAAAGGGAACATAAAAATCGTAGAAATCGCGGACTTTAAGAACAGCAACATGTCCTTGACTATGTAGACAATGACTTTGTCATAATCAACAGTCTGGAGGGAAGCCCCTACAATGAA
>ENA-OQDF01000236-OQDF01000236.1-human-gut-metagenome-genome-assembly--contig:-NODE-236-length-22131-cov-1.927831_pt1 | contig 22131 bp, 35 predicted proteins | sample MGYA00242769_ERZ504597 | MGnify/ENA primary metagenome ERZ504597 (study PRJEB26092, sample SAMD00036305) | human gut metagenome | host: Homo sapiens | study: EMG produced TPA metagenomics assembly of...
CATTCCGTTGTTGCAGACCTTTACTGTGGTGCTGGTACCTTCACGCTACCCCTCGCAAAGCGATGTGACTTCGTGTATGCCGTCGAATCGGCCGCCTCTTCCGTGCGTGATCTTCGACGCAATATCGAAGCGGCAAACCTTACCAATGTAGAGGTTATCGGTGGCGATAGTGCTCGTGAGTTGCCCAGCCTTGGTGAACTTGACGCCCTTGTTGTTGACCCACCTCGTGCTGGACTCGCAAAAGGGGTTACCCAAAGCATCGCTTCTACTGGCGCTAAACGAGTAGCATATGTAAGCTGTGACCCCGCCACATGGGCACGGGATATAGCGCGCTTTAAAACTGCGGGATACACCCTAACTCAGGCGACACCAGTTGATCTTTTCCCTCAAACCTATCACGTGGAAACAGTCAGCATTCTACAGCGAATAAGCGGGTAATCCCTTCTAATATAAATAGCGCACAGGTCAAGGCAAAAAGGGTTGCAGAAAAATAATGACGCAAAATTTGCGTCATTATCAAACTAGGTTGTTGTTACAGAACTCAAACTATGTTGTTACAGGACGATTTTGCGCGCGAATGACTTTACTCGCGAACTCCTTCTACCTGTTCTACTAATTTCGCAATGCGCTCAGAGTATTCAGGGTGCTCAATACCTGCTTCAGCTAAATCGATAATGGGAGCATCACTCCAAAGCATTTCGAGACGATAGTAGTCACGCGCTTCAGGCTGGAAAATATCAACCACAAACGAGCCGTAATCCAAAAGTTCCCACGAATGATCGTTAGTGGCTTCTCGAGAGGCTGGTTTTACTCCCGCTTCCTTTCTCAGCGCTTCTTCGATGTTATCTAAGATAGCTTCAACTTGAGGAGTATTAGCACCCGTAGCGATTACGAAATAGTCGGTAACATCCACTAGTTCCCCGACTTTAATAACCATAATGTCAGTCGCCTTGCGCTCGTCGGCAGCACGAGCAGCGATAAGAGCACATTCACGTGAAGTTTTTGACTGTTCAGACATTATTGTCTCACTCACTATTTTTTCTCCTTTGACTTGCGAGCCTGGCAATACCAATTCCAAACTTGCACTGACTCTTTAGTGATTGGTTTCTCGCTTCGAACAAGATAGGCCATGCTTTCTTTCAGAACACCAAAGAATAGCTCATCTAAAGTAATATCGCCAATCTGTTTATACAAATGTTTATAGACAGAAATTTCATGGGTTGGTTCTATCTTATCCGCAACAAAAATAATCATATCCATGGGGCTCATATTAACCGCTCCCACGGTGTGGCGGGCAATTGCAGAATACAACTCGTCCCCAAACTGAGGTGCCTCTTCAGCAAGAACAGCGGCAGCAGTCATCCCGTGAAGAACCCACGGCATAGAAGTGACTATTTCTTCGTCGACTTCTATCTGGTAATGCTTTACGCGATCCATCAGTCGTGTATGCGAAAGCGCTTTATCCCAATCATGAAGCAAACCTGCCATACGAGCTACATGGGGATCATAACCATAAGCACGTGCAATCTTTCGTGCAGTTTTAGCAACGGAAAGACTATGGACATAGCGCGCTGGGCTTACGCGCTGCATCAATAAGCCCTTCATATATTTATATGAAGTGGAGCCAAAAGGCTTCTTTTCATTAAGACCCGTAATTTTGGTAGGCAAATAAGCAAATTCAGATAGCTCTTCAGCAGTTGGCTCGCTTAGTACACTTTGCTTTTTCTTGTCGTTGTTGGCATGGTTTTTAGCCATGTACAACCTCCTCGTTCGTGTATAGCTTATGTTCCATTACATGATCCACAACTACCTGAGGAGTCAAATAACGAATAGAACGTCCTGATTCTAGACGATTACGAAGCTCACTGGACGAAATTGCTAGGGCTTCAATTGTTAAAAATGAAATATCGATACCTGGAGCGCTTGCTTTAATAGCGGCACGACGCTCTTCTGAAAGCTCATAGCCAGGCCGATCAACTCCAACAAAGCGAGCTAATTTCCCCATTTCATCAGAGTCTTTCCATTTAGAAACACTAGCAATAGCATCTGCGCCCGCGATAAAGAAAAGCTCAACGTTTTTCGGATAATGAGCACGCAACGTTCGAAGGGTGTCGATGGTGTAGGTGTCTCCCCCGCGTGCCACCTCGATCGCGCTTACATCAAAAAAGGATTATCCGCAATGGCTCCACGACACATGGCAAGACGTTGTTGCCCTGACGCAATCTTTTTTCCGCGCTTAAAAACGGGCTGTCCCGTTGGAATAAAAATAATAGCGTGAAGCTTAAAATCCTCGCGAACTTGCTCTGCGCAAACGAGATGACCATTATGAATAGGATCGAAAGTACCACCCATAATGCCAATGCGTCGAGGAGCCCCATTGCGTCCTAAATTGTCAAAACGCTCGCAGATTACCGGTTCGGGAGCATTGCGCGCATTACGAACTGCTTCTATGACATCAATCGCGCTCATAGACTACGATCTCACCCTGACCATCGCCGTCAATCAAATACTTCGAACTAGTTAACGCATCGAGGGCAAAAGGACCACGAACATGAAGCTTCTGGGTGGAAATACCAATCTCAGCACCCAACCCAAATTCCCCACCATCAGTAAAACGAGTGGAAGCATTAACATAAACTGCAGCCGCATCAACAAGCTTCTGGAAACGCTCTGCAACCTGCGGGGTTTTTGTGATAACACACTCTGAATGACCCGTGCCATATTTATTTATATGAGCGATAGCCTCTTCTACGCCACCCGAAATCACTTTGACGCTTATCTCAAGACCAAGGTATTCCCGACCCCAATCTTCCTCAGTAGCATCAATAAAGTGCCTCATTACTTGGGGATCTGCCTGTCCTTCATCAGCAAGCATCGCGTATTTGCGCGTAATTTCACATCCATGAATAGTTACTCCTGCCAATGCAAGTTGATGCAACATTTCTGGCAGAAAATCACCAGCAATTGATTCGTCCACCAAAAGTGACTCTTCTGCGTTACATACTCCCGGACGCTGTGTTTTTGCATTCATGACGATGGCCTGCGCCTGTTCAAGATCGCCCGTTTCGTGGACATACACGTGACAATTACCCGTACCTGTTTCAATGACGGGAACTTTAGCCTGTTCTACACAATGTTGAATAAGGCCAGCTCCACCACGGGGAATAAGGACATCCACAATACCATGCAATGAGAGCAATTCATCGGTTTCTGCACGATCGGTAGACTGAATCGCAACAATACAGTCAGCTGGAAGTCCAACTTTTCTACAGCAGTACGGAGGATATCGGCGATGGCATTATTAGAATGAATTGCAAGCGAACCACCACGAAGCACCGCCGTATTACCTGACTTGATGCAAATGCCTGCCGCATCTGCCGTTACATTCGGACGAGCTTCATACACCATCGCGACAACCCCTAACGGTACCGTAACTCGACGAAGTCGCAATCCGTTATAAAGCGTTCGCTCTTCTAGGGTTCGATCAAGAGGATCTCGAAGCTCTGCAAGCGCTTCGAGTGCTGATGCCATTGCTTCAATTCGATCAGCATTCAGCAGCAGACGGTCAATCAGCGAATCTTTCGTATTTTTCGCACGGGCATTTTCGCAATCCTGTGCGTTTGCACGAAGAATCAAATCGGTATTTTCGCGCAGGGCTGCAGCCATGGAAAAGAGTGCTTTGTTACGCAATTCGTTAGATGCTTGAGCAAGTTCTGAAACTACGCTTCGTGCCCTCAGTGCTGCCTGTTTTGCTTCACTCATTCGAACACCACCAATTCATCTCGGTGAACTGCCGGCTTAGAGTTTAAATGTTCCAGCAGTTCATTGCCCTTAAGTTCATCTTGGCTACGTCCGCGCGCTAAACTCATTTCAGCATAAGAAGCACCCGCTCGTCCACGCGCAAACAGATAGCCATCCGTGTCTTTGATATCTACAATATCCCCCGGAGCGAACTCGCCTTCAACCGAAACAATACCAACCGGCAAAAGCGAAGAGCCTTGCTTGACCAATGCTCGTTTAGCACCTTGGTCAACCTCAATTACCCCTTTAGCTGAATCGCCTAAAGCAATCCAAAGCTTTCGCGGAGTAATGTCATGGGGAACCTTTTGAGCAACAAAACGAGTACCAACCGATTCGCCTTCTATCAAGCGAGAAAGAGCATCAGGTTTTCTGCCATGACAAATCACCATGGTAATTCCCGCAACCATCAACACACGCGCTGCGCGAATTTTCGTAATCATGCCACCGCTGCCAACCTTGGAAGTTGCACCGCCTGCCGTTGCCATAAGTTCAGGAGTAATATGAGTGACTTCAGGTACTAAAGTAGCAGAAGGATCAAGGGTAGGGTTGGCGCTAAAAAGCCCTTCAATATCGGAAAAAATCACGCAAAGATCTGCCTGAACCAAGCATGAAACTAGAGCGGCAAGCGTGTCGTTATCGCCAAAGCGAATCTGCTCAACCGACACCGTATCGTTTTCGTTAATGATAGGAACAACCTCAAAATCAAGCAGGCGTTCAAGGGTATCTCGAGCATGAAGGTACGCATTTCGGTTTGCAGTGCTATGGCGCGTTATAAGAACACATGAAGTCAAAATATCGTAGCGAGAAAACGCCTCAGCATAGGTTGCCATCAACGCGTTTTGCCCCACTGAAGCTGCCGCCTGCAGCGAAGGCATATCGCTTGGACGCTCAGTGATGCCCAAAGCTTCTAACCCACAAGCAATAGCAGCACTCGATACGATCAAAGGACTCCAGCCAGCTTTACGCAACGCATGTACCTGAGCTGCGAGCCCTTCAAGTAGCCGCGGTCAAGTTTGCCCTGTTTATCGACAAGCGTTGAAGAACCGATTTTAATAACTATGACCCGTCTACCATTTCGCATGAATTAAATATCCAATCCGCTGTAAATATCTTCTTCGCGCATACGTGCAGACTCAAATTCGAATTCATATCCCAGAATACGAATTTCGTCACCATCACGAGCGCCTGCCTCTTCGAGAGCTTGGTCGAGCTTCAAGCGCTTAAAACGATGCTGTAAGAAGGTTATCGCTTCGTCGTTTTCCCAATCCGTCTGGATAACCATTCGCTCAATCTGTTTACCCGTTACTCGGAAAACACCCTCGGAAAGCTGAGTGATTTCAAAGCGCTTATCACGTTCATCGCGACGATGCTGCCAAATTTGATCGAAGTGTTCTTTCCCTTCCTGGGCCTTTCGCGCTTCTTCACGCAATTGCGCCACACGGGAACCGCAGACCCGCATCAAAACCTCTATACCCTCACCGGTAACAGCACTGGTGCAATACAGCTTAGGATCAAGGGGGCTTTCTTCAAATTCATTTCCGCCCACACGATCAAGAGAATCCTTACGAACTTCTTCAGCCAATCGTTGCGCTGCTTCTTTAGCTCCTGGAGCATCGATCTTATTGCCCACTACAACACAGGGACGCTCTGCTAATTCAGGCGCATAAAGTTTTAATTCGTTATTGATAATGCGGTAATCTTCCACGGGATCACGGCCTCATAGCCACCTGTCAGATCTACTACGTGCACAATAAGAGCGCTACGTTCAATATGACGAAGAAACTCATGCCCTAAGCCTTTACCCTCATGAGCACCTTCAATAAGTCCCGGAACATCCGCTACCACATAGTTGTAAGTATCAATTTTTACTACTCCGAGATTAGGAACTAAAGTGGTAAAGGGATAGTCAGCAATTTTTGGCTTTGCTGCTGAAATACGAGAAATAAGCGATGATTTACCCGCAGATGGAACGCCAACCAAAGCGGCATCCGCCATAAGCTTCATTTCTAACTCGATCCAGCATTCTTCCGCAGGAACACCTAGTTCAGCAAACGCTGGAGCACGACGAGTCGGCGTTACAAAATGAGTATTGCCTCGTCCACCAACGCCGCCTCTTGCCACAATAATTTGCTCACCATCATGAGTGAGATCGGCAATTATTTCTCCGGTTTCTTTCGTTTCCTCATTGTACTCACGCACTATAGTTCCAACGGGCACTTTCAAAATAAGGTCTTCCCCATTGGCTCCATTCATCTTAGAGCCTTTTCCGTGAGTACCACGTGTAGCTTTGAATGATGCTTGAATCGGTAATCAATCAAGGAAGAAACACGCATGTCTGCCTTCAGGATTACATCGCCGCCCTTACCGCCGTCACCGCCGTCTGGACCGCCCTTTGGCACATGCGCTTCACGACGGAAAGACATGCAGCCTGCTCCGCCATCGCCAGCTTTAACAAATATGCGAACTTTATCTGTAAACATAGTATGTCCGATTCTAAACGAAAAGCCCCCTGCAGCGCAGAGGGCTTAGAAATTTAAAGGTAAAGTAAACTATTATTTACGCCTCGGGACGAACATGAACCTTACGGCGTACGCCCTTGGTGTATTCAACGCGACCTTCGCACAGAGCGAAAAGGGTGTCATCCTTGCCACGTCCTACATTCTCACCGGGGTGAAAATGAGTACCACGCTGACGAACTAAAATGTTGCCCGCACCAACGAGTTCACCGGCAAAGCGCTTGCAACCAAGACGCTTGGACTGGGAATCGCGACCGTTGCGGATGGAACCTTGACCTTTCTTGTGTGCCATATATATTCCCTCCTTTGCTTACGCTTGCTCGGAACCTACAGCGCAAATCTGAATACGGGTCAAGTTCTGACGATGACCGCGCATCTTCTTGTAGTTCTTGCGCTTCTTAAACTTAAATACGAGCTGCTTTTCGCCCTTAAACTGCTCTACAACCTTAGCTTCAACCTTGGTCTTTGCAGCCTCTGCAGGATCAGCAACAACATTCTTGCCATCAACAATGGCAATAGCATCCAAAGCTACGGTGCTGCCTACTTCAGCGTCGAGCTTCTCAACGTTAAGAAAATCACCAGCGGCCACTTTGTACTGCTTGCCGCCCGTTTTAATAATAGCGTACATGAATAATCTCCTATAAAAATGCCAAAACGCAAGGCGTTATCTTATCAGCCAGCGTGGACGGTGTCAACGTAAAACCTTGTTTTTTCACAAAGTTCTCCTTGACCACTAACTGATACCTAATATACCGAGAGTCGACCGTATATATTAGCACGTTTATACCAAGAATTAGTGAGCTTCAGCCCAATTTCTTCCACTCGACACATCTGCTACTAAAGGAACCGATAATTCCACCACTGATTCCATTATTTCTTGCACTAAAGCAGAAACTTCCTCAACTTCTTCAACCGGTACCGAAAGATCTAATTCGTCATGCACCTGAAGCAGTAAGCGCGTTTTATAAGAACCCTCCACCAGCCTATCCATAACCTGTCTCATTGCGAGCTTGATAATATCGGCGGCTGTTCCTTGCATAGGATGATTCATTGCCGTGCGCTCGCCAAACCCACGTTGAACGGAATTCTTCGCTTTAAGTTCGGGAATATAACGACGACGGCCAAAAAGCGTTGTTGCATAACCGCAATCATGTGCGGTTGCCACTATTTCATCTAAATAATGTCGAACGCCAGGATACGCAGCAAAATATCGCTCAATCATTTCCTTTGCTTCATAAATAGGGATATCCAGCGATTGAGCCAACCCGTAGGCTTGCTGTCCATACACAATGCCAAAATTAACAGCTTTCGCACGACTGCGTAATTCCGGGGTAATGTCTTCCACGGGGATTCCGAAGACACGCGATGCGGTTCGAGCATGAAAATCTTCGCCTGAACAGAATTCTTCAATAAGATGCTCATCTCCTGACAGATGCGCTAAAAGACGAAGTTCGATCTGAGAATAGTCTGCCGAAAGAAATACCTCGCCTTCATGGAGAGGAACAAAACAGGTACGAATATTGCGTCCAAATTCTGTACGCACAGGAATATTCTGCAAGTTTGGATCTGAAGACGAAAGACGTCCTGTTGTGGTAACCATTTCATTAAAAGACGTATGAACACGCCCATCAGCTGCAACCATTCGAGGCAGCGCATCAATATACGTTGATTTGATTTTCGCATATTCTCTATACTCCAAAACCAGACCTGGTAGCTCGTGTTCTGCGGAAAGCTCTTTGAGTACCTTGCATCGGTTGAATACCCACGTTGATTTTTCTTGATAGCGTCAAGCCAATTTCATCAAACAGTATTTCTGACAACTGCTTGGGCGAATCGACATTAAATTCTCTGCCCGCTGCAGAAAAGATAGCGTTGCGTAAACGATCAATTTCACTTCCTGCATCCTCAGAGAGTTGGTTGAGATGGTCAAAGTCTAGAGCCGCTCCTGTGCGTTCCATGCATGCGAGCACCCCAATAAGAGGCATATCGATATCTTGATATACGTGATATACCTCACGCTCTTTAAGCGCCTTGGTAAGCGGATCTACAAGGGCTGCGATTGCAGACACTTCAACGAGCAAAGCTTTATCGTTATCTTCTTCTTCGGGAAGGACTGCCGCAGCAAAACGCTCCATCAAAGCAGACAGTAGAAGTGCCATTATTGGAATCGACCACGTATCCCGCTAAAGCAACATCGAAAACCTGCATGGATAACAGATCCTTTGCGCTAACGAACGCTTCTTGCGATCCGTCACGCGGGAAAACACACTCGACAAGTGCCTTCGCATCAAAAGCAGCGAAGGATACCTCACGTATGATACGAGCAAGCACTTGACAAGCTTGCTCTTCGCGGAAAAACGCTACCCCCTCATCAAGCAAAACTGCAAGTGAAAGTCCTGGATCAAAAAGAGAGATTTGCGCATCACGTTTCCACGACACCGCTAAAGGCGCAGCAGGCTGAGAGGCGATATATGCATCGAATGCATCGAATGCTTCATCTCCCTCAAACATCTGAGAGACAACCTCAAACGAAGAGACCGAAGAAAGAGATGCTGATGACCCCGCCAAACTTAAAACCTTGTTCAAATGCGCCATAAAACGAAACTTCGGAGAACGCTTTAGTAACTTCTTCCACCTCGAAATCAGGGAATGAAACCGTTGATGGATCTATTTCGATATCAGCATCACGGACAATTGTTGCAACCTGACGAGACAAAAAGGCATCATCTTTATGCTCGGTCAAATTCTCGAGCTGTTTACCCTTAAATTTGTCGAGATTCTCATAAATCCCTTCAAGATTGCCATACGATTGAAGCATCGAAGCGGCTTTTTATCTCCGATTCCTGGCACACCAGGAATATTGTCGGACTTATCTCCCTTAAGCCTAGAAAGTCAGTAAACTGCGCTGGAGTTACCCCGTAGCGCTCTTCAACCTCATCAGGACCATAGATCACCACATCAGTGATTCCGCGCTTAGTAGTTACCACACGAGTAAGGTCACTGACCAGCTGATAAGCATCTTTATCCCCCGTCACCAACAGCGTATGATAACCAAGCTCTTCGTCACGAGCGGCAATTGTTCCTAGGATATCATCCCCTTCCCAGCCTTTCAGAGAAACAACAGGGATCCCCATTGAGGTGAGAAGTTTTTCGATTACAGGAAACTGCACACGCAGATCTTCATCCATAGGAGGCCGCTGAGCTTTGTATTGTTTAAGTGCTTCCATACGAAACGCCGGACGCCCCTTGTCAAAAGCGCAAATTATTGCATCGGGATTCGCTATTTCAATAAATTTAACCAACATAGAAATAAAACCAAACGCTGCATTGGTGGGAGTTCCATCAGGAGCAGTCATGGTAGGAGGCACCGCATGGTAAGCACGATGCATCAATGAATTTCCATCAATTACGGCAACGGTTTTAGACATAAAACAATCCTCTCGATTGGAATGCATTCGATTATACCCGCGAGACGTAACCCAAAACAAAAACAGCGCAAAAGAAAAAGAGCTTCGACAATGAAGCTCTTTTTACGCTGAACTATTTCTACAATATCCCTGTAAGCCTCAAACAACTTACAAATAGCCTTGAAGCTCAATAAAAACTCAAAGCCCTTAGGAATTCCAGAGGTACCCAACGCCACGCACTGTTTCAAGATGCTGGGATAATTCTGGACCGAGTTTTGCACGAACGCGTCGAACATGAACATCAACCGTACGAGATCCACCAAAATAATCAAATCCCCATACGCGACGCAACAAAGCATCACGAGAATAAGTACGTCCCGGATGGGTTACCAAAATGCAAGAAGAGCATATTCAAGGTAGGTAAAATCTACCGGTTCATCATTGACCGACACCTGATACGTAGCAAGATTGATGCTCATACTTCTATAGTAATAACGTCATTCGCGCTGCCCTCATTACCAGGCCATAAAAGCTGACGAATGCGCAAAGAACATTCTTCTACGCTTGCTCCATGTACAACAAAATCACTCTTGATCTGCACTGGTAAGTTAAGACCAGGAATCATATGCTCCTTAACAATAATAAGGAGCGGAATATTGCCATCATCCACCAGTGCTTTTTCTATCTCGGGTAAAACCTGAGAACCCGTTGCGGGCAATTCGTAAATAATGAGATCGAATGCAGGATTGTCGCTCATTATCTTTTTGAATTGAAGTGAAGAACCCGCAATTACCTCTACATCAAGTCCCGATAAAACTGCTTGAAATTTATGCGCATTGTCGAGACTATCTGCAATGAAAACAACTTTTTTCTTTGCTGCATAGTGCTCACGCCCCTTTACAATACGCCCAGATAACGTTCAAGTTCCCAATTTGAAACCTGACGTAGATACTCATTCCATTCTTTACGTTTTGCATCAACAAGGAACGAATGAATATGATCACCCAGCACTTCTTTCATTAATTCTGATCGAGCAAAACGTTCAACCGCTTCGCGAGTGTATCGGGAAGCGTTTCGATTCCTTGCGCATGCAATTCCTGACGAGAAAGATGAGACCAATCACTATCCTCAATAGAATCCTGTAAGGGAAGCTTCTCTTCAATGCCCTTTAGACCCGCCGCCAATACCGCCGAGAATGCCAAATAAGGGTTAGCGGAAGGATCGGGACAGCGCAGTTCAACTCTGCAAGCCTCTTCCTTGTGTGGCTTGTAGCCAGGAATACGAACAAGAGCAGATCTATTGTTACGTGCCCAAGTGATATGCACAGGTGCTTCTCCACCTGGAACTAAGCGCTTATAAGAATTGACGCATGGGTTGGTAAGCAAACAATATTCAGGTGCATATTTCAGCAATCCCGCTATGTAATGTTTTGCCAACTCTGAGAGATTGAATCCATCAGGATCGTTACTATCAAAGAAAGCATTATTGCCTTTTGAATCGAACAGACTCTGGTGGATATGCATTCCAGAACCAGGTGCATCAGTAAGCGGCTTTGGCATAAAGGACGCATACACTCCATATTTGGTGGCGATCTCTTTTACAACCAACTTATAGTCATGACGTTGTCTGCCATAGTAAGCGCATCAGCAAATCTAAGGTCAATCTCTTGTTGTGAGGGACCGCTTTCATGATGGGAGTATTCAACTGGAATACCCATTTTCTCCAGAGTAAGAATGGTGTCACGTCGTAAATCGCTTGCCATATCAAGCGAGGTCAGATCAAAATAGCCCCCTTGATCGAGCGTGTCGGTGTTTGTGGAGTCCTTAAAGTAAAAGTATTCAAGTTCTGGCCCCACATTGAGCACATAGCCTAGTTTCGCCGCCTTCGCTACTTGGCGTTTTAAAACATAACGAGAGTCTCCGTCAAAATATTCCCCTTCAGGAGTTTTAATGGAGCAAAACATTCGCGCTACCGCGTTGCGTTCAGGACGCCACGGTAGGATCTGGAACGTTGCAGCTTCAGGATAGGCAAGCATATCGGATTCACTCGTATGAGCAAACCCTCGAACGCAACTGGCATCAAAACCCATGCCCTCCTCAAATGCGTTTTCCAGCTCGCTTGGAATAACGGCAAACGACTTCATATAGCCAAGGACATCACAAAACCAGAAACGAACAAAATGAACGTCGCGGCTTTTGATGGTCTTCAATACGAAATCTTGATCAGGCTACCAGTCATGGCTATGTCCTTCCCAGTAATGCACTACAACAACCAACCTACATTATAACGATGAGCTTGTTTCATTCCTGTTTCGAAGATGAGCCGACCCAAGCGCTTTATCCTCCTGCGCGCAATAACCACAAACCAATCCTAATTGAAGAGCTCAGACGCAAAATGAGAGTATAAGCATAGAACGTGTTGGTCACATTAAACCAGACCGCAGACTTAGAGTTACCCTCGTTAAACTTCATAAAAATCGGCAGATCGGTGCAGAAATCGACGGTTGTGCATTCAGTGGAGGGGCAATTTAGACAATTCGAAGCTCATTTACTACTCCATTTGGAATATTTGACCACCAAACGCGCATGATTACCTGTTGTTTGGCAGATTAATCGTGCACAACCGTCATTTTCTGCACCAACTTGTAAAAATCAACTTTTTATATTGAAAGGCTCCCTCTATCTCCATGAGACGAAGGGAGCCTTTGAAACACGAAATTGTATTGAATTCTGATTTATTAAATCTAAACGCCTCTTCAGCTTGTCTACTTTTTCTTATCAACCTTACGAGCAGCAAAGTCGCAAACACTTTGGATAACCTGAACAACCACAATCAAGATAACGATAGTTGCAATCATCATGTCAACCATGTAGCGCTGATAGCCATAGCGAATAGCGATATCGCCTAAACCGCCCGCGCCTACCGTACCTGCCATTGCCGAGTAGCCTAGAAGCGTAATAAGCGTAATGGAGAAGCCACGAATAAGAGAAGGTAGCTTTCCATCAAATAAACCTTGATAACGATCTGCCAAACCGTAGCACCAAAGCTTTGGGCTGCTTCAATAAGGCTTGCATCCACTTCAGCGAGACTTTGTTCCACCATACGTCCCACAAAAGGAGCAGCAGAAACAACCAGAGGAACAATAGCGCCAGGAACACCCAAAGAAGTGCCTACCACCAAGCGAGTGAAAGGAATAATCGCAACCAAGAGAATAATGAAAGGAATGGAACGTCCAATGTTAATAATCCATCCCAGTACCGCATTGATGGCTCTATGAGGCAATAAGCCCTTCTTTGGATCGGTCAAAACCACAGCCACACCAAGCGGAATGCCAATAATATAGGCAAACACCGTTGACACTAAAGTCATCACAATAGTGTCCCATGTGCCCTGAAGTAAAAAGTTCTCCGTACTGTTCGAAAAATATCTGAAGGTATTCCATGGATATTACAGCCTTTTCTCAAGGAGCTTTTTCGCAACTTCACTTTGAGGATTCGAGAAAACATCCTCTGTCTTACCCTGCTCCACAATGACGCCTTCGTCTATTACAACAACGTTATCGCAGATAAGTTCCGCCACCGTAAGAGAGTGAGTAATGACAATAAGCGTCACTCCAAGTTCTTGGTTAATACGCTTAAGAAGTTCCAGAATAGAATGGGTGGTCATAGTATCAAGCGCACTCGTTGCTTCGTCGCACAGCATAATTGAAGGACGGTTTGCCAAAGCACGAGCTATTGCCACACGCTGCTGCTGACCACCTGAAAGCTGGCTGGGATATTTATTGGCTTTTTCTTCCAGTCCCACCATAGCAAGCAACTCGCGCGCACGCTCTTCAGCCTTCTTTTTGTCTACATGACGCAACTCCAAAGGAAACATTACATTGCGCAGAACGCTGCGCTGCTGAAACAAACTAAAGTTTTGAAAAATCATGCCAACAGAACTGCGGAACTCCAGCAAGTCTTTTCCAGATAGCTGAGTAACATCACGCCCGTCAATAGTAATGGTGCCCGAAGTGGGATGCTCCAAGAGATTAATGCATCGAACTAAGGTAGATTTACCTGCACCAGATTGACCAATGATGCCAAAAATAGAGCCATCTTCGATGGTCAAATTGATATCGCGGAGGGCTACATGAGATTCATTGTTAGCCACTTGATATGTTTTATTCAGATTCTCAATTTGAATCATAGGTATATTCCTCAGGCTATTCTTAAGGCGCGTTCAATTCACAGCTTTCCTACTATACCGTAAGGGCGCAAGGCATCACAAGATTATGATACAAACTCACAATATTTTACGAATACTGCAACGTTTATGGTCATTGCCAAATCAATGAGCACTTCTCGAGATCTTAAGACCCAAAACACAGGCGCCATCCACAACTTTTATGATTCACAACTTTTATGATTCTCGGATCACCAAGCCCGTACCAAGCCACCCGCTTACAAACGCTAACTCAGACGGAAATAAGGTGACTCGCTATCGAAGCACGCACTAAAATAAGGGTCGCCCTCGATAAGTAGTGAGGCCATCGATAATGTAGAAAAGCGCGTTCCCGTTCGGCACGCAAAAGCTGTTCATCGGTAAGCGTGTGACCTGATGTGGCATTTTCCTGGTGATAAAACTCAATATCGCCATTGTAAACAACTCGATAGCCAGCCTTATTAACCTTCAAACAGAAGTCAACATCATGGCAACTCACCTTAAAGCGTTCATCAAAACCATCAACTTCATTGAAAACCGAACGCTTTACCATCATCACCGATGCAGAAACAGCTGAAAGATTGCTCGCACACATAAAACGCTTCGCATAACCAGAAGCAGACCGCGGAAGATTCACTCCTATGTTTCCGGCAGATCCATAAGCTCCAACATTATGCCTGCATGTTGAATAGTCTCATCAGGATAGAGCAGTTTAACCCCTACAACACCCACATCTTCTCGCGTGCAATGCGCAAGCATTGCCGAAAGAGCACCTTCCGATATCACTTCGGTGTCATTGTCGAGAAATAAAAGATAATCCGATTTACATGTTTTTGCCGCTGCGTTTGCAATGGCGGGAGGGTTATAGGGTTTGTCGTATGACACTATACGTACATAGGGCAGCTTGCAATCAAGGTCTGCCAAGTATTCCTTTGTTGCAAGATCACTACTATTGTTATCGACGATAACGAGCTCGCATCTATCAAGGGTGTCATGTTCCACCAACGAAGAAAGACATGTGTCAAGCAATTCGATTTCATCCTTGATGGGAATAATGATCGAAAGCGTAGGCCGTGATTCAGAAAGACGATATTTAACCTGATAGCGTCTTTGAGCTATTTCGGAAAGTACCACCGCTTCAATGTGCCTTCGCCGCAAGAAAAGAGCTAAAGCTTTTCTCCCTAACCGAAACGCTTCTTCTTCGCGTCTTGCTTCGATTTTTTCCGCCTCTGCAGAAATACAAGCAGCGTCTTGGACATGATAAAGAACTTTATCAATACGCTCTATAGAATCAGCCTTGAGTGAAGCTTTCAGCATCAAATCATATTCGAAAGCATCAGTGAAAATCCTTCTTCTTGAGAAACGGCCTCTATGAGTTCCTTGGAATAAAGCACCAACGGACCCGCATAAAAATAGGAATACAGTAAATCGGGCGAAAAAATTGGTTTGATTTGCGGGTTGTGAAACCCTTTTTCACGATCGAAATAATCATGGTTCGCATAGACGATATACGATGCTTTTTGCTCTCGTCACCTGCCGAGAGAGACGATCGGGCATTCAGTTTGTTAAGACACCGTACGTATTCAAATAAAGCCTCAGGTGCCAAAATGATACGGGGATCCAGAATCGCACAGGCCTCACCCTTTGACTGTATCATGCCACTTACTCGAGCAGCTGCCTCTTCGAGCGACGAATCCGCAACAATATGCACAAACCTTTCATCCTCATGCCATTTACTGAAAGCATGATCGAAGGCTCTCTCATCAATTCCGCAATCTAAAACCACCAATTCAAAAGCAGAATAAGTCTGCTGGGAAAGCGCTAAAGTGCTGCTGGTACATAGCACACATCCTCTTTATAAAGAGGAAGAACCAACTGATAGTTGGTTGATACGGAAAAGAAAGGTTTCTCTGAAGAGCCAATCCACCTATGGTTTCACAATGATTGCGATACCACTGTTCATAGCCTTCATCCAAAGAAGCATCAGCTAACTCTTCGATGAAAGATTCCTGCAACGACTCAAATGTTTCATCACAAAAGTGAGCAAAACCTCCCGGAATATTTTCATTGGCATCATATACTGCCGCACAAAAATCCTTTGAATTACGCAGATGCGCACCGAAAAGCCAATATGAAGACGTGGGGTATCACCAAATTGAGTTGGCTCGCTTGTCTCATCCACAAGAGGATAAACGGGCAGATCCATGTCGTTTCCCCATTTATCCAAAAAGTCGACCATTACCTCAGAACCTTCAACGTGAGGCATATCAACGAGCATTTTAACGACTATTTCTTCGCCATCTTCAATAGCTTCAGTAAAGAAAATATTCATGCGGTTAGCGCTGTATTCCCGCTCAATATCAAACATCTGCGCCATCAATTCGTTATGAACAAGGGCATTAAAACGGGTGCGCCAACGCATCATATTCATTTCAACCGTAAGACGCTTTGCCCAAGCGGTTCACCTGCACCAGAAAATTCAACAAAGGTAAGATCAACTTCTCGCACATCAAAATGCGGAAGAATAACCACATAATTTGCCGCCGAAGAAGGATCGATGGGCACAAAAGGGAAAAGATGCGACGGGATCTTAGTGCCATCTTTAGATGGGCATCCAGCAGCACTTCCGCCTGAGGTGACAGACGATCAAGTACTAATTGGAGATAAACCTTTCCATCCCCATGACTCATGCTTTCTATACGTACATTCATACCAGTTTTATCGTTTCGTGTGTTTTAGAGCGAAATAGGAACTATCGTGATCGAGATTGGGATTGCAGAACGAATCCCCCTCGACAAAATCACAAGGCCATGCTGCCTGCAAATATGCCATCTCTCGACGACGCTTTATACGTAACTCTTTAGAGTGAATCCGTAAACGAGAAGAACTTTTCAGATGGGTCAATTCAACAAAAGGCGTATAAACCGTAAGGTATCCTGCCTCACGCACCTTCAAACAGAAATCCACATCAGCGTAGAACAATGCAAATTCTTCGCTGAAACCACCCGCTTTTCGTACGCCTCACGACGCACCATCATGCACTCGCCCGTAACGGCAGATACGTTTTGAGCAACTTTTGCTCTATCTAAATAGCCACGCCACGTGGCAGGAAGATGTCTAAAAAGCGGAGTAACCACGCGAGATCCTCCCACAATAATGCCCGCATGCTCAATGGTTCCATCGACAAAAAGCTGCTTTGGACCCACGATACCCACATCAGTAGACTGAAAATATCCCAATAAAACTTCAAGAGCATCGTCAGTTAATACGCGCGCATCACTGTTTAAGAAAAGGAGAAAATCACCTTCTGTTTCCTGAACAGAATAATTTGCCATTTCGAGCGATTAATTGGCTGGTCCCAATAAAGCACCGAAAAAGTTTCAAAGGAATCTTCCAAATCCTTGAGACAATTCTTATCTTCTTGGGTATGCTCACCCGCATCCACCACCACAACCTCAAAGTTCTGGTAGGTAATTTTGTTATAAAGCGAACGAATACAGGTGTGCAGTATTTTCGGATCACCGCCCTCGTAAGAAACAACTATTGTCACTCGAGGACGCTCAACAAGTACATGTCGTACGCGATAGTGGCCCGTGGTGTCTTCATTGAGCACTTCAGCCTTTAACCCGATTCGCTGACAATGAGCAACAAGAGCCTTTCTGCCCGTTTCTTGCTCTAGTCGAGAAAGCATTGCATCGGGAGCATCCACCGTCGCAAACCTCCGATGGCACAATATGCGAGGAACATGGCAAACCCTTCGTGCTTTTTCGGTTGCACGCAATACCAGTTCGTAGCCACCTGCGCTAAACATACTAAAAGTAAGAGGAGATATTTCCTCGTAGAGCGATTCGCGCATCACAATCAGATCGCGAATATAGTTATATGAGCGCAAAAACTCAGGTGAAAAATCCGGGCGGAACAATGGCTGCGAATGAATTCCTTGAGCATCACAGGTATCAACATCTGAATAGAGAAAATCGCAATCAGGATACTTATTAATTGCTCGCACAAACTCAAACAGAGCATCGGGTGCCAATACATCACGAACCTGAGTGAAGACCATAAAATCTCCCTCTGCAGCAGCAAGTCCAGAGGCGAAATTATCATCAAGTCCAATGCTCGGATCTGCATCGATCACATAGAAGCGATCGTCATCAAGGAAATCTTCAGATCTGAAACTCGACCTTTTGTTCCCAGCATATCCACCATAATAAGTTCCCAGCGTCCATAGCTTTGCTGAGCAACGGAATTAACGAAATCGTAGATATGGTGATCAGGATCATCGGTCAGCAGACAGACAATACTAAAAAGAGGAGCATACGGAAATTTGATTGCAACTTGCTCCAAAAGTGCTGGCACATCGGCACGATGGTGCTCGGTAAACCATTTATGATATTCAGAATCATAAAAAGCACTCGTGGTACGCTCGCGAAAACGAGCAAGAAGCGTTTCTAGGGTTCGCACTCCCAACATGGCAAACCCCGGAGAAATTGTCCCCCGAGTATCAGTGCGCAAAGACAGAGATAGGGTTTTTCGCTGCTTACCAAAAACGAAACAACCATATAACGTCGACGAAGCGATCCGTATTCGGCCGACTGAGCGATGGAATCCTCTATTACCGAATAATCAACCGAAAGCGAATTACCATCGAATCAAGAAAGTCGCATTCCACAAAGGTTTCTTCATGGTAGGGCATTTCAAGCATTGCAGAAACGCGAATAACCTTCCCCGGTCTCAATCGCGCGAATGAAGCTTACATGGATTCGATCATGAACAAATCTACCATCAAGATCCTCTATCATTTCGCCCATTTCTGGGCTGGTACGTTGAGAAGCGATAGCTTTCAGGGATGTGGTAAGCATGTCGAGCGACTTACGACACGATGCCACTACCGTTCCCGATGCATCAATTGCACGAAATACTAAATCCCAGCGTTTTACTTCGAGCCAAGGAAGTGAGATAACGAAAAATCGAACCCCTGCAGAATTTTTTTTGTATGCAAAGGCGGCAAAGGCATACCTTGATTCGTTAGCGCTCCATCGTAGAGTACATCCCTCAGCGCAAAGGTATCGTTTATGTCGCAATAGGGAAAAGTATCCGAAGGAATAAGGGCGCCCGTTTCCGTTGATGCTGAAAGCACCACAGGAAGACGTTCGTCGTAATCGGAAATCTCCGAGAGAATATAAACTTTATCGTCCGAACGACGTATGGTTTTGAACGACACATTCATATACGTTCCTCTTCCCATCGCACTACAACGACATCGCATAGCAGTAAGGAGAGCAAAATGCCCGCCACGGCTTATTATCGCGCAATATCAAACATAACGGAAAAGAGTGTCGAAATAGACCAGAAAAGCAAGAGATTACTCTTTTGCTTCAAGGAAAATCTTTCTTGTCACAAAGTTCCATACTGCCACGATAAAAGTAACGACAATTTTGGAAATACGGTAGTCAATAAATAGAAGTCTACCATCAACCACATAAACACATCGTTAATTACAAGGCCGATTACGGAAAGCACAACAAAGATAATAAATTCTCGCCTGCGGCTCATGTCATCTTTGCGTTTAAACACAAACCGCATGGATGCAAAATAATTAAAGATGACAGAAATAATAAACGAAACCGTGGTACTGATAAGATACGGAACCCCAAATACTTCCGTAAGCAGACACCAATGAAACCGTAGTCAAATACACAAAAGCAATGACGCCTACAATGCCGAATTTCATAAACTGAGCAATCAGTTTTTCAAGGAAATCTCCTTGCTAAATATCAAAACACTTAATTTAAAGCGTAAAGTTCCACCTAAACAAAAAAGGTCCTGCTATGCAGAACCTGAAATTTGTGGTGCCCCCAACGGGAATCGAACCCGTGTTTCAGCCTTGAAAGGGCCGCGTCCTGACCGCTAGACGATGGGGACTTTTTTCCTGCTTCAACAGCAGCCCGTTTATTATTACAAGAGTTTTATTAAGATGCAAGTATTTTTTTGACCATTTTTAAAAAAATCTTCGCCACTTTCTGAAACCGCATGTCCCTCATTGTTTTTATTCTCTTGTCTCGATCCCCTATTCCTGGCATATACCAAAAACTAACCTCTCGTATTCCTATCGCACCCCGAATTCTGCCCTTAAACGAAAGATTATATTCATCCTTCAGCAAGGCGTTATCGTGATTACATACAGACAACAAGGAGAGACCCACACTAAAGCTTTTCGGCTGCGTATCAAAACCGCATTATGCGTACAACCGCAAATAACTGCTGCCGCTTTTTGTACTCCCCTTGCTCAATCTGTATCCAAGGTAAGTAACGATAAGGGAAGCCATGAGAATTGCTGTAGCTAGTGAAGGTTTGGATGTGAGCAGCCATTTTAGCTGTTGCACCAACTTAATTACTACAAAATAGAAAATGGTGAAATGGTTGATTCACGTAATCTTCCCAGTCAAGGACACCTTTGCGGCTCTCAGGCTAACTTCTTCGACAGATCGACGTTAAGATTCTTATTTGTGGCGCAATTTCAAAAAAAGAAATTGAAAGTATGGAGAATGCCGGCATCAAGGTAGTAGCCGGAGCATCGGGCAGAGCTTTTGAGGTGGTAGAAAAGTATCTCAAGGACAACCCTGCTGAAGTAGCCGCCTGCCTTTAATGTTTTGTGATTTTTAAACGTACCTTTATTGGTCTATCTCGAAATCAGAACCAAACAAATCTTTGAAGTTTCCTCAGTAGCCAAAGCTATTCCCTGTGTGCGCAAGAGATCAGCAGCTACTCCATCTCCTGGAATAAGAGTTCCAGAAAAGGTTCCATCGTATATTTTCCCCACCCCGCAAGAAGGACTCTTTGCTTTAAGAATAGCGTGAGTGCAGCCTTTCTCGCACGCGCGCTCACAAGCGATGCGTGCCCCCTTTTCGAAGGTGTCCGTATTATCATTTCCTTCTATATCGCACACAACGCGCTTTCCCTCGCGAACTTGAATTTCATTCGCGGGATGAGGGATTGACAGTCCACCCATCACCTCAGGACAAATGCGAATAACTTCACACTCATGTCGTTCAAGAAAGCGAATCACTTCCTCGTTAGGCTTCGAACCCCCATCGTAACGACAAGGAACTCCCAACAAGCAAGCACTAACCGCAATAGTATGCACGAGAACCTCCCTTTTTGATGTCCTCCACTTTTACCACGAAAAATGCTTCCTCCAGTTTCAAACTTCAACTCTCCAAAAAGGCAACAAAAAGGGCCGAAAACCTTCGGCCCTGAAAATTTGGTGGAGCCAAAGGGGAAGCAGTCGAACTTGACGGCTTCCCCTTTAACAAAAGGGTTGCCGTCCTCCCCGTATAGCATGTCCCATGTGACTTCAGTCCTGTCCTCCGAATACCACGACGTCACCACCAGCCCGTCGTCGGTCAGGTAAATCTTATCGACGAAATACTCCAGCACCTGGTCGCGGGTCTCGGGATTGTCGAAGTCCGCGTGCAGGAACTTCTCGAAGTACGCCTTGATGGTGTGCTCGTCCTCGCACAACGCGGCGCGGATGTTCTCGGCCTCGATGGCCTCGTTCAGGGCGCGCTTCTGCTCTTCGAGCTGCACCAGACGCTCCGTCACCGTCTCGCTGATAAGACCCGACTCGATGACCTTCACGAGGTTCGCAAGGCTCTTCTCGACCTCACGGCGCTTGGCTCCAAGCCATCCAGGTAGCCGTATCGCGGTAGTTCTTCTCGTAGTACGCCGCCGCGTCCACGGCAAGCGACATCAGGTTCTCGGAGTCGTGGAGAATCGACCGGAGAATCATCGTGACAGCATCCTCCAGCTTCTCCTTGCGCACCTTCTTCAGCGTGCACTGCTTGCGGCGCTGGGCGGAGCAATAGTAGTAGTAATACGTCCGCCCCGTCCCGCTCGTGCCGGACACGCCCTGCAGGGTGCTCCCGCACTTCCCGCAGTAGACCTTGCCGGTCAGCCAATAGCGCGGGGCGTCGTTCTCGTCCATGCCGCGCGCCGCTGGGAACCCTTGCGCTTGTTCTCGGCGAACTTCCGCTGCACCTTGTCGAAGGTCTCCTCGTCCACCAGCGCGGGCATGCCGCCCTCGACACGATGTCGCCATGCGGTACTCGCCGATGTAGCGCGGTTCTGGAGCATCTTGTTCATCGTCTTCACGCCGAACTTCGCGCCCCGCGTCGGTGCGCAGCCCCTGTGCGTTCAGCTCG
>ENA-OQDF01000238-OQDF01000238.1-human-gut-metagenome-genome-assembly--contig:-NODE-238-length-22092-cov-1.953380_pt1 | contig 22092 bp, 39 predicted proteins | sample MGYA00242769_ERZ504597 | MGnify/ENA primary metagenome ERZ504597 (study PRJEB26092, sample SAMD00036305) | human gut metagenome | host: Homo sapiens | study: EMG produced TPA metagenomics assembly of...
ACACATGGCTGGATATTAGAAATTAGTGTAGAAACAGGACTATTTCAACAAAGGATAAATCAAAAAGAAGTTGCCAACGATTACTTGACAGTAACAAACGGAACCGGAAACTTTGGAATATTGAAAGTTATAGTGCTGTGCGTTATAATCGAGAGAAGTAGATGGGGAGTTATTTAAATGATCACGATAGAAAAAAGTCATTGGCAGGGTATTCGTTCATTGATTTATTTGCAGGACTGGGCGGATTCAGAATTGCACTGGAGTCGCTGGGGGCGAAGTGTGTGTATTCAAATGAATGGAATGTTCCGGTGCAAAAAGTTTATGCAGATAATTTTGGCGATATTCCGGAAGGCGATATTACGCAGGTAGATGAGAATACAATACCGGATCATGATATCCTCTGTGCCGGATTCCCATGCCAGGCGTTTTCGATCAGCGGGAAGCAGCGGGGGTTTGAGGACAGCAGGGGGACGTTATTTTTTGATGTTGCGAGAATTGTAAAAGCAAAGAAACCGAAAGTCATCTTTATGGAGAATGTAAAAAATTTTGCTACCCATGATCATGGAAAGACCTTAGAGGTTGTCAAAAGAACGATGGAAACGCTCGGATATACATTTTATCAGAAAGTGCTGAATGCTGTTGACTATGGCATACCTCAAAAGAGAGAAAGAATTTATATGGTTTGTTTCAGGAATGATCTGGGGATTACGGGATTCAGCTATCCAAAACCGTTTAAACTGACCCGGCATGTGGAAAATTTCTTCTTGATGATGAAGAAATGGTCAAAGATCTGTATGTGGAAAGACCTGATACTTATTTCAATGGGATTGAGGACGATCAATACAGTAATAAGTCGATCCGACTGGGCATTGTTAATAAAGGTGGACAGGGAGAAAGAATTTACAGCACAAAGGGAATCGCGATCACACTCTCTGCATCCGGTGGCGGCGTTTTTGCCAAGACGGGTGGATATTTGATCAATGGAAAGACGCGAAAACTTCATCCCCGTGAATGTGCCAGAATTATGGGATATCCCGACACGTATAAGATTTCTGACAGTAAAAGTCAAGCATATAAGCAGTTTGGCAATTCAGTAGTTATTGATGTTTGCAGCTTATTGGTGAGGAAATAGGGGCAGTGTTAGAAAGATCTGGATTAGAGAGATCAGAATCCTGCCAGAAAAAATAATATAGTCATTTCCGTAGGTGATAACATATCTGACATTCTTTTCCTGATAGTGTCCTATGATCCAGTCGGAAAATATCTGTGATTCAATGTCAAGTGCTTCTCCTGGTTTCATTTCATCTTTCCTTTCTGGGTGATGTTTCTTATGTGACACTTCCTATGTGGCGTTTCTATGTGACGAGGGGAACTTCCCCTTTTAACATGTTCAGATCTCTGTTATTATTATGATGTTGGGGGAAGGTCTTTCACTCACTTATGAGCAAACCCACGTGGTTTCAGACCTTTTGACCCTGGCACCATTATACTAATGAGCGGAGAGATAGAGGAGAAAATTTATGAAAAAGCAAAGAGAGTCGTTCAAGAGCCAGTGGGGCTTTATTTTAGCGTGCATTGGTTCATCTGTCGGTATGGGGAATATCTGGATGTTCTCGACAAGAGTTTCATCCTATGGAGGAGGATCATTTTTGATCCCTTATTTTATCTTTGTGGCACTGGTCGGATTTACCGGGGTGATCGGAGAGATGAGTTTCGGGCGTGCAACAAGATCCGGCCCGGTAGATGCGTTTGGAATCGCATGTGAGCGGAAAGGAAAAAGAAGTACGGGGAAGCGTTGGGGATGATCCCGGTACTTGGGGCAATGGCGATGGCAATCGGTTATACGGTTGTGATGGGATGGATCCTGAAGTATGCAGTGGGAACGTTTACAGGAAAGACACTTGCACCGAAGGGTGTGGAGGAATTTAGCGGAGCATTTGGAAGTATGGCATCCGCATTTGGAAATAATGGCTGGCAGATTGCCGCACTGATCTTATGTATGGGGATTCTGATGCTGGGAGTTGTCAGTGGAATCGAGAAAGCAAATAAGTTTATGATGCCGTTATTTTTCGGGCTGTTCGTGATCCTTGCAGTTTATGTAGCATTCCAGCCGGGGGCAGCAGAAGGATATAAATATATTTTCAGAATCGATCCAAAGGCGCTGGCAGATCCGGTAACATGGATCTTTGCGTTAGGACAGGCCTTCTTTTCACTGTCCGTTGCGGGAAATGGAACACTGATTTATGGATCTTATTTGTCGGATGAGGAAAATATTCCTGCGGCAGCAGCAAGAGTCGCTTTCTTCGATACACTTGCTGCTATACTTGCAGCACTGGTTATCATTCCGGCAATGGCAACCACAGGGGCAAAGTTAGATCAGGGAGGACCGGGACTTTTATTTATTTTCCTTCCGCATCTGATTCAGTCGATGCCGGGAGGGCCGGTGATCGCAATGATCTTTTCGTGGCAGTCCTGCTGGCGGGTCTGACTTCGCTGATCAATTTATATGAAGCACCGATTGCAACTGTACAGGAGAAGCTGCATCTTGGAAGAGTCCAGGCGTGTGCAGTGATCGCGGTCATCGGAGCGGTGATTTCGGTTGTGATCCAGGGAATTGTATCCGACTGGATGGATGTGCTGTCGATTTATATTTGTCCGCTTGGAGCAGGGCTTGCCGGGATTATGTTCTTTTGGTTATGCGGAAAAGATTATGTGGAAGAGCAGATCAATAAAGGAAGGGAAAAGCCATTTACGAAATGGTTTGTACCGGTTTGCAAATACCTGTATATTCCAGTCTGCTTTTTAGTGCTGATTCTGGGAATCGCACTGGGCGGAATCGGGTGATGCAGTTTACATTTATTAAAAGTATAAAAATAGATACATGTGTAAAAGCGAGATTCAGAAGGTAGACACAAAGAGAAAATTTGTATATAATAAATTAGTTGATGTCGGGGTCAAAAGCCCCCGACTTTGATGCCTACGGATTGCTCCGTGCTACGCACTCCCACAATCTACCCAATATTCGCATATCGTGGGATTATCATCCCACTTTTATGCTCATATCGGGGCGGGTTCTAAGGTCTTTCACCCACCTATGAGCAAGCTCATGTGGGCTTAGACCTTTTGACCCTGGCATCATTATATAATTCCAACTGCTTCATTCACAGTCTTCACACCAACAAGCCGTATTCCCTGAATTTCCTTTACCATCTTCAGTGAAACTTCGGGCAAAATACATGTCTCAAACCCAAGCTTCTTCGCCTCTGCCACACGCTGTTCCGGCATATTCACAGCACGTACTTCTCCACTTAAACCAACCTCTCCAAAGACAATCGTCTTCTCATCAATGGGACGGTTTCGATAACTGGACACCAGTGCCATCACAATCCCAAGATCGATCGCCGGCTCATTCATCTTGATACCGCCTGCAATATTCACATATGCATCGCAGTTTCCAAGTGACATTCCCAACCTCTTTTCAAGCACTGCCATCAGAAGGTTGACCCGGTTATAATCGGTTCCTGCTGCTGTTCTTCTCGGCATTCCGAAATTTGTTCTGCAGACCAGTGCCTGTATTTCCAAAAGGATCGGTCTTGTTCCTTCCATGGAGCATGCAACAACGGACCCGGAAGCATTCTCCGGTTTCCCACTGAGCATATACTCCGATGGATTTTCCACTTCCACCAACCCACTCTGCCGCATTTCAAAGACACCAATCTCATTCGTCGAGCCAAAACGGTTCTTCACAGCTCTCAATATCCGGTAAGACGCATGCCGGTCTCCTTCAAAATAAGTACTGTATCTACCATATGCTCCAATACCCGCGGACCTGCTACCGTTCCCTCTTTCGTTACATGTCCGACAATAAAAATTGGAATGCACAGTCCTTTCGCCAACTGCATAAAAACATTGGTTGACTCCCGCACCTGGGAAACACTTCCCGGTGCCGAAGTTACATCCTCGCTGTACATTGTCTGAATAGAATCAATAACGACCAGTTCCGGTCGCTCTTTTTCTATCACACTGCGGATGATCCCCAGGTTTGTCTCGCAAAGCAGCAGAGGCCAGACGTAAAATTTCCCATCCGGTTCGCACGCAGCTTAATCTGTGCCTGCGACTCCTCTCCGGAAATATACAGGATCTTTTTCATCTGTGCCATTCTTTGGCATACCTGTAATAAAAGTGTTGACTTTCCAATTCCCGGATCGCCTCCGACCAGTACCAGTGATCCCGGTACAATCCCGCCTCCGAGAACCCGGTCCAGCTCTTTGATCCCGGTCTCACTCCGTGTATCATCATCTGCGGTCACTTCGGTCAAAGGAACGACCTTTGCCTCGTGAACTGCTCTCGCTGCAACGGTCGTTCCCTTTGTGATCCCACTGTCTATCCGCTCTTCTACAAATGTATTCCACTCTTTACATGCAGGGCATTGACCAAGCCATTTTGCTTCTTCATGCCCGCAATTCTGACAGAAAAATATACTTTTCTTTCCTTTTGCCATCTAGCTTCTCCCAACACTGTACGGATCAGCAGATCAGCACTTACTACTTGATCGCTGCACTCTGATCTGCTGAAAGTTCTACACTTACACTGAGCTTTCCGCTCAAATTTGTATTCATCTTTCCTGCAGACTCCCCATCGATCAGTACTTCATACTCACTCTCCGGCTCCAGTTCCAGTGTGAACTGTACATCCTCCGGTGCAGATACTGTAAAAGTAACCTCAGCATCGGTCTCTTTAAAATTTTCAACCGTACTTCCCGGTACAGACTCGTAAACGAACATACCGTTCTTCTCAAGTTTCGTAATCTCTGCAAATGTCTTTACTTTATAAATATCTCCCTCAAATTCAAAGTTATCCTTCTTCGTCTTAGTTGGAAGTGTATAATCTCCAAAACTCAGTGTTCCGTCATTTTCTGCACGCAATAATTCTTTTACTGTTGCCATTTCTTTTTCCTCCTGGGTATTTCAGAATATCTCTTATATAAGATGTTGGGATAAATTGCCCAACTATGATATCTTTGTATCATTATATAATAAATCCATTTCTTTTTCTATACTAATTCCACTTTCATCCTATGAACTTTTTATGAAAAAACGAATTTCTTTTTTAGATGCTCCTGCCTCCACATGATCTCCCGGCCGGATGTCACCGTTCAGGATCGCATCTGCCAGTTTATCTTCCAGTTCCGTCTGTAATGCACGACGTAGTGGTCTTGCACCATATTTCGTATCAGTTCCCTTTTCAACGATCAGCTCTTTTGCAGAGTTTCTCAGTTTCAGATGAATATTCATCTGCTTCTCAAGCCGTCCGGTAAACTCATTACACAACAAAGAAACTATTTCCTTCATATTTTCTTTGTCCAGTGCATGGAATACAATCATCTCATCAATTCGGTTCAGAAATTCCGGCCGGAAGATCTGCTTGACCTCGTCCATAACACCCTGCTTCATTTTCTTATAATCTCCGGCTTTATCTTCTTTTGCAGCAAAGCCCAGCTTTTTCGGATCAATGATCGCTTTTGCACCTGCATTCGACGTCATGATGATCACGGTATTGGAAAAATCTACCTTTCTTCCCTGTGAATCTGTAATATGTCCATCATCCAGAACCTGCAGCAGAACATTGAATACATCAGGATGTGCCTTTTCAATTTCATCAAAAAGGAGAACAGAATACGGATGCGTCCTGACCTGGTCACTGAGCTGTCCACCTTCTTCATGACCGACATATCCCGGAGGGGAACCGATCATCTTTGATACAGAATGCTTTTCCATATACTCCGACATATCAACACGGATCATTGCCTCCTCTTTTCCAAATAAAGCTTCGGCAAGTGCCTTGGAAAGCTCCGTCTTTCCAACTCCGGTCGGACCTAAGAATAAGAACGAACCGATCGGCCGCTTCGGATCTTTCAGACCGACTCTTCCACGCTTCACTGCTCTTGCCACAGCACTGACCGCTTCGTCCTGTCCGATGACTCTCTTCTGAAGAATTTTTTCCAGATTCTTTAATCTTTCTGTATCACTTTCCGTCAGTTTGCTTACCGGAACTTTTGTCCAGACTGATACTACCTCTGCAACTTCATTTTCCGTAACAGATGGATGAAGTCCCGCCTGCTTTTTATCAAACCGCTTTTTCAGAGCTGACAATTTCTTTCTTGCTTCGTCCTGCTCCTTCTGGATCAGCGATGCCTCTGCGAAATCTCCTGCTACGATGCTATCCTCTTTCTGCCTCTCGAGGTCTTTGATCAGATCTTCCAGACTTCGGAAATTTTCCGGGACTTTGTAGCCTTTCAGACTCACCTTTGAACACGCTTCGTCCAGCACGTCGATCGCCTTATCCGGCAGATGACGATCCGTAATATAACGTTCTGACATAAGTACTGCTGCCTCAAGTGCTTTCTCTTCGATCACTACTTTATGGTGTGTCTCATACTTTTCTTTCAGACCTTCAAGAATTTTCCGGCACTGTTCCTGCGTTGGTTCTTCCACAGAAACAGGCTGGAAACGCCGTTCCAAGGCTGCATCTTTCTCTATATATTTCCTGTATTCTGCAATCGTAGTTGCACCGATCAGTTGCAATTCTCCTCTGGACAGCGACGGCTTCAGGATACTTGAGGCATCAATCGCACCTTCTGCACCTCCCGCACCGATCATCGTATGGATCTCATCCAGGAAAAGAATGATATTCCCCGCTGCCTTTACCTCTGCAACCAGTCCTTTTATTCGCTCTTCAAACTCTCCACGATATTTGAACCTGCGATCAGTCCTGGAAGATCCAGCGTATAGATCCTCTTTCCTTTCATCTTTTCAGGTACTAACCCGGATGCGATCTGCTGTGCCAGTCCTTCGATAATGGCAGTCTTTCCAACTCCAGGCTCTCCTACCAGACAGGGTTATTCTTCGTCCTTCTGCTCAGGATCTCCATCAGACGATACATTTCCTGCTCCCTTCCGATGACCGGGTCCAGTTTTCCCTCTTCTGCACGGGCTGTCATATCGGTACAGAACTGTTCCACCATTGCCCCGCCTCCATGAGGCTCATCCTGAAGGCTGTCCTGATATTCTTTGGGATCGATCCCTACTGCGAACATAATATCCTGAAATAACTTCTGAAGATTCACATTCAATGTGATCAGGATCCGCGTCGCTACACAGTCAACATCCCGGATCATTGCCAGCAGCAGATGCTCCGTTCCGACATATTCTGTATGCAGTCTGCCACACTCCTGTTCGCTGCTCTTCAAAAGGAACTGGAATCTCGGACTCTGCTCCGGTCTTGTACTGACCTTCACCTCTTCATCCGGTGCTACCAGTTCATCGATCAGGCGTGAGATCTTTTCTGCATCCACACCGTTCTTTGCAAGCACCTGTCCGGCTACTCCTGAATACTCTTTCCGAAGTGCAAGCAGAAGATGCTCTGTTCCTATATAAGGATGCTTTCTCTCTCTTGCTATTTTACCGGCCTGCTTTATCACATTCTCCATCGGCTTTGTATAAGGTATCTGCATCTTTACCTCCTCAACTTACTCTTAATCACTCATAATCATCAAATATCTCATCTACCAGCTCATGCACTTCACTTCTTGAGATATTCTTACAACAGCCACGGGCAAGTACAATCCGAAGCTGTCTCCGCATCTCCTCCAACTGCTCCAGCTTATCCACGTCCAGTGCGATCACCGCTCCTCTTCTTTTATCCAGACTGATATAGCCTTCCCTTTTCAGGACGTTATACGCTTTATTCACCGTATGCATATTGACACCGACTGTATCTGCAAGCTGCCTGACTGACGGCAATGAATCTCCTTCATGTATCACCGAGGTAGCAATCCCCATGATGATCTGGTTACAAAGCTGGATATAAATTGCTTCATCACTGTTAAAATCTATTTCTAATATCATGCCGCTTCCCCTTCCTCTGTTGTGTTATATCCATACTAGCACAATCTCCTGTTTTCATCAAGTGCAAAGAAAAAAGGCAAAAGCCCGTTAAAGAACTTCTGCCTTTTTCATTTTTTCCTCTTTCGGGAACCGGATCTCAATCTTTGTTCCCTTGCCCGGTTCACTGTTCACAGTAACCTTCGCTCCATGCAGGATCGCTCCGTGCTTCACAATAGACAAGCCCAGTCCTGTACCGCCACGCTCTTTTGAATGGCTCTTATCCACCGGTAGAATCGTTCAAAGATCCGTTCCTGATGTTCCTCCGGGATTCCGATCCCCGTATCGCTCACACTAATCTTTGGCCCGTCCAGCGTATTTCCGACCCAGACCGAAACACTTCCACCATCACGGTTATACTTGATCGCATTCTCAGTAATATTATAGATCATCTCATCCAGAATCTGCCGGATTCCATGACAGAATACCGGTTCTCCACTCAAAGCCACTGAAATTTCTTCTCTGAACACTGCGGGGAAAGACGGCTGACGATCTCACGGGTCAGCTCATAAAGCTCCACATCTTCTTTTCCAGTTCTACTGATTCTTCATCCAGTTTCGATAATTTAATGATATCTTCCACCAATGTGATCAGCCGACGTGCTTCCTTATAGATCCTTTTTGAAAATCCAGGGATGTCCTCTGCACGTACCAGCCCGTTCATCATGATCTCTGCGTAACCGGAAATCGATGTCAGCGGTGTCTTCAGCTCATGGGAAACATTTGCCGAAAATTCCTTTCTCATATTCGCGACCGCTTCTTTTTCTTTATTCTGCCGGTCGATGGCTTCCAGAAGCGGTACCATTTCAGGATAGATCACATTGTCCAGAGGATGCTCCAGATCCAGATGCATCACCGGTTCCATCAGACGCTTCGTCTGCCAGTTTGCAAGGAACAACGCCAGTGCGATACCGATCACAGATAAGACCAGCATAACCGGAAGGATATTCCATGCGGTTCGGATCAGGCTGTCCATCGGTCTGGCAAGCCGCAGCACACTTCCATCATCCAGGCGGATCGCACAGTAGTATAATTCTTTTCCTACCGTATCCGACATACGGATATCCTCCCCCTGTCCTTCCGCCAGTGCCTGCTTTACTTCAGCTCTCGACTTATGGTTCTCCAGCTTTTTACTGCTGTCCGAATCATACAGAACATCTCCACTCTGGGAAATAAATGTAAGACGGGTGTCCTCATCCGCCTTTTATCATTGGTTCTAATTTTTTCAGATATTCTTCTCCTGCGACATCCACACCGCTGCTGAGATAGGCCGCTTCCTGCTGTACTTCCTTTTCCAGGATTCCGAGATTTTGATTATACAGAATCACTGTCATGATGACATAGAAAGGAAATAATGTCACCAGCAAGATCAGCATCATACTTTTCTGGATCTTCTGCTTCATTATTCTCCTCCCACACGATAACCTACTCCGCGTACCGTCTGGATCAGATCACCCTTTCCCCCAGCTTCTGCCGGAGCCGTTACGCACATGGACATCCACGGTTCTTGTCTCACCGTCAAAATCATATCCCCAGATCTCAGTCAGAAGCTGGTCGCGTGTCAGGACGATTCCCTTATTCAACATCATCTTTTCAAGCAGTTCAAACTCCTTTAATGTGAGAGCTACTTCCTTTCCATTCACCGTAACTTCATGCTTTTTGATATTCATGCAGATTCCGGAAAGCTCAATCTGTGATTTTTCTTCCGTCTTTCTGCTTCTTCTCAGGACTGCCTTGATCCTGGATACAAGCTCCATCATCCCGAATGGTTTCGTCACGTAATCATCCGCTCCCGAATCCAGTCCCATCACCTTGTCATACTCCGAACCTTTCGCAGTCACCATGATCACAGGAATATCCTTTGTCTTTGAAGAAGATTTCAGCTTCTTTAAAAGCACCATTCCATCATCCCGGGCAGCATAATATCCAGCAGGACCAGCTCCGGTGTATCAAATGCCAGAGCTTCCATAAAAGCAGCTCCGTCCGCAAACCCTTTTGCTTTGAGTCCGGTCGTCTCCAAAGTATAAATTACCAGCTCTCTGATATTATCATCGTCTTCCACGCAATAAATCATCTCAGTACTCTCCTTTAGCTTTCATGCAGTGCAGCACTGTCCTTATGAACACCTGTAATAGAAAATTCCACCCACTCTGCAATATTCGTGGCATGATCTCCGATCCGCTCCAGATATTTTGTCACCATGATCAGATCAAAGATCCGGTTTCCCTGTTCTCCATGCTCTGCTTTGATATAGGCAATCATCTTATCGCGGATCTCATCAAAATACGCATCAATCTTATCATCCGAAGCCATCACTTTCCTTGCAAGCTCCAGATCTTTTTCCACATATGCCACTACACTGTCTCTGACCATCGTACTGACTCCGGTTGCCATTGCACCGATTAAATCAATATCCTGTGCCACATTCTCATATTTTGCAGAAATAATGATCTCTGCGATATCGGAAGTCTGATCCCCGATCCGCTCCATATCTGTGATCATTTTCAGTGCCGCAGAAATTCTTCTTAAATCTCTTGCCACCGGCTGCTGCTGGAGCAGAAGCTTCAGACACAGACGCTCAATCTCTTTCTCCATCTGATCGATCTCTTCATCTTCAGCTACTACGACCCTTGCCTGTCCGGCACTTCCCTCTTTCAGTGCCTGGGTTACCTTTGAAATTGCAATCTCACATAATTCTCCCATATGGTAAGCTGTTCATCCAGATGATGCAACTGCTGATCAAATCTATTACGCATAATTTAACCGAACCTCCCTGTGATATAATCCTCTGTCTTTTTATTCGCCGGAACGGAGAATAAAGTCTCTGTATTATTATATTCAATGACTTCTCCCAGAAGGAAAAACGCCGTATTGTCAGAGATACGGACTGCCTGCTGCATATTGTGCGTAACCATGACAATAGTATAATCTTTTTCAGTTCCATCGCAAGGTCTTCAATCTTGGATGTAGAAATCGGATCCAGTGCGGATGTCGGTTCATCCATCAGCAGAACTTCCGGTTCTACTGCCAATGCACGGGCGATACACAGTCTCTGCTGCTGTCCCCCCGACATTCCCAATGCACTCTTTTTCAGACGATCCTTACATTCTTCCCAGATTGCCGCATTTCTCAGTGACTTTTCTACAATATCATCCAGCTTTGCTTTTGACCGGATTCCATGTGTTCTTGGTCCATAAGCAATGTTGTCATAAATGCTCATTGGAAATGGATTTGGCTTCTGGAAAACCATTCCAACTCTTTTTCTGAGCAGATTGACATCCATTCCTTTGAAGATATTCTGTCCGTCAAGAAGAATTTCCCCGTTAATACGACATCCCTCCACAAGGTCATTCATACGGTTGATCGACTTTAACAATGTAGATTTACCACATCCGCTAGGGCCGATAAAAGCAGTGATCTTATTCGCCTCGATTTCGAGATTAATATTCTTGAGGGCTTTAAAATCACCATAATATAAATCCAGATTTTTGATACTTAACTTCGACATTCTTTTTTCCTCTCTATTTCTTCGTCAGCCGCTTTGCGATCATGCCCGATAAAGTATTGATCACGACAACCAGGATCAGCAGGATCACTGCCGTTGCATACGCCTGGTTCATATACAGACCTTCACTGGAAAGCATATACATATGCACTGCCAGCGTACGACCCGACCCAAACGCATTTTTCGGAATCTGTGCTACCGTTCCCGCCGTATAGATCAAGGTGCTGTCTCTCCCACGATCCTTCCGATGGCAAGGATGACACCTGCCAGGATTCCCGGAACTGCACTTGGAAGTACGATCTTAAATACCGTCCTCAGCTTGCCTGCTCCCAGTCCGAAACTTCCTTCCCGGTAGGAGTCCGGAACCGATTTTAAAGCTTCTTCCGTTGTTCTCATAATTAACGGAAGAATCATAATGGATAAGGTAAACGCTCCTGCAGGATTGAAAATCCCCAGTGCAGTGCATTCACAAAGAACAACATACCGAACAGGCCATATACGATTGACGGGATTCCCGACAGAGTTTCCGTTGTCAGACGGATCACGTCAATAAATTTGTTTCCTCTTCCTGCATATTCCACCAGAAAAACGGCTGAGAAGATTCCAAGCGGAACTGCAATAAGCAAGGAAAGCAGGGTCATCACTACCGTATTAACTAACGCCGGAATAACCGAAGCGTTCTCCGATGTATAATGTAACGAGAACAGGGACGGTTTCATATACGGCAGACCGTTGACCAGAATATAGATAATCAGAAAGATCAGCACTGCAAATGTCACCAAGGCTGCCAGCATGACCAGAAGCATTAGGACGAATGATCCCGGATGCTTCAGGTACGAACGCATCTTGTCGCGTGACCGACAAACAGTCACAGCATTCTCATTCATGTTCACCCCTCCTCTTCAACAATGCCACACTAAGTTAATAATCAGGATAAAGACAAATAAGACAACCCCGGTAGCAATCAATGCTTCTCTGTGCAATCCGGTTGCATAGCCCATTTCAATGACGATATTTCCGGTCAGTGTACGCATTCCCAAAGCATATTTGAAACCAGTCTCGGCTGATTTCCAACAATCATGATCACTGCCATCGTCTCTCCGATCGCACGTCCGATTCCCAGCACAATTCCTGCGATCACTCCTGATTTTGCGGCCGGGATGATCACGGTAAAAAATACTTCTCTCATGCGTTGCTCCCAGAGCCAATGCACCTTCATAATACTGCTCCGGTACAGCCCGCATGGCACTTTTCTGTTGTTCCGATGATCGTTGGAAGAATCATCATGCCTAGTATGATCGAAGTTGTCAGCACGCCTTTTCCATCCCCTGATTTCTCTACCAGTCCCATCATTTTCATCCATTTCCAAAATCGCGGATCATCGGAACTATTACGACCAGTCCGAAAAAACCGTAGACAACCGATGGGATTCCTGCCAGCAGCTCTGTTGCCGCTTTCAGTGGTTTATAAATTTTCTTTGGACAATACATTGCCATAAATACCGAGGTAAGGATTCCGATCGGAACTCCGAAAATGATCGCTCCCGCTGTCACGTAAATACTTCCGATGATCATCGGAAAATTCCGAACATCTTATTTCCCGGACGCCAAATATCTCCGGTGATAAATTTTACAAATCCAATTTCTCTGATCGCAGGGATTCCATTTGCAAAAAGAAAGATGCAAATAAGAGCTACCGCCAGCACCGAAGTACAGGCGGCAATAAAGAAGACTCCTGCATGACCTTCTCAGTCACTGCTTTTGATTTCATTTCTTTTTTCCTTCTTAATTCTGTCAAGATCGTGTCAAATCACTTTCTTTGTCAATTATTTTGTGATCTCATCCCATGTAGATACATTTCCCACATAAATATCTTTTACCTGATCGGCTGACAGCTCATCCAGCGGATTTGCATTGTTTACGATTACTGCGATTCCGTCTGTAGCAATCACTGTAGGCTCAAGCTCTGCTGCTTCTTCCTCTTTCAGTTCTCTGGATGCCATACCAATATCATAACTTCCCTCAATCGTAGAAGTCATACCTGTTGTAGAATCGGATGTCTGAAGCTCGATACTTGCATTTGGGTTGACAGCTTTGTAAGCCTCGATCAGTTTCTCCATCAGAGGGATACAGAAGAAGAACCACCAACTACACAGCTTCCTGAAGGCTTTGTTCCTGCATAATCTTTTACATCTGCAACAGCAATATACTTCTCATCTGCTACTACTTTCTGTCCTTCTGTACTCATGATAAAGCTCATAAAGTCTTTTGCAACTTCGTTATTAAGATCTTTCTTTACTGCGATATTAAACGGTCTGGATACTTTGTATGAACCGTTCTCGATATTCTCTGCTGTTGCTTCTGCTCCGTCAATCTTCAGTGCTTTTACACTGTCATTCAGAGAACCAAGTGACACATAACCGATCGCATACTCATTGTCTGCAACTGTTGTCAGCATAACAGAAGTATTATTTGTGATCTGTGCATCTGTTGTTGTCATGTCAACCTTTGTTCCGTCATCCTGCTTCTCTTCAATTCCGAACAACTCAATGAAGGCTCCTCTTGTACCTGAACCATCCTCACGGGAAACGATCGTAACATCACTTGTCTCATCCCAGTCGGAAGTTGCATCTGACTGATTTGCGTCTGCACCTTTTGTATCTTTGCCATTGCTACTTCCACATCCAACTGCTGTTACTGCTACCATACTTACCATCATTACCGCTGCGGCAATTTTTTCATTTTCATTTTTAATCTCCTTTTTCATATCGGACTCTTTTCGTCCCAATCTCTCTTCTGGTCTTTGGGTACTTTTTCATTTTCCCCCTGACCACGATATTTATGATAAAAGACGATTGTTAAATGTAAAATCGGGCGATTGTTAAATCTGGGTAAAGCATGACAGACACGATCCAGCCTTTCAAAAGCAAAGCATGACAGACACGATTCAACTTTTCAAAAAGTAAGAAAGACCGCAAATATGGACTCTTCTCTGCTATACATCCTCTTTCCCGGACATCCGGTAAAGGAAGTGCTATCACTCCACATCTGCGGTCTTTTTTAAACTCTTTATTTATCTGCCCTTCCACAACAGGGAATTTTTTATTCGCCTTTGCCGTCACTCTGAAAATTGTCATTCAACCGTAACAGACTTTGCGAGATTTCTCGGCTTATCAACGTCCAGTCCTTTTGCCACACTGACGTAATAGCCCATTAGCTGCAACGGTACGATTGCAAGACTGGTTGCAAAGAATGATTCGGTCTGCGGTACATAAACTGCGAAATCTGCCGTATCTTCAATATTATAATTTCCATAGGTCGTCAGCCCCATCAGATAAGCTCCACGGCTCTTGACCTCCACCATATTGCTGATCGTCTTTTCAAAAAGAGCTGCCTGCGTTGCAACACCGACTACCAGGATACCATCCTCGATCAGACTGATCGTTCCATGCTTCAGCTCTCCTGCTGCGTAAGCCTCCGAATGAATATAACTGATCTCCTTCATCTTCAGGCTGCCTTCCATACTGATGGCATAATCAATTCCTCTTCCGATAAAGAAAACATCCTTTGCATTTGCATACTTGCTTGCGAACACTGGATACGCTCCTTGTCATCCAATGTCTTCTGTATCTTCTCAGGGAGTGTGCCAAGCTCTTCGATCAGGGCTGCATACCGTTCCTCCGAGATCACATCCTTCACCTTTGCCGCCTGGATTGCCAGCAGATACATTGCGATCAACTGGGTACTGTATGCCTTTGTCGTGGCAACCGAAATCTCAGGGCCTGCATAAGTATAAAGAATATAATCACTTTCTCTCGCAATGCTGGAACCTACTACGTTCACGATACCAAGTACCGGAATCTTGCGTTCTTTCGCAAGGCGGAGTGCTGCAAGGCTGTCTGCCGTCTCGCCGGACTGAGAGACGATCACAACCAGTGAATTTTTCACAAGCTTTGGATTCCGGTAACGAAATTCTGATGCAAGATCAACTTCCACCGGAATATCTGCCAGTTCTTCAATCACATATTTTCCTACCATACCAACATGATAAGCAGAACCACACGCGACAATATAGATTCTCTCTATCTCCTGCAGCTTTTCATCGGTAAGTCCGGTTTCGGAAAGATCGATCTTTCCATCCTTCACATATGCACCAATCGTATCACGGACTGCTCTCGGCTGCTCATGGATCTCTTTCAGCATAAAATGCTCATATCCACCCTTTTCTGCCGACTCCGCATCCCACTTGATCTCAACCTGTTCCTTCTGGATCTCTTCTCTGTCGATATTATAAAAATGGATCTCATCCTGAGAAAGCTCCGCAATCTCATGGTTTCCGATATAGTATACATTCCTTGTCTTATCAAGAATCGCCGGAACATCCGATGCGATGAGACATCCGGTCTGACTCTTTCCAATAATCAACGGACTGTCTTTTCTTGCTGCAAATATCTTCCCCGGATGATCATGGAACATGATCCCAAAAGCATAAGATCCTCTGATCCGCAGCATTGCTCTGGAAATCGCCTCCAGCGGAGTCCCTGTCTTCCTATAATAATAATCGACCAGCTTCACCGCAATCTCCGTATCAGTCTGGGAATAAAATGCATATCCCGATTTAATCAGCTTATCTTTTAATTCCTGATAATTTTCAATAATACCATTATGAACAAGTACCACCGACTTGTCATCCGTGCAATGCGGATGGGCATTGTTCTCTGATGGTTCTCCGTGCGTTGCCCAGCGTGTATGGCCGATACCACACGTTCCCGGTACTGCGTGACCATCATTCGTCTTTTCAGATAAAATTTTCAGGCGGCCCTTTGCTTTGACTACAGTTATATCTCCTGTATCCTCGTTGCGAATGGCAATTCCTGCGGAGTCATATCCGCGGTATTCCAGTTTCGACAACCCTGCAAGCAAAATTGGTGCCGCCTGTTCTGTTCCTACATATCCAACTATTCCACACATATTGAGAATCCTCCTCTAAAATAAATTAAGATTAAAGATCCCCTGATTCCCTGTCTCAATCCATAGAACTAACTATTTAAATGATACCAGGGTCAAAAGGTCTGACACCACGTGTGCTCGCACACCAGTGGTAGAATGACCTTGTGACCCGCCCCAATATGAGCATAAAAGTGGGGCGTAAGCACCACGATATGCGAATGTTGGGTAGATTGTGGGAGCACGTAGTGCGTAACAATCCGTAGGTATCATAGTCGGGGGCTTTTGACCCCGACATCTTTAAATTAATAATAAAAATTAATAACAGAAAAGCTGTCAATGACAGCCTTTCTTTTCTTCTTATTCAGATCTTAAATTTCTTTTCTGCTTCTTACCACAGCAAATGCACCGATACCAAGAAGAACTACTGCCATCCCTGCAACCGATCATAGAGTTCTGTCCTGTCTTCGGAGAAACTGCAGTACCATTTCCTTTGGATGTACCAGTTGTTGTGTTACCATTATTATCATTTCCACCATTTGCAGCCGCCAGCTTATAAATCAAAGATACCGGAGTCCCTGCTGAAACTGAGTGGAAGTACGCCGCTACCTGGTTTCCGCTGACTCTCACACCTTTAACCACTTCCCAGCCATGCTCTGCACAATAATAAAGAACATCAACAATCATACCATCTGTCATATTGTTCGCAACAAATGTAACCTTTACAAGGTTGCCCGCTGATGCCTGCACACCTGTCACTCCGAGGTTCATTACCGGAGACAGGAACTTGTATCCTGAAATATCATATCCTTTTACTTCAAGACCTTTCTCCGTATAGTAATCCAGTAATGACGGAAAATTTCCATCAAATGCCTCTTTAACACTTGCACTTAACTTTGCATCATTCATCTTATCTACGACCTTCTGAAGGTCATCATCATAAGTCCCGGTGCAACCGATTCTAACGAAATCGTTCCTTTATCAGTACTTGCCTTCGGCATATCAATAGCACCTACAATGCTTCCTGCAGCCAACGCACTTACACTCATTGCCAATGCGGTAACAGCAGCAACAACACCCGTCATAAATCTCTTTTTCATTATTCTCCTCCTAGTCTTCCTCATAAAATTCGTTATTGGTATATACATATGTATGAATTATATCATGTGCCTTACAAAACTTCAATTACTCACTTTAAATTTTTTGTCATTTTTCATCAATAAAAGTTAGATTTCATTCCATTTTTTCTACAAGATAGGCCTGCACTACATAACGGTAAGCATCTCCTGCCCGATCGCAGGTTGATAACGTAAGTATCTTACTTTCCGTACTCACCGGAGCCGACTGGTCAAGCATCGCTCCCATTGTCCTCTGATTCAGGATATCATTCAGATACGCCTGCCGGTTATAGTCTTCCGCTCCCAAGTTATAATACAGGAGTATATGCCGGTCATCTGTACGGTAAGCCGCAAAAATCTTATATTTCAAGATTGCATCCGGCGTATAAATCACCAGATCCTTATGGTCATTAAAATATGTATCTTCTTCATATTTATGAAGTCCGGCAAACATTGATCCATCTTTCATATTATGTCCATACAAAAGAGTAATCGGATCATCAAAATTTTTCTTATTATAATTTTCAGAATAAATTGCTCCACTTACACTGTCTGTCTTTTCTGCTGAATGATTCAGATAATAAGCGTTATCTTCACTGCTTTGTACAATCGGATAATCAATTACTGTATCCGGAATCGTGATCCACGCATAAATATCAGGATTCTCTTTCTGCAACGAATCAAAATCTACCGGGATATCTATCTTCTTTTCCTCTTCCGGAACTTTCTGTCTCTTCTCTGCATTTTTTCCTGCATCGCCAGATACTCTTGTTCGGCCTTTTTTCCATCCACCATGTTCCCGCAATAAATCCGATCAGCAGTATCGCTGCCGCAAAAGCACAGACTGCAATAATCATCCACTTTTTCTTATTATTTTTTTCTGTCCTGCTTTGCATTTTCCTTTCCGGTCTCCTGCATCACTCTGTATCCTCCCCGGCTGACACTTCATTGTAAAATGTATTCAGGATCAGCTCATAAAGTGCCTGATTGTCCACATACATCTCATCATACACGGTTCCTCTTTGGGCATCTGCCTGCAAGGTAACAATATCGTCTTCACTAAATGACATTGATAATCCTTTTGTTGCAAGATAAACAGCATCATTCAGATCAATATCGGTCACCATCTTACCGGAAAGCTCATGATACAGTCTTGCCGGCAGCCCCATATCTGATTTCATCTTTTCAATCGCAGTCTGTGCAAAATTCAGCAGATAGGTCTTCTGACGTGCCATTCGCAGATTATTGCTGAAATCAATCGCTGTATCTCTGGATCTGACAAAACTTAAAGCCTGTTTTCCATTCAACGTCACTGTACTGCCCGCACTGAATTGATTTGGCATCATCTGTGCAAGATCCTCCGGAATCGTCACGGTGACTCCGCCAACTGCATCATTCAACTGCTCAACAGCTTCCATATTCAATGCCACATATGAATTAATAGGGATTCCATAAAAGAGATTGGAAACTGCATCAACCATATACTGACAACTCGTCTCTTTTCCATCTCCAAATGCATAGGCAAGTCCAAGATGATTTTCTGCATCTCCCACATAATTTCCCTTATAATCAAATGTCTTGATCGGTGTCATCGTATCTCTCGACATACCAATAATCCGCACCTTGTTCTTACTTTCATCCATCACCAGAAGGAAAATGGAATCTGCCTGTCCACTTTCACCGGAAATTCCTTCAATCTGCTGAATTTCTTCACTGTTCTGATCGATTCCCATCACAAGGATCGTAATCACATTTTCATTGTACTGATAAGCTTTCCCATTATACCAGATCAGTCCTGAATCATCGGTCTGTATCCGGTTCTCTACCTCACTGATATTATCCTTTGCATTGAGCTTACCACTGACACGCAGGGACATGATAAACTCCCAAAAGCACAATTCCTGCAAGTAGAATCAGTGCAAGCAGGATCATGATTCCACGGATGATATAACGAACCGGCTTATTCTTCTTTGCAAGCAGCCGCCATAATAATACAGATGCCGCTCCAATCAACGTCCAGGGAATATTCAGTAGAAAATGCCTGATATCAAACATTCCTTCCAACAATACCATCTGTACGGTCTGCGTACACAGACTCAGCATCACCGCCGCTCCGGCTGCTTTAAAAATCATCTTTTTCCCAATACACTGCCATGCAAAAAGGATTCCGACCGGCAGGAACAAAGTCCATAAAAAGAATTACAGATGAGAACCGTTCCACTATACAAAACAATCACGCACCATGCACAGACTCTTCTGACCAGAATCTTCCTTCTTTCCGTAATCTTCAATCTTGAAATCACCATTCCATAAAATGCCAGTAAAACGATGCTCAAAATCCCGGCAATCCCATATCCTTCAAACGGAATATGAGCATATGCCTCCGATAACGGCTCAAGGATTTTCCCTATACTGCTCACTTCATTCATTTATCTACTCCCTCGTACTTCCTGAAAACCGAGCTCTTCGCCAGATACTTTTACAATGTATCTTCGGTATTCATCGTTTCTTCATCCAGTTCTGCATATTTTCTGTATTTCTGATATTTACCATATCTTCCATAGCCATATCTGCTCTGAGAAATATATCCGCCTGTATCACGGTTGATCACATAACCAATCAGCTTCTCTTTTTCTTCAAAAGAATTCATTCCCACCTGGATCGCTTTTGCATCTGCCTTATCAACTCTTACTACATACAAAACTTATCTGCATAGGATGACAGGATCATCGCATCCGAAAATACATAAGAAGGAGCCGCATCCATCAGGATCACATCATATTCTTTTCTTAATTTTTCCAACAGGCTGTTCATTTTTCCTCATCGATCAGTCCTGAAACCTTTCCCTTTTTCTGACCTGCACGGAAAAATGTTACCCCGTCCTTCACGACTGAATCTCCTCCGGCGTACTTTCACCTCTGAAATATTCTGTCAATCCTGGTCCTTCCGGGAGCTTCATCAGTTCACATACGGACGGTTTTCTCAGATCACCGTCAAGCAATGCAACTTTCATCCCTTCCTGTGCAAATGCAAGTGCCATATTCACAGAAGTCATTGTCTTTCCTTCTGCAGGGATCGTACTCGTAATCAGCAGGACCTTATCACCTGTACGTCTCATGATCTGCTGCAATCTTGACTGGATCATCAGCATTGACTGCTTAAATCCCCAGTCAATTCTCTTATTTGTGATCAAAAGCTTTAATTTTTTATTATTAGAACGCTTCTTCGGTACAACTTCCGGAATGCAACTGATACATCTCGCAGAAGTGATCTGCTTCATATCACTCTCTTTTCGTACTGTTCTTACACTGAGAAGATACACGGTAGCCAATGCAAAGCATACCACCAGTCCCGCCAGAAATCCTTTTGCAAAATTGCTGCCAGCGAATTGACATTTACAGGTCTGCCGGAAGATGCCGCCTTATCTATAATCTGCAGTTCCACCGTTCCGGTTGTCTTAGAGACCCATTTCGGATAAACTTTCTGGAATGCCTCAAGCAGCGAATTTACACTTTCATAATCATTGGTTGATATTGTTACAGAAAAGAAATTGGATTCATCCGTATTGCTTGAAACAATTGAAAATCCTCCAGATACTTTCCCATCCACCGCTGAAAGAAGATCCTTTTTAAACTCATCATTCGCAGTCAGTACCGGTATACTCTTGCTCAGCCGCTTCGCAACCGCGGAATTGACTGTCATATATTCGGTTCCTGATGCCGCATATGTAATCTTTGCAGAATAAACTGGTTCATAAGTAAATTCAAAATAAGATACAATCATTCCTGCCACGATCACAAAGATCAGCAAAAACTGCAGCCAGAACTTTTCAGCAGCTCAGGTAATCCTGCAGCCAGCTCACAAGATCTATCTTTTCCATCTCTTCTGCTTCTGTAATATTCCTTTGTTCCTCTGTCTGCATCTGCTTACTCCCCTGCATTCTCTATCTTTGCATTTTCATTATAATACTTACTGTAACCATCCCGGTCTTTACTGGTATCACGTTCTCCCTTTGTCATGTTCAGTACACCGCCGATCACTGTCACACCATTTTCTTCCAACAGATCCACCGCATCATTGACAGCGACTGCATGCACCTCATCCTGACGCATGACCATCAACATCGCATCTGCTGTCTCTGATATGATCTCAGCATCACGGATCAGTTCCAATGGCGGAGTGTCCATAACAACATAATCGAACTGCTCTTTCAACTGATCGATCAGCGAAATAAACCGCTCTGATCCTAACAGACGATGCGGCTTTGCGACCGCCTTTTTTGCCAGATACAATCCATCGGATGTGCCTGCACTTCCATCTGCTTCAGCACTTGATCCAGTTCACATTTTCCAAGCAGATATTCAGAAAACTGCTCTTTTGGATCTACCGTTGCATCAAAAATCTTTGCCAGGGACGGATGCCGCATATCACAGTCAACCAAAACTACTTCTTCCTCTTCGTGCAAGATTCAGGCAATATTAGCTGTCACTGTACTCTTGCCATCATTTCTTTAATACTTCCAACCATTAAAGTCTTATAACCTTCTGCCGACATCTCTGATCTGATCGATGTTACAATCCGG
>ENA-OQDF01000239-OQDF01000239.1-human-gut-metagenome-genome-assembly--contig:-NODE-239-length-22067-cov-4.949134_pt1 | contig 22067 bp, 31 predicted proteins | sample MGYA00242769_ERZ504597 | MGnify/ENA primary metagenome ERZ504597 (study PRJEB26092, sample SAMD00036305) | human gut metagenome | host: Homo sapiens | study: EMG produced TPA metagenomics assembly of...
TTTTTTGAGGGGGGAGATAGAGAGTGGTTTTCATCTATCCAAGACCTATTATATGGGAAATTATGTTCAAAGTATGTCGAATTTCTGAAACAATCGGTAAATTTATAAAAGAATTATAAATAAATACGAAAAATAAAAAGTGGTATCTTGTTTTTATAGCATAGACATGCTAAAGTAGATTCATCGGCAACAGCCGTTATCAGTATTCTTATTTTCACGCACCGGTCCGGTGCAAAAATTTCCAATTATTTATTGATAGTCCGGGAGATGGTTTTGAATCCTGAGCAGAAACTCTGAAAATCCTATTTATTGTGCAAAACAGAGAGGAGAGATGCGTATGTCTGTGGATATGAACTTATAATCTCGAAAGATACTGTACCGATATCATTCTGACAGTGGAAGTACCTCAGATGACATAGAATAAAAATTCAGGAGAATGAGAGAATGAAAAAAAGAATATGGAATCAGTTAAAAAAAGCAGTCATGATAACGGCTGCTGTCGGGATTTTGGGAACAGGAGCAGTATCAGCAGCAGAATTTGAAGTTGCAGAGTTATATGTTCCTGCTGTGGGTTTAAAGCAGAGTGCACAGTGGATCGATGAAGAGAAATTTCAGGCAGAACTGACACTGGAAGTGAGCGGTCTGAAAGAACTGTATAAAAGTCAACAGGAAAATACTGCTTCGGAGAACGGACAGTTGCCGATGGAAAATAGTACATGGGATGGCGAAGTGAGAGAAGCAGAAGCAGCAGAAAATACGACAGATGAAGTGGATTCCGAAAATACAGAGTGTGAATCAGAGAGTGCAGTAATAGATATAGAAGATATAGAAAGCGAAGAATACCGGAAGGCAGAAGAAAACGCAGAAGGATTTGACACAGAAACCGGACAGACACAACAGAGTGAGCAGGAGAACCAAAATGAGATCAGGAAGATAAAACCAGATATTTTCTGACTGTATATATTTCAGAATATTTTCAGGTAAATGCAGAAGCGTTAAAGAATGATCTGCAGGCTGAATCCGTACAGATACAAAATAAGAAAGGTGAGACAACCCAGATTACAAAGCTGACCTGTGAGACTGCACTTTCAGATGCGGAAACAGATATCTTTACCATGAAAGTGCCGGTGTCTCTGCGTGAAGAATATCATATTTCTTCTGTAAAAACAGATTATCCTCTGTGCCAGGATGCACCGCTTTGTAAAGATTGGGAGGGGACAGGTGCGTATTTCTGGATGAAATCAGGGGATGAAACCTGGACTGTTGCAGAAACTCCTTCAGCTCTGCTTTCCGTACAGGAGGCAAAAACAGGGATCACAGCCCGGTTACAGCAGGAGACGAAAGAGGTACGTGCAGGGCAGAACCTTACTTATGTATTGTCTGTAGAGAATACAGGAGAATTACCTCTGGAAAATATAGAGATATCCAGTGTTTTTTCTCAGGATAATATAAAAGCCGAATGGAAACAGGAAGAGGGATTTACTGCAAATGGTATGCAGGGAATTATTTCAGGTCTTAAGGCAGGAGAAATCAGAAATCTTCAGATGATAGTACAGCTTACAGAGGAGCAGGCAGGAGAGCTTATTCATACAGTAACTGTAAAAGCGAAATATCCGGGAAAGGAAGAAAGTATTGGATGTCAGAAATCAGTCGAAACAGAAGTCATTGCATTAAAGGCTACTTTTGAGGTGGAGAAAACTGCGGACAGAACACAGGCATATCCGGGAGATACGATCACATATCAGATCTGCATCAGGAATACGGGTGAGCGGACACTTCATTCGGTTCTCAGTACAGAAAGATTCCAAAATGCCGGTATTCAGGCAAACTTTGTCAGGAAAGAGGGTGTAACATTAAACAGCACAGGCACACAGGCTCTGATTCCGCAGATCGCACCGGGAGAGGCTTTTGCACTTTACGCTACAGTGACTGTTCCACAATATATGGCAAGTCAGGAATTGATCAATGAGGTAATCGTTACATCTGATGAGACTGGTACACAGGCAATGACATCTAAGGCAAACGTAGAATTAAAGGAAACTGATAATATTGTTACAGTTACGCCGCAACCGGCATCTCTGGCTTCCCAGAGTTATGGATATGACTCAAAGTCCGGAAGTGCTTATACTACTGCTTCCAAACCACGTACAGGAGATGAGACAGAAACGGTTTTGTATATTGTACTGGGGATTTTTGCAATCATGTCCGGAGTCAGTGCATTCTGTTACAGGAAGACAAAAAACAGCAGAAGTAGAGAAACAACGTTGAAACGACAGGGGAGGTGTGCTATTCTTATATAGAATATACGCTTTAGTAAAACACCTCTGCCTGACTTTAAAGAAATTGCGTTACTGTGAACGGAGTGAACAGTAACGAAATTGCCGCAGAGGCTGTATAAAATTCAGGCAGGCAGGAAATGATATGGAGGATTAAAATGAAATTAATATCCTTACTGGAAAAGCTGGAATATACATGTCTTCAGGGCAGTACAGACCAGGAAGTAAAAAATGTGATTTATGATTCCCGGAAAGTAGAAGAGGGCTCTCTTTTTATCTGTATCCGCGGCGCAGTGGTGGATGGCCATAAATTTGTGCCGGATGTAGTTGCAAAAGGAGCAAAGGTTCTGATTGTGGAAGAAGCTGTGGAAGCACCGGAAGATGTGACAGTCATTCTTGTGAAAGATACACGATATGCAATGGCGTTTATTTCTGCCGCATATTTCGGATATCCCGCAGAGAAACTGAAAACAATCGGTATCACAGGAACAAAAGGAAAAACAACCACTACGTATATGGTAAAATCTATTCTGGAAAATGCCGGATATAAAGTGGGACTGATCGGAACCATTGAAGCGATCATCGGTGACAAAGTGATTCCTGCAAAGAACACAACACCGGAGTCTTATGTGATTCAGGAATATTTCCATGAGATGGCAGAAGCCGGCTGTGACTGTGTGGTTATGGAAGTTTCCTCCCAGGGACTGATGCTTCACAGAACTCAGGGATTTGTTTTCGATTTTGGTATTTTTACAAATATTGAGCCGGATCATATCGGACCAAATGAACATAAGGATTTGATGATTATCTCAGATGCAAGTCCTTACTTCTGAAACAGTGCAAGGTAGGAATTGTAAACAGAGATGATGAACATTTCGAGAAGATTATTGAAGGTCATACATGCAGCCTGGAAACTTATGGATTTTCACCGGAAGCAGACCTTCGTGCGGAAGATGCAAAGCTGGTCGGAGGTAAAGGATATCTGGGTATTTCCTACCATCTGAAAGGACTTCTGGATTTTCATGTGGAGATAGATATTCCCGGTAAATTCAGCATCTACAATTCATTGACAGCAATCGCAATCTGCCGTCATTTTAAGGTTTCGGAAGAGAACATTCTCAAAGCCTTAAAAGTAGCTAAGGTAAAAGGCCGTATCGAAATGGTAAAAGTATCCGATGATTTTACTCTGATGATCGATTACGCGCATAATGCCATGGCTCTGGAGAGTCTTCTGACCACTTTGAAAGAATATCATCCCCACAGACTGGTATGTCTGTTTGGATGCGGAGGCAACAGATCGAAGCTTCGTCGCTATGAGAGTGGGAGAGTTTCCGGAAGCTTGCAGACCTTACCATCATTACCTCTGATAATCCACGTGATGAAGAACCACAGGCGATCATCGATGATATCAAGATCGGTATGGCAAAAACCGATGGAAAATATGTAGAGATTCCGGACAGAAAAGAAGCCATCGCCTATGCGATCCATCATGGAGAGCCGGGGGATATTATAGTTCTGGCAGGTAAGGGACATGAGGATTATCAGGAAATTAAAGGAAAGAAATATCCTATGGATGAACGTGTCCTGATCGCAGATATTCTTGCTGGTAAATAGGTAGCGGGTCAAACAGGAATAAGTTCATGATATATGCTGATATAATAATTGATATTTCCAGTGATAAACTGGACCGGAGTTTTCAATATCGTGTACCGGAAAGGCTGGAGAAGAAAATAAAGGCAGGGATGGTGGCAGCCATCCCTTTTGGAAATGCCGGCCGGGTGCGTAAAGGATATGTGATCGGATTGTCAGATAAACCGAAAATTGCTCCCGAAAAAATTAAAGAAATCAGTGAAATCTGCAGTGGAGAAGAGACTACGGAATCCAGACTGATCGCTCTGGCAGCCTGGATGAGAGAAAATTATGGTTCCACCATGATCCAGGCTCTCAGGACAGTACTTCCTATCCAGGAGAAAATCAAGGCAAAAGAGAAAAATATATATGCCTGGATATTTCCGAAGAGGCGGGAACGCAGTTGCTGAAAGAACTTGAACAAACAAGGTTTAAAGCCAGAACAAGACTTCTGAGAGAACTTCTGGAGAAAAAAAGACTGGATTATACACATGCGGCGAAAGAACTGGGGACAACTTCTGCTGTTGTAAAGAAATTTCAGGAGCAGGGGATTATCCGCATAGAATATGATGAGATAATGAGAACTTCACTGAATACAGGTGATATTTCCGGAGAAAGGCGAATGCCGCTTACAGATGAACAGGAAGCGGCAGTAAAGCAGATACAGAGAGAGTGGAAAAAACCATCGCCGAAGCCTGTACTGATCGAGGGAGTGACAGGGAGCGGGAAAACCCAGGTGTATATAAAGCTGATCGAGCAGACGCTTTCTCAGGGAAAAGAAGCAATCGTGCTGATCCCGGAGATTGCTCTGACATATCAGACGGTACGCAGATTTTATGCCAGATTTGGGGATAAAGTATCAGTTATCAATCCAGACAGTCTCAGGGAGAACGCTATGATCAGTTTAAACGTGCGAAAAAGGGAGAAGTCCAGGTGATGATCGGTCCCAGATCTGCGCTGTTTACGCCATTTGCCAGTCTGGGACTGATCATTATTGATGAAGAACATGAACCAAGCTATAAAAGTGAAAGCACACCCCGTTATCATGCAAGGGAAACTGCAATCCGGAGAGCTGTTTTAGAACATGCAAATGTGGTAATGGGTTCAGCTACTCCATCAGTGGAAGCCTACAGTAAGGCAATGAATGGGGAATATAGTCTGGTCAGGCTGACAACAAGATATGGAAGCAGACCTCTGCCCCGGGTTTCTATCGTAGACCTGCGTGAGGAATTAAAAGCAGGAAACAGGTCTGTACTGAGCAAAGAACTCCGGCAAAAGATGAAAGGCCGGTTTGAGAAAAAAGAACAGGTAATGCTTTTTCTGAACAGAAGAGGATACGCAGGTTTTGTATCCTGCCGGTCCTGTGGACATGTGATGAAGTGTCCGCATTGTGATGTTTCTCTTTCGGAGCATAATAATGAAAGGCTTTTATGTCATTACTGTGGATATGAGACAGGAAAACCCCGGATATGCGGTGTGCGGATCGCCTTATATTGGCGGATTTAAGGCAGGAACACAGCAGATCGAGAAGGTAGTGCGGGAAGATTTTCCAGAAGTCAGGACTCTCAGAATGGATTTTGATACAACAAGAACCAAGGGCAGCTATGAAAAGATCCTTGCAGCTTTTGCAGCTCATGAGGCAGATATACTGATCGGAACACAGATGATCGTTAAGGGGCATGATTTTCCGGATGTCACACTCATGGGAATAGTAGCAGCGGATCTTTCGCTGAATGCAGAGGATTATCGATGTGCGGAACGTACCTTTCAGCTTCTCTGTCAGGCAGTCGGCCGGGGAGGACGGGGGGAAAAACCGGGAGAGGCAGTGATCCAGACCTATCATCCGGATCATTACAGTATTCAGGCGGCGGCAGTGCAGGATTATCAGGCATTCTATGAGGAAGAGATGAGTTACCGTATGCTTCTGGATTATCCGCCTGCGGCACATATGCTGGCAGTTCTGGGTTCAGGTCCGGAAGATGAGAAACTGGTTCAGGCAATGTATTATCTGAAACTTATATAGAAAGGATATACAGAGAAAATGACCTGCATATCATTGGCCCGGCATATGCGTCAGTTGGAAAAGTTAAGGATATTTACAGACAGGTTATCTATTTAAAACATAAAGATCATAAAACGCTGGTACATATCAAAGACCAGCTGGAGAAATACATAGAGATAAATTCCGGTTTCCGGAAAATATACATACAATTTGATTTCAGTTAATTATGGCAGAGTTTTTCAAAATCTTATTACTGAAGTAATCTGCTGCAGAAGGGAAAACCGGAAGGCAGTAATTTCTGAAATCGTGATATAACAATAATCAAGATATCAGGTTAGGGGCAAAATATCTTTTGATTCTAACATCATAATCAAAGAAGAGGAGAATAAAGAAATGGCACTTAGAAAAATCAGATTACAGGGCGACGAAGTACTTGCAAAGGTCAGCAGACCGGTAGAAAAAATGACACCACGTATTCATGATCTGATCGGGGATATGCTTGAAACCATGTATGATGCAATGGGAGTTGGCCTCGCTGCACCACAGGTAGGTATGCTGAAGCGTATTGTTGTGATCGATATAGGAGAGGGTCCTATCGTGCTGATCAATCCTGAAATCCTTGAAACATCAGGCGAACAGACTGGTGATGAAGGATGCTTAAGTGTACCTGGAATGGCTGGTCAGGTAACACGTCCGAACTATGTAAAGGTAAAAGCTCTGGATGAGGATATGAATGAAGTAGAATATGAAGGGGAAGGTCTTCTTGCGCGTGCTTTCTGCCATGAGATCGATCATCTGGACGGACATATGTATACAGAACTGGTAGAAGGAGAACTTCATCAGGTTTCCTATGATGAGGATGAGGAGTGATAATCAAATGAAGATAGTATTTATGGGAACACCGGATTTCGCAGTGCCGTCATTACATGCACTGACAGAAGCCGGATATGCGGTGGCAGCAGTGGTGACTCAGCCTGACAAACCAAAAGGGAGAGGTAAGACATTATTGCCAACACCTGTAAAAGAAGAAGCCGTTATGCACGATATTCCGGTATATCAGCCGGAGAAAGTGAGAAATAACCCTGAATTTCTGGAGATTCTGAAAGAAATCAATCCTGAGATCATAGTTGTTGCTGCATATGGACAGATTATTCCAAAAGAAATCCTGGAGCTTCCGAAATTTGGATGTATCAATATTCATGCGTCTCTTCTTCCGAAATACAGAGGAGCAGCGCCTATCCAGCAGGCTGTGATCGACGGGGAAAAAGTATCAGGTGTAACGATCCAGCAGATGGGGGAAGGTCTTGATACCGGTGATATGATTTCAAAGATAGTGATTCCAATCTCTCCGACAGAAACAGGTGGAAGCCTGTTTGGAAAACTTGCGCAGGCCGGTGCGGATCTGCTGATCAAGACGCTTCCGTCTATTGAGCAGGGAACCGCGGAGTTTGAAAAACAGCCGGAGGAGAGTCCTACACCTTATGCGGCTATGATCACCAAACAGATGGGACTGATGGATTTCAGAAAATCTGCAGAAGAACTGGAACGCCTTGTACGCGGCCTGAATCCATGGCCAAGTGCTTATACATTTCTTAATGGAAAAACTCTGAAAGTGTGGAAATGTAAAGTTAGCACTGAGAAAACAGATGCTGTTCCGGGAACAATCTTCCTGACAGATAAAGAGGGGATCCATACAGCATGTGGAGAAGGAGTGCTGATTCTTACAGAGGTACAGCTGGAAGGTAAGAAGCGTATGGAAACAGAAGCCTTTCTCCGGGGATATCACATTGAAAATGGAATTGTTTTTACAGATCATAAGGAGTGATTAGATGTACGGATATTATTATTTTGATCCTACGTATTTACTGCTCGTTATCGGAATGGTGCTGTCTTTACTGGCATCTGCAAAGGTAAAGAGTACGTTTTCTGTTTACAGCAGAGTGCGCAGTGCATCGGGGCTTACAGGTGCCGATGCTGCCAGACGGATTCTTCGTATGTCGGGAATTACGGATGTTACGGTAGTACCCATATCCGGCAGCCTGACAGACCACTATGATCCGGGAAGTAAGAAACTGGCACTTTCCCAGGATGTATATGATAAAACATCGGTGGCTGCGATCGGAGTGGCTGCGCATGAATGTGGACATGCTATTCAGCATGCGACTAACTATGTGCCATTGAATCTTCGCTCTGCGATTGTGCCTGTTGCAAACATCGGTTCCACACTTTCCTGGCCATTGTTTCTGGCAGGACTGATTTTCTCAATCCGTCCACTGCTGACTGTTGGAATCATTTTGTTTACATTTGCGGTTCTTTTTCAGCTTGTAACTCTTCCGGTAGAATTCAATGCTTCTTCAAGAGCGTTGAAAATGCTTGGAGGTTCAGGAATGCTTGGAAACGATGAGGTAAAAGGTGCAAGGAAGGTTCTTACAGCGGCAGCACTCACCTATGTTGCAGCACTTGCTTCATCAATCCTGCAGCTTTTAAGATTGATCATACTTGCCGGAGGAAGAGACCGTGACTAATGGAATAAATACAAGAGAACTGATATTACAGATATTACTGGAAATTGAGGAAGAGGGAAAACACAGCCATATTGCAATCCGCAATGCTCTTTCCAAATATCAGTTCCTTCCAAGACAGGAGAGAGCTTTTATTACCAGAGTCTGTGAAGGAACACTGGAATATCGTATTTTAATAGATTATATTATTGATTCATATTCAAAAGTATCTGTAGATAAAATGAAGCCTGTGATCAGGGAAATCCTGAGAAGTGCAGTTTATCAGATCAGGTTTATGGACAGTGTGCCGGACAGCGCAGTGTGTAATGAAGCGGTGAAGCTGGCACAGAGAAAAGGCTTTTACAGCCTGAAACCTTTTGTAAACGGTGTTCTTCGTACGATTGCCAGAGAGTGGAAAAATCTGAAACTTCCTTCAAGGGAAGAAAATCCGGTCAGATATCTGTCTGTCAGATATTCTATGCCGGAAACACTGGTAAACCGTTGGCTTGAGGATTACGGGGAAGAAAAAACAGAAAAGATCCTTACAGATTTCTCACTGAGAAACCGATCACAGTACGCTGCAGAACTCATAAATATCCACAGAAAGAGATTTATGAGAGCCTGGTCGATCAGGGAGTGGAAGTGAAACCTGCACCTTATCTTCCCTATGCATATGAAATTTCAAATTATAACCATATTCTTGCACTGGATGCATTTATACAGGGGAAAATCCAGGTGCAGGATGTAAGCTCCATGCTGGTGGCAGAAATTGCAGATCCGCAAAAAGGGGATTATGTGATAGATATGTGCGCAGCACCTGGTGGAAAGAGTCTCCATATTGCAGATAAAATGGGAGATTACGGAACAGTAGATGCACGCGATATCAGCCAGTACAAAGTGGATATGATCGAAGAGAATATTCACAGAACAGACTGCATTAATGTGCAGGCTCATGTGATGGATGCTACGGTATTTGATGTAGATTCAGAACTCAAGGCAGATGTCGTTCTGGCAGATGTCCCATGTTCCGGATATGGAGTAATTGGAAAGAAGCCGGAGATCAAATACAGGGTGACTGCACAGAAGCAGGAAGAGATTGTAATCCTTCAGAGAACAATCCTTGACAATGCGGCAGAATATGTGAAACCGGGCGGAGTGCTGGTATTTAGTACCTGTACTATCGCAAAGGAAGAGAATGAAGAGAACATGTTGTGGTTTATGAATAATCATCCATTCAAACTGGAGAGTATTGATCCGTATCTTCCGGAAGAACTGCATTCTGAGACAACAGCTCTGGGTTATCTTCAGCTTCTGCCGGGAGTACACAAAACAGATGGCTTCTTTATTGCAAAATTCAGGAGAAAATAAGTAATGACAGACATTAAGTCAATGACGATCGACGAATTAAAGAAACTGATGACCACTCTGGGAGATAAGCCTTTTCGTGCTAAGCAGATTTACAGCTGGCTGCATGAACACCTTGTTACTTCTTATGATGAGATGACCAATCTTTCCAAAAGCCTGAGGGAAAAACTGAAAGAATATCCTGTCACAGCACTGAAGATGGTAGATGTACAGACATCCCGGATTGACGGTACACAGAAGTATCTGTTCCGTCTCAGTGATGGAAATGTGATAGAGAGTGTTCTCATGCGGTATAAACATGGAAATTCTGTCTGTATTTCTTCTCAGGTGGGATGCCGCATGGGATGCAGATTCTGTGCATCTACCATAGGAGGACTGACCAGATGTCTTCTCCCGTCAGAAATGCTGGATCAGATATACAGGATACAGGCTCTGACAGGAGAAAGAGTTTCCAATGTTGTGGTCATGGGAACGGGGGAACCTCTTGATAATTATGAAAATCTTCTCAGGTTTATACATATCCTGACAGAAGACGGAGGACTTCATATCAGTCAGAGAAACCTGACTGTATCTACCTGTGGGCTGGTTCCGAAGATTTATGACCTTGCAAAAGAAAAGCTTCAGATGACACTTGCACTTTCCCTTCACGCACCTAATGATGTGAAGCGACGGGAACTGATGCCGATCGCAAACAAATACAGCATGGATGAGGTTCTGGAAGCCTGCCGTTATTATTTTAAAGAAACCGGGCGCAGGATCACATTTGAATACAGTCTGGTAGCCGGAGTTAATGACAGCGATGAGGATGCAAGGGAACTTCCGGCAGAATCAGAGATATGAACTGCCATGTAAATCTGATTCCGGTAAACCCTATTAAGGAACGTTCCTTTGTGCGTTCAACAAGACAGGCTGTGGAGAATTTCAAAATAAAACTTGAAAAATGTGGAATAAATGTTACTATTAGAAGAGAAATGGGCAGTGATATTGATGGTGCCTGTGGACAGTTAAGAAAAAGTTATATGGAAAAAACAGAAAGCGAGAAGTGACATGAGGATATATTCAGCTACTGATGTCGGGCAAAAGCGGAAGATGAACCAGGATTATGTGTTCGCAACTGCTGACCCGGTTGGAAATCTTCCGAATCTGTTTGTTGTTGCAGATGGTATGGGTGGTCATAATGCAGGTGATTATGCATCCTCTCATGCGGTTACATCTATGGTGGAGGAAATCCGGCAGGATGCGGATTTTAATCCGGTAAAGGTAATCCGTCATGCCATTGAATGTGTAAATACCGAGATTCTTACCCAGGCACAGCAGGATGAGAAACTCAGAGGAATGGGAACAACGATGGTGGCAGCTACTATCGTAGGACATTACGCTTATGTGGCAAATGTAGGTGACAGCAGACTTTATGTGATCGGAGAGAAGATTCAGCAGATAACAAGGGATCACTCACTGGTGCAGGAGATGGTAAGAATGGGAGAACTTGACCCTGAACAGGCAAGGAAGCATCCTAAGAAAAATATCATTACAAGAGCACTTGGAGCAGAGAAAACAGTGGATATTGATTTCTTTGATCTGAAACTGGAACCCGGAGATGTAGTTTTGATGTGTTCGGACGGGCTCAGCAACATGGTTGAGGACAGCCAGCTGAGGGAAATCATTTCTGACACATCTACAGATCTGGATGAAAAAGGAAGGATACTTATAAGAGAAGCAAACCGCAATGGCGGCAAGGATAATATTGCAATTGTATTGGTAGAACCATTCACAGACGAGGTGAAAGCATGTTAAAAACGGGAATGATCATAGCAGAACGCTATGAGATATTAGGAAAAATTGGTACCGGCGGAATGGCGGACGTATACAAGGCAAAAGACCATAAGCTGAATCGGTTTGTTGCTGTAAAAGTTCTTAAGCCGGAATTCAGAGAGGATACGACGTTTATCCGCAAGTTTAAAAGTGAGGCTCAGGCTGCAGCAGTCCTGACACATCCGAATATAGTGAATGTATTTGATGTTGGTGACGATAACGGAGTTATTACATTGTTATGGAGCTTATTGAGGGAATTACTCTCAAGGAGTACATTTCCAAAAAGGGAAAGCTTTCTGTAAAAGAAGCAACCAGTATTGCAATCCAGGTCTCCATGGGACTGGAAGCTGCACACAGCCATGGGATTGTACATCGTGATGTAAAACCGCAGAATATTATCATTTCCATGGATGGAAAGGTAAAAGTAACAGATTTTGGTATTGCAAGAGCCGCTTCTTCCAATACCATAAGCTCAAATGTAATGGGATCTGTTCATTACAGTTCACCGGAACAGGTCAGAGGCGGATACAGTGATGAGAAGAGTGATATTTATTCACTGGGTATCACAATGTATGAAATGGTTACAGGGAAGGTTCCTTTTGACGGAGATACCACAGTAGCTATTGCTATCAAACATCTTCAGGAAGAGATTGTTCCTCCAAGTATTTATACACCGGAGCTTCCCCACAGTCTGGAGCAGATCATTCTGAAATGTACACAGAAAAGCGTGGATCGCCGTTATCAGAACATGGAGGATGTGATCGCAGATCTGAAGCATTCTCTGATCGATCCACAGGGAGATTCGTAACGCTGACGTCTGTGGATAACGAAGCAAAAACAGTTGTGATCTCAGATAAGGAGCTTGGCGAGATCAAACATATGCCGAAGCAGATCGCAAAGTCAGAACCTGAGGCTCTGGAAGAAGAAATCAATGAAACAGATTATGATGATGAGCCGGAAGTGAAAAAGCACAGGAAGAAATCAGATAAGCCTGAGAAAAAGAAAAAAGGAGGCGGACATGGGCTGACTATTGTAATGCTTCTGATGGGTGTTGTGATTCTGATAGCAATCATTCTGGTCGCAGGAAAGGCGTCCGGACTTATTGGAAGTAACAATGATACAGACAAAAAACTGAGGCCCAGGATATATCGGAATCAGATGATGACGGAATGATAACTGTGCCGAATCTGGTAGGAAAAACAGAGGATGAAGCAAAGAATATCACAAAGGATATGAAACTGGGTATTCAGCCTATGGGCGAGGAGGCTTCAAATCAGGCAAAAGGAACCATTTCTTCACAGGATATTCCAAAGGGAAGTAAGTAGAGCAGTATACGACCATTAAGTATTATATCAGCAAGGGTGCGCAGAAGATCACAATTCCGGATGTGGATGGACAGACCGGAGTAGACGCACAGCAGACTCTGGAAGATATGGGATTAACTGTTGAGATACAGAAAGAATACAGTGAATTAAATGATGATGGTACTCCGGTTACAGATCCGGGATATGCAGTCTCCACAACTCCGGCAGCCGGAAACTCTGTTTCAGCAGGGGACAGCATAACACTGCTTGTCAGTCGAGGCGTGGACTATGGAGACAGTGTGGAGGTTCCAAGTGTTGTCGGGATGACAAAGAATGATGCAGTTACTACTTTTGGTAAGTTCCTCAATGTGGAAGTAAAAGAGGAAAAGAGTACAGAGGTGGCAGAAGGAGAAGTAATTTCACAGGAACCGGAAGCCGGAAACTGGGAAGATCCGGATAATGTAAATGTTGTGATCACAGTAAGTACCGGAGATCAGGAACCTTCGGCTCAGAGTGACAGCGCAGATACTGCTGCATCATCTGATGCTCCGGCACAGACAGCAGATAACAGTGCGGCGGCAGCAGCCGGGGAAGTATGGAAATGTACACAGACCCTGAATACTCCGTCAGGATATTCCGGAGGTCCGGTTCGTCTGGAACTGATCCAGAATGTAAACGGAACACCGACAGCTTCAGTTGTTCTGGAAGATCAGGTAATCCAGTTCCCGTATGATCTGGATATCACAGGTGCACCTGGTATCAGCGAGGTACTTTGTATCTGTCTGAACAGATCAGTGGAACTTATCAGGAACTCGGAAATTATTCTATTACATTTGCTAAGGCTGAATGATCCATGCAGGGAAAGATAATAAAAGGAATTGCAGGATTTTATTACATCTATGCAGAAAATGATGAGATTTATGAATGCAAAGCAAAGGGAATATTCAGAAAAGATAAACAGAAACCTCTTGTAGGGGATAATGTGGAGATAGAGGTTTTGGATGAACAGGAGAAGGAAGGCAGTGTGACTGCCATCCTTCCCAGAAAAAATTCATTGATCCGTCCGGCCGTTGCCAATGTGGATCAGGCTTTTGTGATTTTTGCGATGGAGAATCCTAAACCTAATTTTATGCTGCTTGACCGTTTTCTGATCATGATGGAGAAAGAGAATGTTCCGGCAGTCATATGTTTTAACAAGAAAGATCTTGCAAAACAGGAAGAACTGGAGCTTTTATATGAAACCTATAAGAGTTGTGGATATGATGTGATTTTTCCAGCACTTTTAATGGAGAGGGGCTGGATGAAATACGTGAGATCCTGAAAGGAAAAACAACTGTAGTTGCAGGACCTTCCGGTGTGGGAAAATCTTCAATCACCAATGCACTGCAGGAAAATGTACAGATGGAAACCGGGGAGATAAGTAAGAAGCTGAAACGTGGAAAGCATACCACGCGTCATTCTCAGGTGATACCGGTGGGACATGATACTTATCTGATGGATACACCGGGATTTTCTTCTTTATATCTGACAGATATAGAAGAACAGGAACTTAAGGCGTATTTTCCGGAGTTTCGCAGATATGAAGAACAGTGCAGATTTCAGGGATGCAGACATATCCATGAACCGGACTGTGGCGTGAAAGCAGCATTGGCTGAGCATGAGATCAGCCAGCTTCGCTATGAAGATTATCTGGGACTTTATAATGAATTAAAAGAGAAAAGGAGATTCTAATTATGTATCAGTTGTGCCCTTCTATTTTATCGGCAGATTTTAACCGTTTGGGCGAACAGATCAAAACCCTGGAAAAAGAGGGGATTGAATGGCTTCATATTGATGTTATGGATGGTGATTTTGTACCGAGTATTTCTTTTGGAATGCCGGTGATAAAGTCTATCCGAAAGGAATCAAAGTTGTTTTTTGATGTACATCTCATGGTTACAGAGCCTGAGAGATATATCAGAGATTTTGTGGAATGTGGGGCAGATTCCATTACAGTACATGCGGAGGCATGTGAAGATCTTGAGAGAACTATTGAACAGATCAGGGAAGCAGGTGTGAAGGTGGGAGTTTCCATCAAACCGGCTACACCTGTAAACGATATAAGTCATATGCTCAGCGATGTGGATATGGTTCTGATCATGACTGTACAGCCGGGATTTGGCGGTCAGAAGTATATGGAAGAATGTACGGAAAAGATCAGGGAAGTACGTGAACTGATCGAGGCCGAGGATCTGGATGTAGATGTTCAGGTTGATGGTGGCATCAATGATGAGACAATGGAGACAGTGCTCACAGCAGGTGCGAATCTGCTGGTAGCAGGTTCTTATGTTTTCAACGATGATCTGGCAAAAAATGTAAAACATGCCAGAGAACGAATGGATGAGATCATAAGAAGGATTGACTGAGGAAGAGCATGATAGATACGATAATTGTAAGCGGGGGCAATATCCACAGTGATTTTGCCCTCGATTTTTTAAAAAAGAATGAAGCCTGTCTGATCGCAGCTGATAAAGGACTGGAATTCTTTCTGGAGCATCAGCTTTTGCCGGATGCAGTTATTGGAGATTTTGACAGTCTGTCTGAAGATGGAAAAATTTCTGGAAATTCAGGAAGAAAAAGTATGGACAGTGAAATTCCCTATGGTGGAATGACTGAGTGGAAATTGCAAAAAGGCTTTGGAAATGAAAAAAAGAAATAAAAGTTATCCGCCTGAGACCGGAAAAAGATGACTCAGATACACAGTCTGCCATGAATTATGCGATCAGGACCGGTGCGAAAAAGATAGTGATCTTTGGTGTGACAGGAAACAGAGTAGATCATCTTATGGCGAATTTCGGACTCCTTGTCCTGGCACAAAACCAGGGGGCAGAAGTAACACTTGTGGATCGGTATAATTATATGAAGCTTATTTCAGACGGAACAGTTCTGAAAAAGTCAGAACAGTTTGGAAAATATGTGTCATTTTTTCCGTTTGGAGGAAATGTGACAGATCTGACTCTGGAAGGATTTAAATATCCCCTGAGTAACTATTGTCTGACAGCAGCAGACAGTGGACTTACTGTAAGCAATGAGATCATCAGCGAACATGCCAGAGTTACCTTCAGCTCAGGGGAGTTGCTTATGATAATGTCAAGAGACTAAAACACAAGACACGTTTTTTTGATGAGTTTCCCAGGGAGGCACTGGAGCTTGCAGATGAGCTGAATTTATCGCTTTTTTTACTTTATAGGAAAGGCCGCCTGCGGTGCTCTGCTGAATTAAAAAATGCCCGCACGGAGGCGGGCATGATAACAAGAAAATTTCTGGATTAGAAAATATAAAAATTTTCCTCGCCAAATTGTTATCAGATTCGTCATCATTTAGAAGATAATCCATATCTGGAAGTCCTTTCTCGTTTCTCCTGCTATATAATATTCTGTAAATCATTTTGCATGGATGTTCGCTGGTAATAAGTATTTATGATATCCTGTAAAGTAATTGTATTCATCTTTTCTTCAGCGTTTTTTTGAATTTCATTATAAAATCCCTGCAAGGATAACTGAATATTAATACCAACGCCGCAATCAGGGTTTGTATGAGTATCTAAATGAAGCAGCGGTTTCTCGCCTTCAACTGCCTTATAAATATCCAGCAATGTAATCTGGTCTGCCGGTTTTGAAAGAGAAGGACGGGCATGTCCGGCTACACTGGTCATAAGTCCGGCTTTTTTTAGTTTTAACATAAGCTGGCGTACAAAGCCGGGATTTGTATGGACACTTTCTGCAATTGAGGCGCTGGAGAGAGATTTTTCCTGGTTGATAGCAATCAGAACCATCACATGAACAGTATCACTTAATTTCGTTGAATATTTCATGATAAGAAACTCCTTGTAGTATGATATAATGATTTTGCTTTCACATTTTTGAGACAAAAATATTTCCGGTTTGTCTAAAACATTTCAAGTTCTCAACAGTTCTTTCCAATATGTTGAGAAACTGTGCATATTTATTATTTTGATGATTGTAAATAATATAATTACAACTATAATGAAATTTAAAGGAAAAGTCAACACAGATACTATAAATATTCACAAAGGAGAACTTATGGAATACAAAAATCAAACAGAAAACCGTGCATTTCAGGAAATGTTGCAGGCAGCAGTAAAACGGCTGCAAAATCGTTCCGGAGAGGATCTTGCTGCAAAAAGTGGGGCTGTTTTTCATAGCAGCCGAAATGTGCTTGAAGTACTGAGTTTTTATGAAACGATTGAAATTCAACTCCCCGAGTTTCGTATTAACTCAGACATGGACGAATGGCATTATCTGACATTGCTGCATTATCTGGATATGGCTGATGGAACAGAAAGTTCACAGAAGCTCATTACTTTTGGTAACCTGAAAGATGGATTGATTCGGGGAACCAAGTTTGACCGGACTGCAGAACAGAAACTGGAAAAGCTTTTGCAGGATAAAGATCCTGAGAAAATTCAGAAAGCATGTAAAAACCTGGGTGCAGAATTCACAGAGACAAAGGCGGATCTGTGTGCTGTTTTTCCAGTTCTGCCAAGATATCCGGTAACTTTAAAGATATGGTTTGCAGATGAAGAATTTCCTGCATCTGGCAAAATATTTCTTCAGGATCATGCCGATCATTATCTGAGTGTAGAAGATGCGGTAACAGTTGGAGAAATTTTGTTGCAAAAATTATCGGAAGCATTTTCTTCTCTCTGATCATGAATCAGAAAACTTTCCAGCCCGGATTTGATAAATTTGTCGATTACTGTCTGAATCTGTTTCCAGTCATTACAATGATTGCGGAGCATCAGTCTGTTGATGGAAAGGCAGCCATTCATTTGAAAATAAAAAACCGATTCTGCCTGTTCAAAGGTCAGGAGGCTGTGTGACATAAGCCAGGTCACATAGCCTTCTTTTGTATTTTCTGCTATTTTTTCCAGAAGAATAGGGGCAATTGCATCATCCAGAAACAGTGCCCTGTATTGTGATTCCATCTGTATTTTCTGACAGAACGGATAGGAACAGCTTTTTTGATTTAGACAGAATAAATGATCTACAGTTGTTAACATATCCTGAGTCATATCATTAAAAATATCTGATAATACATCATAGATATCGTAGTAATGAAGATAAAAAGTGCCACGGTTGATTTCAGCATTTTTGCAGACCTCTGTAACTGTAATTTTCGTAAAACTTTTCTGCTTTAACAATTCTAAGAACGTATCTTTTATGGTTTGTCTGGTATAGCGGGTACGGCGATCTTGTTTTTTCGCTTTTTCTGACATTATATACTCCTGTATTATTTGGGATCATATGATTCCTCAACAATTTTTCTTATATGTTGAGTAACCATACAAATCTCACAGACTGATTATTGTAATTTATATAGTAACAACTATAATGAGGTTTAAAGAAAAAGTCAACAGATTGTTCAGAATTTTAGGAGGAAAAATATGGGACATGTAATTGCAGTATCAGGAAAAGGTGGCGTAGGAAAAACAACTCTTTGTGGATTGTTGATCCAGTATTTATGTGAAAGCGGAAAACGTCCGGTCCTAGCTGTGGATGCAGATGCAAATGCAAATTTGAACGAAGTGCTCGGTGTTGAGCCGGAGGTCACACTTGGGGAGCTGAGAGAAGAAATTGAGCGGGCAGGCATAGACCCACGATATCAGATTCCCTCCGGTATGACAAAACAGGCATATCTGGAAATGCGTCTTTCTGATGCGATTGCAGAAGAAGACGATTATGATTTGATGGTAATGGGACGAACCCAGGGACAGGGCTGCTATTGTTTTGTAAATGGCCTTGTGCAGACCCAGGTTCAGAAACTGCAAAGTCATTATCCATATATTGTGGTTGATAACGAAGCAGGTATGGAACATATCAGCAGAGGAATCCTGCCAATGATGGAAGTTGCGATTCTTGTGAGTGACTGTTCCAGAAGAGGTGTTCAGGCAGCCGGACGTATTGCAAAGCTGATGAATGAATTAAACTTTAAACCACAGAAAACTGGATTAATCGTGAATCGTGTTCCGGATGGAAAACTGGATGCCGGAACTCTGGAAGAAATCCGAAATCAGGGACTGGAACTGTTAGGCGTTGTACCACATGATGACCAGGTATATCAGTATGACTGTGATGGAAAGCCGATCATACAGCTTCCGAAAGATTCTCCTGTAAGAAGTGCACTGGGAGAAATTGTAAAGAAGTTGGGATTGTGAGTTGGAGGATTGAAAGTTTGAAGATTGAGTAAACAGAAATATTATCTGATTTGGCATAACTAATTGTAAAGAAAGGAAAATCTTCATGAGAAATCATTGGGCAGAAATAGAAAAATATTTAGAAGACCAGAAGATAGCGCAGGAACTAATTGGAGAACTGAGAGATTTTCACATGCGTTATGAGGTAGAGGATCAGGTAAAGGAACGGGTAGAAAAACCGGATATCCTGTTTTATGGGAAAAAGATTCTGGAAATGTCAATAGCAGCGCTTCTTCAGGGAGATAACCTGTTACTTTCCGGTGCGAAAGCTACAGGGAAAAATGTACTATGTGAGACACTGGCATGGATATTCGGAAGACCGGAATACGACATTTCTTTTCATGTAAATACAGACAGTGCCGATCTGATTGGAACGGATACCTTTATAAATAATGAGGTTCGCCTTCGGAAAGGCCCCATCTACCAATGCGCGGAATTTGGAGGATTTGGAATCCTGGACGAAATCAATATGGCAAAAATGATGCGGTCTCTGTACTGCATGCCACACTGGATCATCGGCGCAGAATCGATATTCCAGGATATAACAGGATTTTACTTCATCCGGCAACACGATTTATCGGCACGATGAATTATGGTTACGCAGGTACCAGAGATCTAAATGAAGCATTGGTTTCAAGGTTTATGGTAATTGATATGCCTGAAATGGATGAGGATAGTGTCCTTTTTGTATTAAGACAACATTTTCCAGATGGGGAAAAAAGTGCACTGAAAGCTTTTGCAGGACTGTTTCTGGATTTGCAGATCAAAGCTTATCATGGAGAAATCTCAACAAAATCTCTTGACCTGAGAGGATTGATTTCTGCTGTAAAAGCAACAAGAAGCGGACTTTCTCCAATTGATGCAATCCAGATGGGAATCATAAATAAAAGTTTTGATGTATTTGAAAAAGAGATCGTAGAAGATGTGGTTTCTACCAGAATCCCATCTTCCTGGACCGGAAAAGACATATGGGGGTAAACTTGTATGGAGGATGTCAGATGGCCGGCGGAGCAACTGGAAGAACATCATCTGGAGATCAGCAATCGTATCAGAAATCTTTTTTGGACAGTCAGTGGTGATTATGATACGGAATTTGAACCGGATACAGAAAAATATGTTTATTCAAAACAAACGGTTCTGTATGAGGCAGTGAAGCAGGGTGCCTTTGCACGATATTTTGATCAGAAGAAACTTGGCATGTATTTGATGAAAAAATACATTTTTCTGCTGGAGAAGATATGCTTTTGCCTCTTGCTGGATTATGCATGGATGCTGCAGTGAATCGTTTTATCATTCGAGAACGTTTGGGAACAAAGGAAATCAGAGAACAGGCGTTCAGAGAATTGGAAAAGGCCGAGGAAGAACAGGTATCAGACAAAGCTGGAACAGACCTGATTCACAGGATTAGGCTTCTGTATATAAGGCATGTTCTGGAGAACACAGACGATAAGGGAATGGATCCACAGGCAGAGATTGCATTGTACAAGATTCTTTCTCTGAAGGATGCAGAAAATACGGAAGATGTCATAAACGTGATAGATGAGATTTATAATCATGTTCTGGATCCCTCTTTTGAAAAAAAGAATGGAAATCTGGAGAAGATTCTGAATTTACCGGATATGGCATTGACCAATGACGCGTGGCAGGAATGCATGACAGATGAACAGATGGAAGACATCATTCAAAAATATCTTTCTAATCTCAAAAAAAAGATGATGAGTCTGGATATCAGAAACAAAAAGAAAAAAAGATTTTATTTCTCTCCGGAAAATGAAGAAGTTCCGGAAAGCTCGGAGAATATAAATCCACAGGCAGTGCGACGGATACGGGAATATGTGGAACTGAATTACGGAAAATCGTATCTAAGTGAATCGGAGCAGGCCAGAGTCAACCGGAAATTTTGTACAGGAATCCATAAAAACTGTAACCTGTATCTTACAGATGGAATATTACAGAGCCCTGTGATTAAAAATAATCAATACCGTTTTTCTCAGCTTCAGTTTGAAAAAAATAAAGCCTATTATGGAAATAATCACTGGATCATTAAAAGAAATATTTCTGTGTTGGCAGAGTCACTGAAACGGGCCTTTATAATCCGAAAGGATGATTTTGTCAGCAGATCTGATGCAGGACAGCTTGTTCCTGAGAGATTATGGAAAATTGGAAGAACAGACGATGACAAGTTATTTAATAGAAAAAAGAGATCTGACGATTCTGAGTTTGTAATAGACGTCCTGATTGATTCCAGTGGTTCCCAGGCTGACAGACAGGCTCAGGTAGCGGCGCAGGGATATATTATCAGTGAAGCATTAAGCCAGGCAGGAATTCCTCATCGGGTGACAGGATACTGTGCTTTCTGGGGATATACAGTACTTCAGAGATTTCGGGATTATGAAGATCCAAGGGAAACAAATGAAAGAATCTTTCAATTTCGGCATATGCCAATAACAGAGATGGGCTTGCACTGAAAACAGTCTGTTCCTCTCTCATGGAGCGACCGGAAAAAATAAGATTTTAATCGTATTAAGTGATGGTAAACCCTGTGATATGAGCATACAACGACCAGGAACCCGCCAGCCCAAGATCTATGACGGAGAAGGAGCTGTGAAAGATACTGCATATGAGGTGCGTCGGGCCAGAAATCAGGGAATTTTCGTAATTGGTATTTTTGTAGGGAATGAAGAAGAGCTCTCCGTGGAAAAGAGAATCTATGGAAAAGATTTTGCCTATATTCGTAATATCAGCAATTTTTCCCGTATGGTAGGAACTTTTTGCGAAGACAAATTGATATGGAATGAAAATGGAGGAATCACTATGGGTAAAATTGAATTTTCCAATTGTCAGGATGTAAGAAATCAGAAAAAGATACAGGAATTAGATTGTCCACGCTGTCATGAACCGGGAGGCATTGAAGCCTTTGTG
>ENA-OQDF01000240-OQDF01000240.1-human-gut-metagenome-genome-assembly--contig:-NODE-240-length-21979-cov-2.160031_pt1 | contig 21979 bp, 23 predicted proteins | sample MGYA00242769_ERZ504597 | MGnify/ENA primary metagenome ERZ504597 (study PRJEB26092, sample SAMD00036305) | human gut metagenome | host: Homo sapiens | study: EMG produced TPA metagenomics assembly of...
CAATAACTATCATGATGGCATAAATGCCAGGTCAGAATGGAATACCTGCTAACCAAGCACTTCAGGCTGACACAGACTACCAGTACCTGCTACCTGGCCCAAACGAACAATGAAATCGATAATCGCAAATTTCATAAAGCTTCGAAGTGCAGCAAAACACGATACATGTACATGTATCCCGCATAAAAAGGCAGGCTTACCACCCATATCGCCAGGATGGTGCCAACGTTAGCAACTTCCTCCGCCGTAAAGGCGCCCGCCTGAAACAGCTGCATTAATGGCTGAGCAAGAGCGCCAACCAAGAACGCTAGGGGGATAATCAAAAAGAAAGTCGAACGCAAACCTGAGCGAATAAACCCTCTAAAGCCATCCCAATCTTCTCGCGCTGCGCAGTCCGAAAGTTCTGTCAAAAGCGTTGTCGAGAGCGATACCGCAATTACGCCATATGGCAGCTGATACCACGTCCAAGCATAGTTGAGTGTAGAGGGCCGTTCGGTGCCGCTTCCAGCGAAAACGCATTACGACAACTAAACGTAATCATGGTACCCGCAATATACAAAAACATAGGAGCTGCCACTTAAGCGCTTCCACCAACATAGGATCGCGCAAATTAATAATGTGGTCGATACTGAAACCCCTGTTTAATTAGCGCGGGTATCTGAACTCCAAACTGACACAGTACGCCCGCCGAAGTACCAATTGCAAGCCACCAGAGAGCAACTTCTTGATTCCATGCAGAAAGCGGCACGAAACCAAACATCACAACGGTAACAACAATGTTATTAATAACCGGAGCCAAGGAGGGCATTAGGTAGGTTCGTTCTGCATTCAAAATACCCGTAATAACTGCACCTACGCCATAAAGCAAAATCTGAATCGCGAAAATTCGGAAAAAGAAAATGGCAAGCTCTTTCGATTCTCCTTGGTCAACGGTAAAGGTTTGCGTTTCGATTACCGCAGGAGAAAAGAACGAGCATGCTAACGTTAAAATGCCTAGTGCAATGATGGTTATCGACAAGATATTTGAAGCGAAATCATACGCACCTCTATTGCCTTCCTTTTCCTTCATTAACAAATAAAGCGGCAAAAACGCCGTCGCCAAAACACCCGAAGCCGCTAACTCGTAAATCATCGCTGGCATATTGTAGGCAATCTGATAGGCAGAAGTAAGCAACGTGTTGCCTAAAGCAAAGGCCATTGCCCAAGTACGCAACAAACCTGTAACGCGCGAACCCAGAGTACAAAGGGTAATCAAACCCGTGTTTTTTATAATGCTATCTTGTGAATCGTTTGCCATATGTCCTCGCGTTGCGTCTATAATTGATCGAATTCAATAGAACCATACTAAGGAAAAAATCATGCGTGTTCTGATAGTTCGCAATAATTACAACCCCAAGGCATTAGAGTCTGCATTGCTGCTAGAAGTATACCTGGCTTCGCAAGGAGTGGAATGCCGAGCTTACGATACCGACGATTTGCGCTCCTCGTTGTCGATGAACGAGCCCGAAAAGGTAGAAGATATTGATTCTTTCGACCTCGCCATTGTTCTTGGTGGCGATGGCACCATCCTTCGCACCGCTGCACAGATAAAGTACCGTCGCATTCCTATTTTAGGTGTCAATTTTGGTCACCTCGGGTTTATGGCAAACTCAAACGAAGATGGCATCATCCCAGTCGTTGCAGCAGCACTCGCAGGCGATTTAACGGTCGAGCAACGCACAAATTTACGCATAGACGTCTTTTATGAGGGCGACGAAAACGTCGAACTGGATCCAGAAGCTTCTCCTACCGAAGGGTCTTCGGCGCAATTTTTTGCACTCAATGAATTGGTTCTTGCTCGCGGCGCTCAAGGTCGCGTAATAGATTGTCGTTACGCTGTATCAGGAGAAATGGTGGCGGACGTCAAAGGTGACGGTATCATTGTCGCAACCGCCACAGGCTCAACCGCTTATGCTCTTTCTGCAGGTGGCCCCCTGATTGCCCCAGGCTACAGTGGATTGGTTGTGGTGCCGATTGCTCCCCATTCCCTCCATTCGCGCGCATTAGTTACAGGTCCTTCCGATATAACAGAAGTATTCATGGACCCTTCGAGCGCCAACCGCGAAGCAACTATGTTTATTGATGGCGAAATTATTCCATCTGAACGCCCCATTCGACGCGTAGTGGTTCGCAAGGGAGATGAACCTACGATACTTTTGCGCTATAAAGCTGAGACATTCTACGGTGCACTTCGCGCGTATTTTTCAATTCAGGAGGAAACGACGACTAACCAATATCTTGGCCAAACGTTCATATCAAACGTAATGCATATTTCGATAAAAGGGTGAAACAATAGTTTCCAGCCCTTTTTACTGCAACACTTCAAAACTTGTAATCTCTAACCCTAAGGCATCACAAATCAGTGCATTAGCAAGACACAAAAGGCGCCCGCTCCCTACCGAGCTTGAACTTACAAACTATTGACATTCATCACAGGTTGATCCCTGTTGCTGTAGATCCTAGTTGTTCTCTGGGTTTACTGGACGTCGATAATTCGGTTCGACCGTTAGCAAGCGAGGACCATCTTCGGTAATTGCGATCGTTTTTTCGAAATGGGCAGAAGGCTTGCCATCACGCGTTACTACTAACCAGCCATCGCTCATAACTTAGTACGGTATGTACCGATGTTGATCATAGGTTCAATCGCAATTACCATACCAGGCTCAAGCTTCATACCATGATGTTTACGACCATAGTTAGGTACATTTGGTTCCTCGTGCATATTGCGACCAACGCCGTGACCTACATATTCGCGCACTACCCCATAACCAGCCTTCTCAGCAATTTCTTGAATAGCGTGTCCGATATCGCCTAGATGATTTCCAGGACGCGCCGCCTCAATGCCTGCCCACATGCACTGCTCAGTTACCTCAAGCAGGCGCTGCTTCTCGGGAGAGATTTTGCCCACAGGGAAGGTCCAAGCATTGTCGCCTACCCAGCCACCAACGATCGCGCCCGTATCAACAGACAGAATATCGCCTTCTTGCAAGATGACATTTTTTGACGGAATGCCATGAACAATCTGCTCGTTTATGGAAGCGCAAATAGACCCTGGAAAGCCACCGTAGCCTTAAACGCAGGGATGCCTCCCTCCATACGAATAAGCATTTCCGCCAGATGATCTAGCTCTTCAGTGGAAACACCTGGCTGCACGCGCGCCCCCACCTCGCGTAAAACTTTTGCAGATAGGCGACCCGCTTCTGCCATCTCCTCAATCTCTTGAGGACTTTTCAAAATTACCCCATTGCGGGATCTTCCAAGACTCATTTGTTAACCCTCTTTCTTATCTTTCGAGGCTAGAATACACCCTCTACCAAATATGCGAAAGCAGAAACACGTATTGCCTGCTCTAGGTTATGATGTGTCCATACATTTTATACGAGGAGAACCATGGAAAATAAAACCCCGCGACATCGCCACACGCCATCGGACCCCCGCGCACAGCAGCGCAATGTCATAGATGGAAGGCCAATCCCTAGACGTCGCTCATCAAGTCCTGCCTCATCGGCATCAGATGGATACTTTGATAGATCTCGCATTTCGGCAGACGATGCTGCTCACGTGTCAAGAAACAGCACTCAAAAGTCTTACCAGCCGAACCCAGATCCCTCCAGGCAAATGCCAAGCTGGGCACAGCAGCAAATGCCCCGCGGCACACGAGCAAATCAGTCGCGACAAGGAACGCGCCGTCAACAGCAACCAAATTATCGCCAAAGTGAACCCTCGCGTATTCAACGAGAGCAGGTTGGGGAATATCATGAACCGTTCGTGGAGCAACCAAGTGAATCATTTGCAGCTCAGGAACCCCTTCAAAACCAGCCTTCCTGGTATGATCCCAATCGCGCAAATAGTTCTCGAACCCCCCGTGCAACGCTTGATACCAGCCTCGAAAACCCTCGCTGGTACTCTCGCAATGAAAACGACGTATACGTAGCGGTCGTCGGTCTTTGGCGGGCATGCCGGCGCAGGTGCTAGAGCAACAGGACGAGGCGGAAATTTCAGTGCTTCGGGTTCTCGCACCAGATCAAGACTGCCTTTCATTATCGGCGGTGGCGTAGTTGTCCTTATTCTTCTTATCGTACTGATCGTTAATGTTGTTAATGCACTCACTGCTCCACAGCAACCTACACAAGAAGAAACGCTTCCTGTCTCAGAAAGTGCCCCTACTTCAACCTCATTCACTATCTCTTTTGCAGGCGACTGCACTTTGGGAACTGATTCAAGCTTTGACCCATCAACAAGCTTCACTGCGGTCTACAACGACGCAGAAGATCCCTCATATTTCATGAAAAACGTTGCCGACATTTTTGGATCCGATGATTACACCGTAGTGAATATGGAAGGAACACTTACTGAATCCACCGAACGACAAGACAAAACGTTTGCCTTCAAGGTCCAGCAGAATATACCGACATCCTTAAATCTGGCAACATCGAAGCAGCATCTCTAGCCAATAATCACTCGCACGATTACGGCGACCAGAGCTACAACGACACTATTTCTGCACTCGATAGCGCAGGAATCGTAAACTTTGGCTATGATCGCATTGCTTATGCAGAGGTCAAAGGAGTAAAGTCGCCCTTATTGGTACCTACATGCTTGCCGAGGGATTAGACATTAAAGACGAAATGGTAGCAAACATTAACGCTGCTAAAAACGAAGGCGCTCAGGTCATAATAGTATTCACTCATTGGGGTATTGAAAAGGAAACTGTTCCTGGTGCCGATCAAGTTGAATTAGGTCATGCTGCCATTGATGCGGGCGCTACGATAGTAGTTGGATCACATCCTCACGTCATTCAGGGCTACGAAAAATACAATGGTCGCTATATCGTATATAGCCTTGGTAATTTCTGCTTTGGCGGCAACAAAAACCCTAGCGACAAAGATTGCATGATTTTCCAGCAAACCTTTACGGTAACGGGCAATGATGTAGCAACCGATGATGCAATTAATGTCATTCCCTGTTCAATTTCTTCCTCTTCGAGTAGCAACAACTATCAGCCCACCCCTGCTGAAGGAGATGAAGCAGAACGAATTCTTGCAAAGATAGAGGAAAGCAATTCGAGCATTGCTTCGGTATCCGCTGAAGTTTCGGGCAGCAGCTCTTCGGAGGATTCTTCGAATGGCGGCAGCGACAGTAACGAGGCGAATGCTTAATGAACTCTGATAAACCGCGCCAAGAAAGTCAAGGGTTGCCATCCCGGCAAAGTCAAGGGTCGCCTTACCAGCAAAACCAAGACCCGTTTGGCGTCCTTGGCAACCTACCTCGCACTATCGAAATTGCAGAAGATGGATCTCTGGCTCGCATTATCGACCAAACCAAACTCCCTTATGAATTGGCTTTTATTGACATCACTCAATGGGAACGCATGGTAGAGGCTATCAAGCGCCTCGAAATAAGAGGCGCACCAGCGCTTGGTATAGCAGGCGCTGGTGCTCTTTGTCTTTTTGCTGTAAATCAATGCAGACCCTCCTGCGTAAATTCCTTCATGGATGAGCTCTCGAATGTAAGTGATGCAATTGCGACTGCTCGACCTACTGCTGTCAATCTTTCTTGGGGAGTTCGTCGCGCCCAGAATGCTGCTTACCATGCCGCCAACAAACCCATGTCAACCATAGATTCAATTAAACAAGCTCTTGTGCAGGAAGTACATACTATTCGCGACGAAGACGAAATCGCGTGTCGAGCAATCGGCAGTTATGGGGCAACTCTTTTTTCTTACCCAAGTAATGTGCTAACACACTGCAATGCTGGGTCGTTAGCAACTGCCTATTACGGTACGGCTCTTGGAGTAATCTACCGCGCCTTTACGCAAGGCAATATAAAATGTGTCTACGCCGATGAAACACGCCCGGTCGGACAAGGTGCACGCCTTACCGCGTGGGAACTTGCTCAAGCAGGAATACCCGTTACTCTCATCTGTGACAATATGGCAGCAAGTCTTATGGCACAAAACAAAATTGATGCTGTAATTGTTGGCGCAGACCGCATTTGTGCAAACGGCGATACTGCAAACAAAATTGGGACATACAACCTTGCTGTCTTGGCGTCATATCATCATGTTCCCTTTTACGTTGCAGCACCTACTTCAACGTTCGACTGGAATTTATCGGCAGGGAAAGATATCGAAATTGAGCAGCGCGACTCCAGCGAAGTACTCGCTAAGCCCATCGGAGGTGTCGAGGTCTTCAATCCTGCATTCGACGTTACTCCTGCCAGCTTGATCACTTCATTTGTAACCGAAAAAGGTATCGTTAAACCAACTGATTTAGATTTGCTCTCACACAACTGAAGATGCACTGAGATAAATCCACTGGATTCGGCACGCCTTCATACAGCTAAAGAAATACCACGCTAAATCCACAAAGTTACTGCAAAACAGCAAGTCGGTGCAGAAAATCAACGCTCGTGCACGATATACTTAAACCAATCGGCTCTTAAATATCAAAAAGCGCCACTTTTCCTAGCTTTGCTTACAAAAAAGTGACGCTTTGATACCCTAAACGCAAAACGAGTCACCTCAAAACGAACGATCAGAGCGCACAACCGTCGTTTTCTGCACCAACTTGCGCAATTTGACAAAGTTTACCAACTGAAAGGACGCTCATGAAAACTACTAATCACACCTCAGCTCCCGTCTGGTTTATCACAGGTGCAAGTCGTGGATTTGGAAGTGAATTTGCTCGTGTAGCGCTTGAGCACGGTTGCAAAGTTGCCGCAACAGCACGAAAACCAGAAGCGGTTACGCAAACGCTCGGCGAACACGAAAATCTCCTTCCGATTGCACTAGATGTTACCAATCAAGAGCAAATCGACGATGCGGTTAAAAAAGCAATCGATACCTATGGACGCATTGATGTACTGGTCAATAATGCGGGATATGGTATTTTTGGCGCGTTAGAAGAGATTAACGATGCTGAAACACGGGCCATTTTTGACACCAATGTATTTGGAGCCATGAACGTCACACGCGCAGTATTGCCGCACATGCGATCTCAAAAATCAGGAAGAATCGTTATGTTGGGATCTGCTGCAAGCTTAGCCTGTGATCCAGGTGGCGCCCTCTATGACACCACTAAAGCAGCACTCGCTTCGCTCAGTAATGTCCTAAGCCTTGAGATGAAGCCTTTCGGGATTCAAAGCATGGTTATTGCCCCTGGCATGTTCCGAACCAATTTCTTTGATGGATCATCCATCCAACGTCCTACAAGCCCCATGTCCGTCTACGACAACACGCCCGCCCGCGGAGCGGAAGACTATTGCCTAAGCAACAATTACCAACAACACGGCGATCCCGCAAAAGCAGCCGAACTTGTGTATCAAGTAGTATCTTCCCCTGAACCGATGCCAGCATGGCTCCCTCTCGGCAAAGATGCAGTAAAGAAATACGAGAAGACACTCACTCGCATGATCGAGGCTCTGCAACCCTACAAAGAGGCAGCATCAGATTTATTTGTCGAAGAATAATAGCAACATTGCTGCCATTTCAAATTGGCAGCAATGAACTTATTTGCGAAAACGTGCCACAAAAGACGCATCATCGCCTTCCTGTGGCACTATTCAATCCTGCCCTAAATGAGTGGTCCAACTGCCAAAACGCAGGGAACTAGACTCATTTTCCATGTTATTCCCTGAAACGCACTTAAAACTCCGTAAGAATTGAATCCTTTACTTTTTTCGTCAATTTCGAGAACACAAGAGCATAACTTTTGTCACACAAATCAAGCACAAGGCCATCAGGAACATCTGATTCGAGATCAATCGAGATCCATGTTCTTCCATCGGAATAGTACCAGGAAGAATATCTTCGGGAAACTCATTGCGCAATTCGATGATACGTTCAGGATTGCATTTAAGCGAAAGAAGATGACGCCCCGCATAAGGGGCTTTCGCGTTTGGGGCAGCTACAAATTCGCAAGCAAATTGCTTTTCACCAACCCAATAAACCATCCAACCCCATTTTTCGTGAAATTCTTTTCTTGCGCCTGGATGCGAGAGTAGACGCTCATTGATCTTTTGAAAATTCATGGCACTGCAAACCTCAAACAATTGGATGACGAATAACCGTCTTGAGATTTTCCGGTTTAGTACGTCTTGGATCACTAAGATATATTTCATGATGAAAACGAAAAGGAGGGGCATCCTCTCCGCGATTCAAAGCTTCGAGAATTTCTTGCGGCGATGCGTTTTCGATCTTTCCAATATCCAAACTAAAGCCTTGATCTTTAATAAATTCTTCGAGTTTTTCTATTGTTGCTGGTTCACTATCATAGGATCCCCTATGCATAACCTGCGCACAAAGCCCTTCAGAGAAACGAAGAAATTGCAGTTTCCCATCGCTGATAAAGTGAGCTAGATTTGGCTTTTTTTTCAACCATAAGTGAGCAAGCATGCTCAAAGCTTTCAGCGGTTACGAAATCGGGCTGACGAATAAGCGATATCCACGAAAGGGCGGTTTTATCCTGAATACCTGTTCCATTAAATGGTTCTCCAGAAATCCACCAAAACCCTTCTAAAGGAGGAACCACAAAATCAAAATAGCCTTCTGGTTGCCAACTACCCATCTTTGACATTTTTATCGTATAGGAGAAGCTATACAAAAGCTCAAGCGCTTGCTGATAGAAACCCCCATTCTGGTTGGGATCGCCAGTGCCCGCAACCGCTACAAAATTCATTGCAGGAGCCTCTATCAAACTTGGCTTTACTTTAGGAAGATACAAATCTTTGTATTCTTTTTTGAAATCGTAAGCCATTATTCCTCCCTACAAGAAAATCCTGTTCAGCAATTATATCAGAACATTTGTTCGTATTCTATCGTATTCTTTAGTGCTTACTGTTTGAAGTTTTTTTAATGCAAGTATCAAAGTTGCTTTGAGAAAGTATTTTATGCACTAAGTAATCTACAATAAGGTCCGTCTGATGCTTCTCCCAAAAAGTTTTCCGACACCTGCATAGTCTTTAATCCCTACAAAGGCACTTACCAACAAATGTCTTTTAGCAAAGATCCGAAAGACCCACAAAACACGTATATGCGTACAGGGCCTTCTTTGAAAGTTAATCAATAATCCCGGCATCCATGAGGTTATTTTGATAGCAGAAAAAATAAAACAAGCAGCTCTACCTTATAAAACATTCATCTGCTCTTTTTCCATAAAAGCAGCTATCGCCCTCACTTTGCTTTGCCTTTTGGCTCTTCATTGAACACATTCCCCCTGCCGCGATCGCGATAATCTGGGCAATTACCAGTGCGCTTTTTACTATCACTCTTGCCTACCCTTTTATCATTAAAAAGATCAACACCAAGGAAATGTTTCAAGATGGCTCAGAAATTTCGAAGCGCATAAACGGGCGCGTCGGCAGGCTTATCTTTTGCTTTGTAATTTCTGCTGTATTAGTAGCAAGCCTTATGATCGAAAGCCTTAAATGGACCATTCTTGAATGGGTATTAGTTTATTGCTCGATTCCTTTCTATTTTTCACTCGCAATTATTATCAATAACAAATGGATCAAAAAAGAATATAAACCTCTCTACCAACGACGCGGAACCATGCTCTTTACCTGGGGAATTATGGGAGCGGTGCTTACCATTCTTTTCGTGGTAATTTCCGCTATAACTGCAAGTAATATTTCGTCTTTTGGAGAGGCGTTTTCCTCCACAAAACTACTCTTTACCGGCTCTTCGTCAGCTCTGATGGAAGAAATCGGAAAACTTGGCTACCTTATTGATGGCTTCACCGCTTTTGGATTATCGGCACTAAGCAAATCAGAATACACTCTTTACTTTGTAGCAAATATCGCCTTGTGCGCCTCTTCCGCCTTTGCGCTTGCTCATCTTCTCAGTTTCTGCTCTGTAGAGTTCTCGGAACTCAAACGAGTATTTATTCCCATTGAAGAAAACTACAATACCCCTTTACGCATTAAAACCATCCTCAGTTCAGCACTTACTCTTCTTATTTTTGCTTGCGGAACTTTCGGATTGTTTTATTACGCGGAAGACCAAGCCGCAAACGCAAGAAATACCGAATCGTACACCGCAGTAGAAACATTCATTAGAAACCAGGTAAACCTTACGGTCTACGAGACCGAGGGAAAAACCTATGATGCCAACACGATAAATAAAACTATCAATCAACTCTTTGAGACCAATCAGGAATACATTCAATCTCGCGACAACCTCAGTACGCTTATCAATGAATCGTATGACACCTGCGATAGCAATGTTGAAAGCTATGTTACCTGGTATTTTCGTCCGTGGTATGACGATCCCCTTGACAGTCTTCAACGTGGATTCGAAAACGTCACTAACCCCAACAGTACACGAAATGAAGAAGAGTATCGCGAACACCTCACTGAAAGAATAGATACCTCTAAGATTGCGGAGAGCGTTCAGAATTACAATCGAATCTTGGACGACCTCTCAACGCAGACCAAAGAAAAACTCCAGGAATTACCCGTCTACAAAATTCCCGACTGGCTAGCAGTAAGTACAAAGCCGTTAGATGAGCATCTTCAAGAGCTCCACGTAAAAGAAGAGCTTGTCCTTCAATATCCCCAGGGCTCCGATTCTGATGCTGAAACTTACACCAAAAGCATCAGAAAAGCCCTCCAAGATAGCCGCTCAGAAATGCTCAGCCCCATACAACAGCTCCTCGTGTAAGCTTCTTCCTCTTTATGAAGAAGTTGGTACCGTCTATTAGCAGGACAGGCCCTATAACCTTATCAATGGACTAATACCCTGAACTGCGCAAAGAACCACAATCGTTATCTACAGATCACAGCAAAGTATCTTTTTGCGATATCGAACTATACCCCTCCCCGTCTATTTACCACCCAAAATGAATCCCTTCGTTCTGTTTTTGACGAGGCTACTACAATAGTTCCGTTAGGTTCAAATTGGTCAGAGGGTTAAACATTGAATGATTTTTTCAAAGAGCATTCTTCAAACTCCAGCATACTTTCGAATTTGATGCCCTTAATGAATACCTCATTTAAGCCGGGAAACTGCCGAAACATCATTAACCAATTCGAAGATCCCTCTGTGCGCATGATAGCTCGCGCCGAGTATTGCTACTTTAGTGGTAAAGCGGAAGAGGCAGCATAAATAACCGAAGGTACTTATCTCACGAAAACTTAGCTATAAGGCTTTCTGCTTGCTTGATTTACGCATACGCCAACCTGCCTCTCGGCAAAATCAATCAAGCGCGCTTTGCCCTAGTTGAAATGCAACTAGAACTTAACGCTCACAAGGATTCGCTACCCCAAGAAAATAAAGCGATTGAGGGATTTGTTACCTATGCAGCTTCGGTACTTTTGCATTTGCCTATGCCCAAAGGATTGCCTCCAGTTGAAGCATTTTTGCCACTTCTTCCTTAGGGCCTAAGAACGTTTGCTCTATACGTTCACGCCCATCAACTCTACTTAGAAGGAGACTATTCTCGCAGCCTTGGACTCGTTGAAGCGGCTTTAATGATGGACAATGCGACATACCCAATCCCGGAAATCTATTTACGACTTGTTGCAGTAATGGATTACATGAGCCTCAAACGTACCGAAGATACACGTGCTCATCTCCTTGCGGCATGGGATCTTGCACGGCCCGACGGCCTTATTGAAGCATTCGGCGAACATCATGGTCTTTTGGGCGGAATGCTTGAATCGGTTATTAAGAAAGATTGGCCTGAAGATTTAAAAGATAATCGACATTACGTATCGCTTTTCTGCTGGATGGCGACGGTTCATAATCCAGCAACGCAAGAAACTATAGCCGATAACCTTACGACAACAGAATTTGCTGTTTCTATGCTAGCCGCTCGAAAATGGACCAATAAAGAAATTAGTATTCATCTCGATGTCTCTGAAAATACCGTAAAAAGTTATCTTGCTTCTGCGTTTAGAAAACTCGGCATCTCTCGCAGGCAAGATCTCGAACAATATATGTTGAAATAGCAAAAAACTGTCTACCTACTGCTGCTCTTCGGCATGCGTTTGGACCTCTTCTACAGGCATATCATCTATTTTTATACGCAACTTCTCAGTCGTGCCATCTAGATAATTCAAACCGTTCGTTTTTAATATCCGAATTCAAGAAGACTACCGCGTGACCAGCATCCATTGCAAAATGAAAATTCGCTTCACTTAAATGATGCAACTCGCCCGCAATAATTTTGTCGGTTCGCTTTGCTAAATTCTTAAGCATAAAGGCATTCATATGAAGGTAGTACAGCAGCTGAAGCGTACGATCGTTTACCGCCCGTCCCCGCTCGATATCTCTTCTAATTTGCGAAAGCAGACGCTCGTCAACGCGCTCCATTTCTTGCACCTTGTGAGAAATGGTTAGATTTCTACGTGCTTGCAGTAAAACGAAAACTATCGTGAGCACGATCAAGGTGCCACAGAGCACAAATAACAATCGGATAAATAAGGTATCACCAAGCGACATAGTGGAATACAACGCAGTTAGCGCTAATTGAGTACCAGCAGCCATTGAAACCGCAGGACCAAAATTGAGAAGAATAACGGTATAGCCAATCACCAATACAAAAACAGACGTACCTCAAGAGGAATAAAGTGAATCACTCCAACAAACACCGCAATACCGATAAACATGCCAAGCGTCTGACTGCCCATCATCTTTATGGTTTCATCGCGATATGTGTTCAGCATCAAAAACGAAGTAAGAGGAATCCAAACACCAAAGCGCGTATCAAATGAGCACTCATTATTTCTGCAATTAAAAATCCACGCCTACGATTACAGAAAGCTGAATAGCAAACCTAATTTGCGGGTTTTTGTGCGAAAAATTATCGCTAATAAACCGAGCGCGATACTTCAATCCTTTCCATAAGGGAGTTGAATTATCGCGTGAAGTGGCGCTTTCCCTTAAGGTGCGAACAAGCGCTTCTAGGGTTGCTCGACAAGCAGTATCATGCTCGATATTATCCAGTTTATGCGTTTCTAGAAACCCTTCAAGCGCATCAATCATGGCTCGAACTTGCAAAATTCTCCCTTTGCCAAAAGCAAGAAACACCTCAGACAAATCCAGGAAATACATCTGCTCTTTTTCACCCATTGTCGATACTTTGCGAGAAGCAGCTTGAATCATATCGGCAATCTGCTCAGCGCAAACTAGTAAGGAAAACGTGTAGCGCTGCCTACCATTTAACAATCCGCCCTGGCGAACGTTACCCCATATTCGGTATTACAGTATTCTTGAGCGATCGCGTAAACACGATGAGAATCGATATCGATGGTATTGCCGTGCGATAAGTCGATAAGCTGAAAACCAATATCATCGAATGCTTGCATGATAAATCTTCTATCGCGAGCAATCTCACTTTCCTTCTTCACTGCTTTCATTGCATAAATAAAGGCAGTGGTACAGGCAATAGCAAAGATAGTTGCGCCAAGTCGAATAGGGATCTCTTGAATTCCGATGGGATAGATTTCCAAAAGCAAAAAACCCATTCCCAGCATAAAGAAATTTCGAGGTAGGTAGGATCAGAATTGAGAAGAGTAATCCCGAACATATAAAGGGCACTACCACAAACCAGAAGCACAGGATGCAAACCAGCCACCGATGCACAAAGACTCATAAAGGAAAAATAAAAATGCATGCTTGAGATAGTTCGCAAAAGAAAGACCTATGGTTTCTACCATGGTTTTCGCAAATGACTGGAAAACAATACCAAGAAGCGCGTCCTCAACGCCAAAAAGGTTATATTCGACAAAAAGAGAGCAACAAGAAACACTACGTATGGAACAACTTCAAGAATACGTTTTCCCATTGCCCCTCCCTAAACCTAGCTTACTTTTCGTTCGTCAAATACGACTCGTCTACCTTACCCTGCTTTCCATCCCAAATCATATGCTGAGCAAGGGCAATCATATTTTCTACAGCTCTCGTTTTGTGAGCGTTCTTTCGATAAGCAAGATAAATTTGATGTGCTCCTTTACCCGCATTATCAGTAAAAGGAATGCGCTTCAGTTCAGGAAAAGGCGCTAGACCAAGTGTATCAAGCGAAATGCCCATGAGATCAGGATTGACCGAAACTTCACCACCAAGTGTAATCTCATCATCGCACCACTGTTTTATATTGAGGTCAAATTCCTCAATAAGACCCTTTACCTCGCTGCCAATTGAGGTTTCTGGTCTATAGGTCACAATACCGGTTTTGCGCATATCAGAGACCTTAATGAATTCCCTGTTTGCCAACGGATTATCCTTGTGCACTACCGCAACAAAATCTTGCGCAAGTACGGGAATAAACTCAATATCAGGCAGCCCGTCTGCATAGGCACAAATCGCAATATCATAAGTGCCATCTTCAAGGCGATCCAATAATCCCTGTGTGAGACCCTGATATAATCGAACGTCTACCTGAGTACCATAGATACCCCGATACGTACGGAGCAATGCTGGTAAATAATCTGACTGCACGGTAAAAATCGTGCCAATATCAATCGTTCCCGAAAGACTGTTTGCATGCTCTTGAGCAACCTGTATTCCCTTGTCTATCACATCAAGGCCTCGGAAACGTACTCGTTAAATTCTTTGCCATACTTCGTTAAACGCACATTGCGACCGTGCTGTTCGAACAATGGAATTCCCAATTCATTTTCTAATTGCTTAATTGAATTAGAAAGCGCTGGCTGAGTTATAAAAAGAGCTTCTGCAGCACGCGTAAAAATGCTGAACCTCTGCCAACTTCTAAAAGTAACGCAATGAGACAAATTCATAAAGGGCCCCCTCATTTCGGCATAAAATGTCTCATCCAATTATAGGACGAAGACCCATAAGAACCGCAAATAAAATGCCGAGTTATAAATTATTATCAGTTATAACTACTTTGCGGACAGGTACTCAATCTTACCGCCGTGCTTCTCGCACTCACGAGCGATGGTGATGCGCTGTACGGTAGGTGCACCCTCTTCAAGCCACATAGCGCGGCAGTCACGATAGAGGCGCTCGGTAGGACCATAAGGAGAATCCTCAAAGTAGCCGTCGCCACCGAAGATCTCGAGCATTTCGTCAGAAACAAGACGTACTGTGTCGATAGAGAAGAGCTTAGCAATAGCAGCCTTTTCATCGATGTAATCATTGTGCTGATCGATATCGAAGTCCTGTGCGAAGTCATATACCAAGCAGCGAAGTGCATGAATCATCATCTGCATGTTAGCAATCTTCATCTTGATTGCCTGACGCTTGATGATTGGCTTACCGAGGTTACACGGTCAGCTGCACGCTTAAGGGAGATCTCGAGCATACGCTGTGCCATACCGAGGTTAGAGCAAGCGATGTGTACACGAGATACAGAGAGGGAGTGGATAGCTACTTCCATGCCCTGGCCCTCTTCGCCAAGCAGATAAATTGGGTCAAGCTTCAAGTTGGTGAACTTAAGGCCTGCATGACCTGCACCCTTGCAGCCCATCATATGAGGCATAGGGATGATTTCGAAACCTGGTGCATCGTTAGGTACGAGGAATGCAGAAAGACGAGAGTCCTTGTCGCTTTCCTGGTCGGTAACTGCGATAACATAGGTGTAGTCAGAGCAGTCGGTGTGGGAGATGAGCCACTTTTCACCGTTCAGAATGTAAGAACCATCAGCCTGCTTCTCAGCGGTGGTGTGAAGGTCAGCACCGGTACCACCAGTCTTCTCGGTGATAGCAAAGTTGCAGTAAATGGTCTTGTCCTGGAACTTGTCCATGAGCTGTGCCTTGAGCTCAGGCTTACCATAGTCCTCGAGGATACGCCAGTTCATGTCAGCTGCATGATGGAGATGCATACGCATTCCGCCAGGTCCACGAGAGAACTCTTCCTGAACCTTCAGGATTTCAAGCTCGTTGAGATCCCATCCACCGTATTCTGATGGCAGATAGTAGCGATAGAGGTCGTTCTTCTTAGAGAGCTCATAGAACTCCTCTGGGAACGTATTGGTTACCTCGATCTCCTTCTGCATTTCCTCGAATGGGCCTTCAGCAATTCGCGGATCTGCTTGAGATAAGCCTCAAACTGCTCATCCGTGATCTTTGCGTTAGGATTCATTAGTCCCCCTTCTTTTCATTTGCTCAAGCTTAGCGCTTTTGCTTACAGGTCTATTCTGACGGTGAACGGGTTCTAAATCAAATCATTAACCAAATTTAGTTTCTTAGGAATCTATATTTTTTCTGAATAGGTTATATATAAACGACCACAACAAACAATTTTTCGTTAAATAAAATCGATTCGCTGAACTAATTTTATGCAACGCGTTCACGCTTTTCTTACAAATCCCCCGCATACCTAACAGAAACTATCTAACTTCACATCTATCTCTGTGACCTATAGTTTTCTGCACGTTTTTCTTTTGCCAAACTCTTCACCGCTTGGCTCACAAATCTTCACCATTTGGCCCAACAAAAAGGAGGCGCCCGCCAAAGCGAACGCCTCCGTAAACCCCTCCCGCGCAATGTGAAATCACGAAAAGAAGTAACTATAACAAGTTGTATCTAATCACCCTTGCGCGATTAGCTTTGATGATCTGATCGATCCAGACCTTAACGTTCATCAAGATGATGTCGGTTAAAGTTAGTCGAGCTGACCACCATACAGAGGAACGCGATCCTCTTCAGGCTCAATGTCGTCGCCTAAGCGAATAGAGCCTTCTCCTTAAGACGAGCAATCGTCTCATCGTCTGCGCCAACCTTCTTGAGATATTCCTCGGTATCTGCACCAAGAGGAGATACTTCCTCAAAGTCTGCAATGTTAACAGGGATGGTGGACAGATGATGAGGAAGACCAGTCTGAAGAACACGACCAACGCGAGGGAAATCAACCCAAGCAAGAGCCTCTGGGTTCTCGCGGGTAATCTGCTCAACAGCTTCAGTCTTGGAGTTAACCTTAGCGATGCAGAAGTCCTTGTCCTCGAGCCATTCCATCCATTCATCGGTAGTCTTAGACTTGATGGTCTCTTCTACGATCTTGAATGCCTCAGGAGCTTCCCAACGACGCTTCAAGCCGTCACCCTTGATTTCGGGATGACCAATTGCGTCGCAGAAAGGCTGCCAGAACTTAGGCTCTACCATACCAAGTGCCAGCTTACCGCCGTCCTTGGTTTCATATACATTGTAAGCAGCAGAAGGATACTCGAGGTCGTTACGATCGCACTGGCCGCCATTGAAGCACCAACGAGAATCGAGCAGGGAGTTCCACCATACGAAGCAGTCAAACATGGAGGTATCAATATAGGTACCCTTACCAGTCTGCTCGCGAGCATACAATGCTGCCAGGAGTGCCTGACCTGCAACCATACCAGAAGAAAGGTCGCACAGGTGAAGTGGAGAAGTACCGCCATGATTTACTGACAGATAACCACTGGTTGCCTGCATGTTGAGGTCATGCTGAGCTTTCTTGGAACGAGGATCCTCAGCACCATAACCGGAAATGGAGCAGTAGATGATACGAGGATTAATCTTGTTGATGGTTTCGTAGTCAATGCCAAGTTTCTTGGTCACGCCAGGACGGAAGCTTTCTACGATAACGTCAGCTTCTTTAGCCATCTTCAAGAACCAATCAACAACTTCCTGGTCCTTCAGGTTCAAAGAAACAGATTTCTTATTACGACCAAGAGCGGTGATGTAGTAAGAAATGCCATTGCCCATTGTTGGGTAGTCATGACGCATGAAGTCGCCAGCGCCGGTATCTTCGCACTTGATTACCGTAGCACCAAGGTCAGCTAATACCTGAGTAGCATAGCCACCTGGAAGGTAACGGGAAAAGTCAAGAACAGTAATTCCTGAAAAAGGTGTAGTAGCACGTGCCATGTAAAGAACTCCTTATTATTAACTACTTAGTCTTCTTAGAGTTAGGACCGAAGCTAGGCTCAAGTACCTCAGGAGGCAATGGATCGCCGGTGTATTCCATTACGGCGCCATCTGCAATAAGCTTATCGACATCAGCGTCGGTGTAGCCATACTCTTTCAGGATCTTACGGGTGTCATAACCGGTAGGACGGCTGCGATAGAGTACAGGGTCGCCAATGCTGTCAAGACGGAATGGCATGGTCGTAATAACGTATTCGTCTTCTTTGCCATAAGGGCTGGAAGGACCTTGCTTCTCGTACTTAACGTAACGGAGCTGGTCGTTATCAAATGCTTCCTGATCCTGAAGAACGTCGGTAACGGTCTGAATCTTCTCGAATGGAATGTCGTTCTCGCGGAACTTCTTCTCCAGTTCAGCAAACGTGAATTTCTTGCATGCCTGATGCATTGCAGCAACAACGTCAACATACTTGCCATTGTCTGCCAAAACTTCGAGGCTCTCATACTGAGGATCGGTGTACCATACTTCGTCCATTTCAAGAGTCTTGAAAACAAGCTCGTGATACTTGTTGTAATGACCGAAGCACATGAGGAACCAAATACCATCAGAAGATACATAAGAGTTATTGGTTGGGCACTTAGCCTCCATGCGGTCCTTAGGATAGTCGCAACCCTGCTGCTGAGCGATAAGAGCAGAGGTCATGCCCCAAGTGCCTACGTGATACAGAGAACCAGTTACCTTGTCGCCTTGACCGGTGCGAAGAGCGCCTGCATAAGCACCAAGGATACCAGCTGCCAAAGCGCAACCAGTGTTCCAGTCACCAAAAGCAATAGGAGAGTTACCTGGCTCATAATGAGCATTTGCCTGAGGAATTGCGCTAACAAAACCAGAGCGAGCAGCAAAAGCCGTAGCGTCAAAGCCCTTAGCATCTTTCATAGGACCATGCTCGCCATAACCACGATTCTGTGCCCAAACCAAACGAGGGAACTTCTCATGCAAGGTTTCATAATCAAGACCCAAACGCTGCAATGCGCCGGAACGTAAAGAGGTAAGGAAGATGTCTGCGGTTTCGAGCAGTTTGTACATTACTTCCAGACCTTCAGGATTCTTAGCATTAATTGCAGTCCATTCCTTGTTAAAAGAACCGCAGTCATATGCTACGTCGTCAAATTCGGTACGGAAAGCCATACCCCAAGCCATGCCCTGAGTACGCTGTTCGTCACCGGTGAATGGCTCTACTTTGATTACGGTTGCACCCATTTCAGCAAGCGCACGACCAGCTGCTGGTCCTGCTGCATACTGAGTAAGCTCAACAACCTTTACTCCTTCAAGTCCTGCCATATTTATCTCCTAACTAAGTGATATTGGCGTAATCATCTATTACACCAACTGACAGAAGTTAAAAGGGGCACCGGCACCGATGGTGTCAGCACCCCTCATATCAAATCCTACTTCACTACCTGATTTCGGTTTATCGAATAAAGTAATGAATTTAGAAAAAGAGTTGATCTTACGGCTCGAGAATTACGCGCAAGCCCTCGCCGTCATCGATGAGCTGCATGCCCTTTTCAAATTCCTTCAAAGGAAGAACATGGCTTGCAATAGCATCAATGTCGAGACCCTGTGCGAGAAGGTTCAAGCCCTGGCGCCAATGCTTACGCTCGTAAGCACGAGAACCAACAATGCTGATCTGACGCATAGCGATTGGGTTCATGTGGATGCTAGAAGGCTGTGCAGGAAGACCAGTGATACCGATGCGACCATTCTTAGCAACCATCTCTACTGCCTGCTGTACAACCGTAAAGTGACCAGCTGCATCCAAGATGATCTCAGGACCAGTACCGTTGGTGAGTTCCTTAACCTTTTCAATTACGTCAACTTCGGAACCATTGATAGGAATAGCACCGAGGTCTTCAGCTACCTTAAGACGCTTGGTATCAGCAGCAAGACCAGAGCAGATTACCTTCTGGATACCATAAGCCTGCTTCAAAACAGCAACCATGAGCAGACCGATTGGGCCAGGGCCCATTACCAATGCGGTGTCACCAGCTTCAGGATGTACACGCTCAACAGCGTTCAGAGCTACACCCAGTGGCTCGAGCAAAGCGCCCTGTACGAAAGAAACCTCGTCAGGAATAGGAATAACATTGGTAGCACGGATTGCCATGTACTTTGCGAAACCACCAGGAAGGTCGGTGCCATAGAATGGACGGTTGTCGCAAATGTTTACCATACCCTTGTCGCAGTATGGGCAGGTGTTATCAAACAATACAGGGTTAGCGGTAACACGCATACCTACTTCAAGGTTCTTAGGAGCGTTTGCGCCAAGCTCTGCAATAACGCCAGAGAACTCATGACCAAAAATGGCAGGGAACGTGATGTCATAAGAGTTGAACAGAGCTTCCTGGCCACGATGCAAAGAGTGGTCAGTACCGCAAATACCGCAAGCCTTGATCTCGATCAATACTTCGTCATCCTTGATCTGAGGAATAGGAGCATCCTCTACATACTGCCAAGGTTCAGTACGGCCTACACAATGGATTGCGTTCATTACACCTTCCATGTATTTACCCCTTTCTAGGTAAAGAAAACGAAAGTCAACAGTGTGCAGTCGCACTTACGCGACTGCACGAAGTCGATGAGTTACTGGATAGACCAACCACCGTCGAGAGTAATGGTCTGACCAGTGGTGTACTCGTTGATTGGATGCAGGAAGAACATAATTGCTTCTGCCATCTCGTCGAGAGAGCCCATGTAGGTGAAGTCGGACAATGGAGTGCGGCTCTTTACATAAGCTTCCTGCTGAGGATTGTCAGCGAATACCTTTTCAACCATAGGAGTCATTACGTAACCAGGTGCGATACCGTTTACTTTGATGTTGTACTGAGCAAGGTCAACAGCCAAAGCGCGAACCATACCCATTACAGCAGACTTGGTGGTGCAGTAAGGAGCAATGTTCTCCATTGCGCGGTCGCCACGGCCAGAAGATACGAGAACGATCTTGCCGCCCTTGTCCTTCATGTACTTAGCAGCAGAGGTTGCGATGAACCAATTTGCCTTTACGTTTACAGCGAAGATCTTCTCCCACATTTCCTCGGTAACGTCGAGAGCGTTGGTACGAGGAAGAGAGATGCCTGCGGTGGAAACTACCATGTCGATGCCACCGAATTCTTCAACGGTCTTGGTGAGCATTGCGTCAATGTCGCTCTGCTTGGTGCCGTCGCAGAACATGCCGATTGCCTTGCCGCCTTCTGCCTTAAGTTCTTCAGCAGTGTCAAGGCAGATCTGCTCAGGAACGCCGCAAACCATTACGTTTGCGCCTGCTGCGCAGAGAGCCTGTGCGGTTGCCTTACCGATACCAGAGCCGCCACCCATTACTACAGCAGTTTTACCTGCGAGCTGCTCCTTTGGTTCTCCAGCAAACCAGTTAGCCATAAAAACCCTCCTCTTTTCTTTATTTCAAGGAAACCCTTTCTTCTTTGTTTCCTTGATTCACACTATTTCAGACAAGTAATATGGTCTGCCAGAAGTGGGTTTGGGTCTAATTGTCTACTGATGAGTATTTATAGCTAACTCAAATGATATGTATTTGTATCTATCAGTTTGAACCTATTATTAAGGTATTAGTTATCAATTAACGGAAAATCGACCATTTTTGACGTATTTCATAGTTGGAAACTATGGTTCGATAAATCTCAAATGAATATATAGCTTTATCAAGCCTTTCTCGTAAAACTTTAGCCATTGACCGATTGATAAAACATTGTTCCATGACGAAAATTAAACGTCAAAATAAAAAGTGTTTAAAAGCATTCAGGCAACCCATTGGATTGCCCTGAAATACTCATAAGAGATTATTACGATAAAGGATTTGAAAGCGATTGAGGCGCTTTAATACTGCTGATCGTAGAGCTTAACCGCCTGATCTGAAGTTCCGCCCTTCAAATAGCTTTCTTCAAGCGGGATAACTCCTGTCGGGAACTTAATATGGCGCTGGGTAAACTTAATAAATTCTTCAACCAAATGAGAATGGAACGATTTTTGTTGTAACCCAAATAAATAATATGGAAAGGCTCACGAAGTTCTGCAATAGGCACTGTTACAAAGTTCTCTAAAGAAAGATCATCAAGCGTTTCAAGA
>ENA-OQDF01000241-OQDF01000241.1-human-gut-metagenome-genome-assembly--contig:-NODE-241-length-21948-cov-2.225792_pt1 | contig 21948 bp, 24 predicted proteins | sample MGYA00242769_ERZ504597 | MGnify/ENA primary metagenome ERZ504597 (study PRJEB26092, sample SAMD00036305) | human gut metagenome | host: Homo sapiens | study: EMG produced TPA metagenomics assembly of...
TCAGCACCGGTGTAAGCCCTGCAACATCCCAGCCTTCAAACTGATCATACGTAACGCACGGAATAATAATTTCACTGTCTCAGATTCTTCTGTCTGATCTGTATGATATAATTGTGCTGCAACCTGACAGATCACCATCAGGATTGCATTCTTGAAAGCTCCGATTTCTTCGGATTCTTTCCATAGATTCTCCATATCATAATCATCTGTATTCCCGCATGGTGCGGCACAGGTCACACATCCCGGTGAGACTGTGTACTTTTCATTTCTGACTTTTTCTAACATCTCACTCATGTCAAAGATACTTGCCGACCAGTCTCCGGCCATCGTCAGCGCTTCTAAGAATACCCGGTTGGTGCTCTCTGTCTTTTCGTTATTCTCACAGGTTCTTGCAAGCCCTATGACTGCACCTGTCAGTTTCTGTCTGATCTCTTCTGTCATGATTTACCTCTCCTTCTTAGACGGTATCAAAAATATAAATATCATAGAACTCACAAACAACAAAAATGGATAAAAGAGCTTCGGCATGATCTGAAATGCGACACACGATATCCCAGTTCACTTGCCGCCGAAATCGCTACCAACATCTGCGCTCCGTAAGGAATAATCCCCTGAAAAATACAGGAAAATGTATCCAGTATCGAAGCTGTCTTTTTCGGTGTGATCCCGTATTCTTTTGCCATATCCTTTGCAATCGGATTCGCCATGACAATCGCTACGGTGTTGTTCGCAGTCGCAATGTCCATCGCTCCGACCAGGAGTCCCATGCCAAGCTGACCGCCTTTGCGGCCTTTGAATACTTTGTGGATTCCTGCCAGCAATGCATCAAAACCTCCATATTCACGGATCAGTGCACACATCGCTGCTACCAGAATTGCGACCATACTTGTCTCAAACATTCCGGAAGCCCCGGAACCCATATTGGCAAGCAGATCTGTCGCCGCAATGTGACCGCCGGCCAGCATAATAATAGAACCAGATACAATCCCGATCAGAAGTACCACAAATACATTGATCCCTATAATTCCTCCTATGAGAACCAGTACATATGGAATAATCTGCACTAAGTTATAACTCTTACTTACCCGTCCTGCAATATCCGTCTGAAATGAAAGAACCAGGATCAATACCAGCGTTGCAATAGCTGCCGGAAGTGCAATTCCAAAGTTCTCCCGGAATTTATCCTTCATCTGACATCCCTGTCCGTTACATGCTGCGATCGTTGTATCTGAAATAAAAGAAAGGTTATCTCCGAACATTGATCCTCCCATAACCGAACCGATGCAAAGTGCCATGTCAAATCCCGAAGCCTTGGATACGGACACTGCGATCGGCGTAATCAATGTAATTGTCCCAACCGACGTTCCCATGGCAACCGACACAAAACAGGCTACCACAAATAATACCGCAACTGAAAATCTTGCCGGAATCAGTGACAACATGAAATATGCCACACTTTCTGCACTGCTTCTTCCTACCACTCCGACAAACGCCCCAGCCGTCAGGAAGATCAGAAGCATTGTAATAATATTCTTATCAGCAAGCCCCTGCGCCATGATTTCCAGCTTTCCGTCAAAACTTATCTTGCGGTTCTGCAGGCATGCCACCAGAATCGCTGCAAGAAATGCGATTATGATCGGAACATTATAGAATCCCATCGGAATCTTCATTACATATTCAAATGCGATTCCAAGCCCCAGATAGATACACAAAAATACGCCTATCGGCAGTAATGCTGCCACATTTCCTTTTTTCATTCTTCTTTATCCTCTCATTCCTTTTTTCTTCTAACCGATTCCTCCGAGAACAATTCCAAGGATCAGCACAATAAAACATACCGGTACATAAAAATATTTACATATTGTATAATACTGTTTCGTAAATGGTGTCTCTCTTCCTGTATTAACCTGCTTTTCCACGAATTCCTTACCGCATACCCAGAAGAACATGATTCCTGCAAGCCCGGCTCCAAGCGGACAGATATAGATAGACAGCACATCCATCCAGTCTGACACGATGCCCTGGATCAGCAAGGAGACGATCACTCCCACAATTCCTGTAAATGCACATGCCGGCACTCTTCCAAGCTTGAATTTTTCCTGCACCGTAGCGATCGGAGCCTCATACAAGTTGATCAACGATGTCATACCCGCAAGTAATACCGCAACAAAGAAGATGATTGCGATCAGCCATCCTCCCGGCATTCCTTTAATCAGATTCGGGAGAAAGATGAACAATAGTCCGGGACCTCCCTGATCCAACTGCGCTCCCGTTGTTGCCATCGCCGGAATGATAACGAGTGCGGCAAGAATTGCTGCAATCGTATCAAATAATGCAACTCTTCCTGCAGAAGCCGGAATGTCCTCTTCATCCGAAAGATAAGATCCATAGATCAATGTTCCATTTCCTGCTACCGACAGGGAAAAGAATGCCTGACCAAGTGCAAAGATCCACGTTGCCGGATCTTTGAATGCCTCTGGATCTACTCTGAAAATATAACGGTATCCTTCACTTGCTCCCGGCTGGAATCCGACATAGATTCCCAGAATCACGAACAATGCGAAGAATATCGGCATCATGATCTTATTTGCTTTTTCAATGCCGCTTCCGACACCTAACATCAGAATCAGCATACAGGCCACAAGCGCAAGTATCTGCCATATATTATTACCAAATGCTGACGCCATCTTACCAAATGCCGTCCCGAATTCATCCACATTTTCAGGCGAAGTGTTGCTCCTGTAAATGTTCCAACGGCATATCTTAGGATCCACCCCATTACAACCGTATATCCGATCGCCATGGCAAGTGATCCGAATACAGGGATCATCCCCAGTGCTTCTCCGACTTTTCTCTTTCCTTTTTCTCACAGGCAATTCCAAATGCATCGATTGGACCGGCCTTTGCCGCACGCCCAAAACTCATCTCCCCGATCACTCCCGTCGAACCGATCAGTATTACAAATATAAAATATGGTATCAGAAATGAACCGCCTCCATACAATGATACTCTTGTTGGGAACATCCAGATATTTCCCATACCGACCGCTGAACCGATACAGGCACAGATAAATCCCCATCTGCTGCTAAATGATTCTCTTTTATTCATAATTTTCCCTCTCCAGCCATTGGGGACGGGGTTTTTGGTCTTTTTACTGTCCCTGCCGGCTCAAAATATTCCATACACATGTAGATTTCTCTATTTTAGCATGATTGCTATAAAAACGTCAAAAAAAAAGGGATATAAACTTATCCCCTTAATGTCGCCACCATCCTTTTCGGCATTGCAAGCACATCCAGTGCTTCCTCTATCGATCTGGTACAGATATCAACGTTTGCAATCAGTCTTCCATACGCACCTTCCGCCTCTATAATTCCAACACTGAGTTCTGCTATCCTGCACATAGGCAGGTCATTCCGTCCGTTTCCTACTGCAATACACCGTTTCCCACCCAGTTGCTCTATGATTTTTCTTTTTTCTTCTGCTGCCGCATTACCAGCAAATGTCTGTATCTTTAACGGTAGTCCTTCACATATCTTTCTCGCAGTTCCATGTGTATCTGCTGTCAGAACATAAATCTCATATATTCCACTCAGCTTTTTCAGCCGTTCCTTTACACTTTCGGGTATTATGCCATCTTTCGCAATAGTTCCGTTATAATCCAGAATCAGATATTTCAGATCCATCGTTTTATATCCGGGAATTTCTATTCTCATACGTTCTCCTTTACTCTTACATATACTGTATCTGCTCTCTTGCAGGTTCGGATGACGGATGCTCAAAGAATGTCTTTGTGTCTGTCACTTCCAGTACTCTTCCCTGATCCATAAAGATAATCTGATCTGCAATTCTTTTTGCCTGTGCCAGATTATGTGTTACGATCACAAATGTATATTTTCCCTTTAATTCCAGAAGTGTCTCTTCTATCGCAATGGTATTCTTCATATCAAGCGCAGAACACGGCTCATCCAACAGCAGAATTTCCGGATTCACACACAAACTTCTTGCTATGGCAAGACGCTGTTTCTGTCCACCGGATAATTTTTTTGCAGACTTCTTCAGTTGGTCTTTTATTTCATCATATAGTCTTGCTTTCTGCAGACACTCTCTGGTGATCCGCTCTATTTCTCCGGCTTCTCTAATTCCATGATATTTCAGGACGTATGACAGATTCTTCTCTATACTGTACGGAAATGCGATCGGCTGTTGAAATACCATTCCGATTCTGGTTCTTAATACTTCCGTTGAAAGTCCTTTAATGTCTTCGCCGTCAAGAATGATCTTTCCTTTATAAAAGCCGCCCTCCTCTTCTATCATTCGGTTTAATGTCTTTAAAAATGTTGTTTTTCCACAACCGGATTGTCCTACGATTGCCGTAATCTTTCCTTCCGGTATCGTAAGACTGATATCATGCAATATCTCCTGTCTGCCAAATCCACAACTTATCTGTTCTATCGTTAACATATCAGTAATCCTTTCGTATATAAGTAATACATTTACATATGATCTGTATGAGCAGTAAGAATAACATCAGTACGAACGCCGTTCCATATGCATAATCCAGAGAAAATCCATTATTTACCAGCATATACAGATGATACGGCAATGACATAAATGGATCCGTAAGTTTTCCCGGAACATCTGCGACCATAACCGCACCCGTATACAAAATCGGTGCAACCGCTCCCATTCCGTATGCCATTCCAAGCGCCACCGTTCCAAGCAATTCCACTGCACAGACCGGAAGAATTAATCGTATGACCGCATATTCTCTGGACATTCCAAGTGCCAGTGAATTCTTCATATATTCTGTTCCCTTTTCTTTCAGTATCTTTTCTGCACGGATTGCAATAAACGGCACGATCATAACAGCCACACAAATAGCTGAACATAAGAGACTTCTTCCCAGACCAAACTGATAGATCAACAACGTATAGCCGACCAGTCCGAACAGAATAGAAGGAATTCCGGACAGTCCTGTAATGCAGGCACTGATTACATGGTAAAATATACTTTCCTTGTATAAAACACAAGATAAACAGCCACACCGATTCCGATGATTCCCCCCATGAGTGCCGAAAGTGCGCCAAGATAGATAGATCCCATCAGTGCCGGATAGATTCCACCTGCTGTTCCAAGCGGTACCCCCGCCGGCTTATCCAGAATAAACGAAAGACTCATCACATTCTTTCCCTTCCAGAAGATATACAGGAATAAGAACAACGTCACTGCAATTGTAAGAATTCCAAGGAGCCCTGCCAGGATGCGTATCACATACTTTGTCAGTTTATTTTTCATGTTCTGCAAACCTCCTCTTCAACAACTGCCCTGCCAGGATCACTACAACAAGTATCACAAGCAGCACAAGATTTGCCACATAAAGCACCGACAGATGTATACTTCCGTATTCAATGCTTCCCATCTCAAGAGCTGTCAGCGCCGGAAGCGTCTGCCCGCGTCCCAACAGCTTCGGGAAAATTGCAGAATTACCGATCACCATCATTACTGCCATCGTCTCCCCAAGCGCACGTCCGAATGCCATCATCGCACTTGCTACAATTCCCGGCCGGATTGCCGGAAGTATCACTTTGATCAACACATATTCTCTTGATAAGCCCAGTGCCAGTCCGGATTTTTCATATGTCCGTTTTGCATTTACTAGTGATTCCTGACATGTCGATACAACATACGGCAGAAGCATGATTCCCAGTACAACACCTGCCACCAGTACACACTGTCCCGCTGCCATCTTCAGATATTTTACAAATGCTTTTACCAGTACGGTTAATCCGATAAAACCAAAGATTACCGATGGAATACCTGCCACCAGATCTATAAAGGCTAGGCAGACAGATGCCAGTTTCTTTGGCATGAAAAAGTAAGAAAGCAGGCACATGCCACTCCCAATATCATCGCAAACAGTACTGCCAGTCCGGACACATACAAAGTACCTGTAACAGCCGGGAGAAGACCATACTGCGGGGCCGCACTTACCGGACGCCATTCCGATGACGGCAGAAACATTTTGATTCCTACTTCTCTTAATGCCGGAATACTTTCCTTCAAAATATGTATCAGCATAATCCCCATCAAGTGCCGCTACCACAAAAGCAATCATATATATCAAGACTTTACAAAATGTATTTGCTATTTTTCTGTACATAACAAAGTCCTTTCTTGCATACTTTGGTAAAAAAGGATGTATCTATACGACACACCCTTTTTCATATTTTTCTATTTCATTGGAATGAATCCCATATCTTCTACAGTCTTTTGTCCTGTCTCTCCAAGGATAACATCCAGGAATGCCTGCTGAACATCTGTCGGATCCCCTGAACCAACGATCAAAAGTGGTCTCTGGATAATGTAAGAACCATCAATGATATTTTCTTTTGTCGGCTCTACACCATTTACCTTCAGAGTAACTACTTTACCGGCGTTCTGATTTGCAACACCAAATGATGCATATCCGATTGCATATTTGTTATCAATGATATCCTGTACCAGTTCTCCCATAGAAGATGCCTGAATTGCTTCGCTGGATACTTCTGTATCACCCATGATGTTCTTCTGGAATACTTCATGTGCCCCACCATTGATATCACGTGTGATCACTACAACCTTTTCATCAGGAAGAGAAGGATCAAGATCCTTCCATGTTGCATATTTACTTGAGAATAATGAAACGATCTGTTCTGTTGAAAGATCATCCAGAACACCTGTTACAGGGTTTTCAGGATTAACAGCGATTGTTAATGCATCAATACCTACCTGATATTCTTTTTCGTCTTTAATTGCTTCTTTTTCCTCATCTTTTACACTTCTTGCCACCATACCAAATGTAGAAGTTCCATCGATGACTGCTTTTGTTCCCTGTCCGGATCCACCTGCTGATACATAGATTGCAATGTCTTCTTTTGGAAGTGATGAATCATATGCATCCCATGTTCCATATGTGTCGAAGAAATTTGTCGCAATCGATGTAATAACCGGTGCTAATGTAGATGATCCGTTAAATAAGATCTGGTTACTCTCTGTTTTCTTCTCTGTGCTCTCTGTCTTCTTTGTATCCCAGATGTCAGAAGATGCCTTTTGTCTGATCCACATCCTACAGCCATTGATGCAACCATGGCTGCCGCAAGAAGGACAGACATCAATTTCTTTTTCATAGATATTTTTCCTCCCATTAATAAATTTTATCTATATTGAATAGTATAGACTTGAATCCAATTATTTTCAAATTGATAATGCTATAAGTGTATCCACTTATAGGCATTATCAATATATTTATGTAAGTTTTTTCGGAATTTTGCCTTACTCTTTCAATTCTACCTTAGATTGCATCCAACGCATTCGAAATATCTGCGATCAGATCCTCTTTATCTTCCAGGCCAAGACTGATACGAATCAGTTCAGCCGGTACTCCTGCCTCTTTTAACTGTTCATCCGTCATCTGTCTGTGTGTAGACGTTGCCGGATTCAGGCAACAGGTTCTTGCATCTGCTACATGCGTCTCGATCGCACCAAGCTTTAATGTCTTCATGAATGTAGACGCAGCTTTCCTTCCACCTTTTAATCCGAACGATACAACACCGCATCCTCCGTTTGGAAGATATTTCTGTGCTCTTTCATAATATTTATCAGACGGAAGTCCGGAATAGTTCACATATGCTACCTTTGGATGTGCTTCCAGGAATTCCGCAACTGCCTGCCCATTCTCTACGTGCTTCGCATACGCACATGCAGTGACTCCAGGCCAAGATTCAGGATGAATGCATTCTGCGGTGACTGGATCGATCCGAAGTCACGCATCAGCTGTGCTGTACATTTGGTAATGAATGCACCTTCTTTACCGAATTTCTCTGCATATGTAATTCCATGATAGCTTTCATCCGGTGTGCAAAGTCCCGGATATTTATCTGCGTGTGCCATCCAGTCAAACTTTCCGCTGTCTACGATTGCTCCGCCAAGTGCCGCTCCGTGTCCGTCCATATATTTTGTAGTCGAATGAGTTACGATATCTGCTCCCCATTCAAACGGCCTGCAGTTGACCGGTGTCGGGAATGTGTTATCTACGATAAGCGGCACACCATGTGCATGTGCCACTTTTGGCAAATAATTCGATATCCAGTACGGTCAGTGCCGGATTCGCAATCGTCTCTCCGAACATTACTTTCGTATTTGGCTTAAATGCTGCATTTACTCTTCTTCTGTTGCATCCGGTGAAACAAATGTTACATCAATTCCCATCTTTCTCATCGTTACATCGATCAGGTTAAATGTTCCACCGTAAATGGATGAAGATGCTACAATGTGATCTCCACATTCACAGATATTGAACAGTGCGAAGAAGTTGGCTGCCTGTCCGGATGAAGTCAGCATCGCTGCCGTTCCGCCTTCCATCTCTGCGATCTTGGCTGCTACTGTATCATTTGTCGGGTTCTGAAGTCTGGAATAAAAATATCCTGACGCTTCCAGGTCAAATAATTTTCCCATATCTTCACTGGTTGCATATTTGAATGTTGTTGACTGCACGATCGGGATCTGTCTTGGTTCTCCGTTCCCCGGAGTATATCCGCCCTGTACACATTTTGTTCCTATTCTGTATTCATTCATGAATTTTCCTCCTTAGTGCATGTTTTTTCACGCACTCGCTAAATCATACCTTTTTAGTATACTTTAGCACTATACCGAGGAAATTTCAAGGAAAGATAATAAGACTAATTTATCGTCTTCTCAAATCATACAATGGTTCTACCGAAGAACATGGGAATAAAGAAAAAAATAAAAAAGGATCACAAACGGAAGAGGATGAAGGAATATGCCCTCGTCTAATTAACAGGGAACATATTACTTCATCCTCTTCACCTGTGATTCTTTTATTTCATATTCATATTATTTACTCGATCGCATCCGTCTCAATCACAAATTTTACATTACCATCCATTGCTTTATCCTTACCGCTGAATGTACTATATTTGCAATCTTCTGATGTCAGCACATCGATTCTGTCAAGTACATCACCAAGTTCATCTTCCACGGTGCTCTTCAACTTACTTGTTCCTTCTTTGTCAAATTTCGCCATGCCTTCTGCAAGCTCTTTTGCACCTGACTGAAGTTCGGAAGCTCCGCTTCTAAGTGCACCGCTGTTGGCTGCAAGTGTTGCAGATCCGGAAGACATCTGGCTTCCCAGTGTGTTCAGTCCGCTTGCCAGCTGATTGGTTCCACTCTGAAGTGTATTGACACCGGCTACTAATGTCGGACTGTTGGATTTCAGTTTATTTGCACCACTTACCAGGGAATCATTGTATCCGCTTAACTGAGCGAATCCTTTGTTCAGTGCCGTGATTCCTGAATTGCTGTCGGGAATTGAGCGGATGTCGCATGATTCAATGCAGCCAGATTGCTGTGCAGTGTTCCGATTGCACTGTTCAGTCCCTGCATACCTGCATTTAACTGGTCTACACTTCCTGTTAATGTACTTAACTGCCCTGCCTGTGCAAGAACACCTTCCGCATCTTCGATACTCTTCAACTGCTTCTGTAATTCCGGAAGTGCTGCTGCCAGCTCTCCCGAAGACTTCTTCAAAGTATCTGCATTCGTCATGATCGTTGCTGCACCTGCTTTTAAGGAATCTACATCTATTGTCGGCATCTTTGACGTATCAATGCCTGATAACTCCTTGAGATTCTGTACGGAATCTGTGGAAGCTTTTGCGTTCTTCAGTGCACTTATAGAACTCTGTAATTGCTTTGCTTCCTCAGAATTCTTATCTGAGATTCCTGCATACTTCGCTTCCAGTGCACTTATAGATGCAGCGATCGCATCAGAACTGTTCTTTGCTGTTGTCTTAGCTGTTGCAATTGTCTGATTGTCAGATGCAACTACATCATTGATATTCTTGCATGCATTCTGTAATGCTGTCTGAGCTGCATCTATATTTTTCAAGGATTCCTGCATACTCTGTAATGTCTGACCGATTGTTGTAAGTGGTTTTTCGATACCTTCCGTAAGTGTTCCGCTTAATGTCTTCGTCTCTTTCATCAGCGTATTTCCGGTTGTTACCATAGAATTCACCTGAGACATCAGACCCTCTACTTCTTTCGTTCCGAGTGCTGCTTTCATCTGTGCTGTTCCTGCTGCCAGAGCCTGGGATGCTGCCTGAAGGTCTTCTGTCGTTGCACCCTTACCATCTGTTGCAGCTTCAAGCTGTGAGATAGCGCTTTGTACCTGCTTCAGTCCTGTACTTAACTGTGTCAGCTGTGAAGCTCCGGCTGCCAGCTGCTTCTCGCCGTCTACATAACTGCTCACACCGTCTGCAAGTGTATTCACACCACTTGTATAATCCTGTACACCTTTGACAACTTTGTTTACACCATTCACATACTCTGTGACGCTGCCATTCAGCTCTCCGTTAGAACCAAGGTATTTCTGGATGCCGGCGTTCAATGTATCAACGCCTTCTGTATAGCTGTTCACACCATCTGCAAGTGTTCCTGCTCCATCTGCAAGTGTATCGGAACCACTTACTAACTGAAGTGCCGCATCCTCCAGATCATCCAGAGCGTTCTGAAGATCATCTACATTTACGATACTGTCCATATCCACATCATCTAACAGATCAGATAATGCAACAGTATAAGTAGAAGACATTGTAAAATCTGTTACATCTGCTTCAATACTTAAGCTTTCCGGAATCGTAACTTTGTCACTTTCTTCACTGCTTAAGTTCAGGCTGTCTTTTAATCCCGGCATTCCGAATCCGACTACGATATTCTTATTACCATCAGAAATGATCTTGCCGTTATCAATTGTTACATTACTGAATGTCTCATTCGGAAGTATCATTCCCGTCATCATCACGAACGGTGTATATACTTCTGTATCTTTTCCATCCAACGATACATTCTGCTTTTCATTATTCTTATAATCAACGGTAATTTTCAAATGTCCGCTCTTACCCTTTAACTCAGACGGCTTCATCTGTTTTCCGTCCAGATAATAGTTCAGTTTTACTGATACCGGAAGTTTCTTATCTGTCGTTCCCTGATAATAGATGTCCTCACCGTCTGTAGCCCAGGTCAGTTTATCTCCATCTGACGTATATTTTTCATCACCTTTACATTCTTGATATCGCTCAGTGTGCTTTCATCTTCCAGATTTCCGGATACGCTTCCGGAATTCTTAAGCCAGTTAGATACGGTTACCTTATCCGTCTTACCACTTGCCTTGGCATTCACGTATACTGTTTCTTCTTTATATACATCACTGTCTGAAGTTCCACTTGCCGCGAAAGCTGGTGTCACACCCATCATCACTGACATTCCGACTGCTACAGATGCTGCAATTTTTCGTTTCATTTTTCTGTTCTTATTCATAATTCCTGCTTCCTTTCTTAGTTATCATGGATTGTTAATAACAGGTTACTTTGCTTCACTTGTCTGTGCTTTTGCCTTTTTCCCAAGAAATCCGATGGATGTCTTGCAGATTAATTTGTCAAATATCATGAACATTGCCGGCAATACCAGAAGCACGACTACCATACTGATAATGGCTCCTCTTGCAAGCAATGTACAGATCGAACCGATCATTTCAACCTGAGAATAGCAGGCAACTCCGAATGTTGCAGCAAAGAAGCTAAGTCCACTGCTGATGATGGACGGCATACTCGTTTTATGTGCAATGCTGATTGCTTCCATCTTATCTTTTCCAAGGCTTCGTTCTTTTTGATATCTCGTTGTCATCAGGATCGCATAGTCAACAGTTGCACCTAACTGAATGGCACCGATCACGATACTTGCCACAAACGGAAGGCTGATTCCCTGATAATACGGAATTGCCATGTTGATCATAATTGCAAATTCGATAACTGCCACCAGGATAACCGGCAGTGAAATCGATTTGAAAATAATCAGGATGATCACAAATATCGCTGCGATAGAGATAATATTAACATTAACAAGATCGACATCCGTGACATCCTGCAGATCTTTCATCAGAGGCGCTTCTCCGATGACCATTCCCGTCTTATCATATGATTTTACAATCTTATCGATCTTTTTAATCTGTGTATTGACCTGATCTGTTGCGGATTCGTATTCTGTACTTACAAATGCCAGTTCATAATCTTTACTCTGCAGCATCTTCCGGACATCCTTTGGAATTATGGAATCCGGTACACTAGGCCCGATAAGTGAACTCATACTGATGGTCCATTTCACGCCTTTTACTTTATCGACCTTATTCAGCATCTGCTGTTTTTCCTTTGCATCCATGTTCTTATCCATCATGATAATATGCATGTTGCTTGCCCCAAGTCATCCTTTACTTTTGCAATTGATACATTACTGTTCAATGTTGCCGGAAGTGAATCTGCAATATTGTAGTAAATCTTTGTATGGTTATTTCCATAAATTGCCGGAAGTAAAGTATAAGGAATGCCGCAATCCATACTTTATAGTGCTTTGTGATAAAGGCTGATGGACGATCCATATTACTTAACAGCAATTTGTGTCTTGTCTTCTCGATTGGTTTATCAAATACAAGGATCAGTGCCGGCAGAATTGTTACACAACAGATAACGCCGATCACAACTCCTTTTGCCATTACGATACCAAGGTCACGTCCGAGTGCGAATGTCATAACACAAAGTGCGATGAATCCAGCCACAGTAGTTACGGAACTTCCGACAACCGACTTAAATGTATTGGCGATCGCATGCCCCATAGCTCTGTCTTTCTCACCCGGGAATCTCTTCTTATTCTCTTCATAACTATTCAGAAGGAAGATGGAATAATCCATCGTTACGCCAAGCTGTAATACTGCTGTCAGTGCCTGCGTAATATAAGACGTTTCACCGAATATAATATTACTTCCCAGGTTGTATAAAATCGCAAGCCCTATACTTAGCAGGAATAAAAACGGAACTACAAATGATCCCGATGTAATCTCCAGTACGACCAGGCTTAACAGTGCCGCGATCACTACATAGATCGGAAGTTCTTTCATTGCGATATTCTTAATATCTGTAACGATACCCGTCATACCACTGATAAAGCACTGCTTATTTGCGATCTTACGAAGCTGTGTCAGTGCCTCCATGGAATTATCAGATGATGTCGTATCATCAAATAATACCAGCATCATCGTTGCATCTCCATTGATAAATGCTTTTCTTATATCTTTTGGAATCATCTCTGTCGGAAGACTGATATCTGCCACATCGTCATACCAGAGTACATCCTGGACGTGCGGCACTTTTTCAAATTCCTTTTCCAGCTTCTGTACATCCTTCATATCCATATTCTCGACTGCGACCATGGAGAATGCACCCATTCCAAATTCATCTACCAGGATATCCTGTCCTTTTACCGTCTCCAGGTGATCCGGCAGGTAACTCAGCAAGTCATAATTTACTTTTGTTTTTGCGATGCCGATTATTGACGGAACAATTAATAAGACTCCTATAAGCAGCACCAGTATTCTGTGTCGGGCAATCCATTTGCCAACTTTGACCATTCTTTCCATCTCCTCTTATTTTCTTCATGCATTTATTATTATAATCAAAAATGACTAGTAGTCAATATTTTATTTAAATTATTTTTTTATTTCGTTGATAATCTTTATCCATATTAGCGCACACTAAAAAAGAAACAGCACATCCCGTGTTGTTTCTTTTTTGTTTCTATTCTATAATTTATTGCTTCACACATTCCGAGAGAAGCTTAATGTGCTGCTGCCTCTGCATTTCCGGCAACTTTTTCTTTTCGTTTGTCATGCATTGCAAATATCCGGCTAACAGAGTTCCTGAGATGGAATGCCATGTACAGGATACCGCACAGATAATTGCAGATTCCGGTGTAGATGCAAACTGGGCAGTTGTAGTTGCAAGATTCGTTGCAAGTCCGGCATTCTGCATACCTACTTCGATAGAAATGGTTCTCTTCTTTGATGTATTCATACCAACCAGTTTTCCTGCTCCATATCCAAGCAGATATCCAAGCCCGTTGTGCAGTAATACTGCTACGAAGATCACAACACCTGACTGGAAGAACTTGGCTCCCTGTGAAGATACCACACCACCGACAACACATGCAAGTCCGAGAACAGCAACTCCCGGCATAACTTTCTGAAGTTCCCGGAATGTTTTATTCTTTCCCAACAGATAATTTAACAAGAATCCAACACCAACCGGAAGGATAACAGTCTCAATGATTGATACGAACATCGGAAGTCCCTTGATCGTAATCTGTGTACCGCTTGCCAGTAAAGATACCATGAGTGGTGTCATAACCGGTGAGACCAGTGTGGATACTGTTGTCATTCCTACAGAAAAGGCTACATCCCCGCCGCACAGATAAGACATGATGTTGGAAGATACACCTCCCGGACAGCAGCCTACAAGAATCAGCCCAAGTGCGATTCCATCCGGCAGGTTCAATACCTTTGAAAGCGCAAATGCAAGGAATGGCATGATCAGATACTGCGCAACCGCACCAACACAAATGTCAAACGGACGCTGTGCAAGAATCTTAAAGTCTTCCGTTGTAAGTGTCAGTCCCATACTGAACATGATAATACCAATGATAATAGACTGACATGTGAACTTGTTCGATACCATGTCTGTGAACAGTGCCAGATTTACCCAGCCCATCATAGACGGAAGGAAAAATGTAACCACTGCGATTGCGATTACAACAATTGACGTGTAGTCTGATAAAAATTTGCTTGCTTTTTGTAATGCTTTCATTACTCTTCTCCTCCTTTAAGCAATCACTGTCCACCAAAAAAAATCCCTTTCCAGAATATACTCTGAAAAGGGACGAAATCTATCCGCGTTACCACCCTAATTCTGTAGAATCTTTCTACAGCTCTCATACACGTACCATCATACATGCTCCCTGTAACGGGGGATACCGGCGAGGTTTACTTTGATATTGCTTTCAACCCGCTTCTTAGAGAGGATATCCTTATCTGCTTATTACCTGCTTCCACCAACCGCAGGCTCTCTGTGAAATAACGATAGATTCGGCATTGTTCTCATCAACGAATTTCGGTGAACTATATGTGTTTTTTACAAGTCCTTATTATAAACCTGTCATTTCAAATGTCAAGTATAATTTTTCATGATTTTGCATATTTTTTCATCTCATCTTGCAAAATACTCCTTGCCTTCCCGGATTTCTACTCTCCGATCCTTGGAAGATTCCATCTGTAATGAGCCGCAAGAAAACGTATCAGCATAACGATCAGTGATGACACCACCATCGCCGGAAGTTCTCCGTAACTTCTGTATATGATCACACATATCCACGCCCCCGCAATGGATGCGCATGCATAAATATGTTTCACAAATATATACGGCGCAACTCCTGCCATCGTATCACGCAAGAGTCCTCCTCCGACTCCCGTCATTGTACCAAGGAAGACCAGCAGAAATGTATTATCGATATAGCCGCAGCTGATACCTTTTGTCACTCCCATCGCCGAAAAGATTCCAAGTCCTACAGAATCCATTGCCAACATAAGTTTATCATAGACCTCACCAAAACCATCCTGCAGATATTTCCTGCGGAAATATATAATACAAAACACAAGCACCGCAGCAAGTACGGCATAGATCACATATACCGGATGCAGAAGTGCCGATGGCACCTTCCCAAGTATAACATCACGAACCATACCTCCGCCAACTGCCGTTGACACACCAAGCACGATCACTCCGAATATATCCATGCTGCACTCAATTCCAACCATTGCCCCCGATGCTGAGAACGCTACTGTTCCGATCAGTTCGATTGCAAATATAATCCACTCCTGAATATCCATCTTGTTTTCCCCATCTTGTCTTTTATTTTTTGTAAATTTACTGTCCTGTTCATGCTCTGTCATTCTATTTCCGAGGTCTTCCAGCATCTCTCTGACCGTCTTCCCATACACCGGATGACGTTTATAAGGTGCAATCTCATGCAAAGGCTCCAGTACAAACGCTCTCTTATGCATCTCCACATGTGGAATACATAAAGTATCCGTCTCTGCAACCAGATCATCATAAAATATAATATCCAGATCCAGCGTTCTCGGTCCCCAATGTATGATTCGTTCTCTTCCTGCCTCTTTTTCAATTCGGTTCAGCTCTTTTAATAACTCTTCCGGATATAATAATGTCGAAAGCTTCAGACAACCGTTTAAGAAATCCGGCTGATCCGTCACTCCGTACGGAGGTGTCGTGATAAATGTCGATACCTTCTCCACCTTTGTATTCTTTATCTCATCCAGCGCCTGTACCGCGGCTTCCAAAATGCTTCTGCTATCCCCCATATTCGATCCGAGCGCAATATATGCCGTATGCCATTCACGCTCAATCTCTACACTGACCGTCTTAAGCGGCAGTCCGACCGGTGCCCACGGTTTCTTGATCTCAATCTGCACCTTCTGCAGACCTGCTATACGCACCAGCATCTCCTCTGCCAGTCCTTCCGCAACCTTCTCCAGAAGCTTAAACGTATGACTTTTCAAATACTCTGTGATAAATGCACTTGCTTCTCCATAATGGATAGATGCCGTCAGCTCATCTGTCAGTCCTGCCCGTCTGGTATCTGTATACATAACCGCAGACATCACAAATTTCTGACCCAGTACATTTTCCTCCGGAAACACACCATGATTGGCAAATACTTCCAGATCTTCTATCTTTATCTTGTCCGGTTTCATCTCATTCCTCACTCTTTCTATACTTCGTGTCCCCGCATGATTGCTTTCGTCATCTGAATGGCTCTCTTATTTTTCTCTACATCATGGACGCGTACGAATGCACATCCCTTCTGTACCCCATATACGGTCGTAACCATCGTACCTTCTTCCCGCTGCGTCACCGGAAGATCCAGCGTCAGTCCGATTACGGATTTTCGTGATGTTCCGAGCAATACCGGATATCCAAGTTCATTTAATATCTCCACCTTATCGATAATCTCCAGGTTCATCTCATAAGTCTTTCCAAATCCGACACCAGGGTCAAGGATGATCTTGTCATCCTCAATGCCTGCTGCTTTTGCAAGTCTTACACATTCTTTCATATCATCCATGAAATCTTTCAGGAAGTCCTGATATTCCGCCTTTTCCCGATTATGCATCAGACAGCATGCAGCCTGATACTTTGCGATCACACTTGCCATCTTCTTGTCATATTTTAATCCCCAGATGTCATTGACAAGATCTGCACCTGCCTGAAGTGCAGCCTCTGCGACATGGCTTTTGTAGGTATCGATCGACACCGGTACATCAAATTCTTTCTTAAGCACTTCAATAATTGGTGTCACTCTTGCAATCTCTTCTTCATCCGTGATTTGGATATGTCCCGGACGCGTAGATTCCCCGCCTACGTCAATGATATCTACACCTTCTTCAACCATCCGGTGTGCATGTGCAATTGCCGCATCCATTCCGTTAAACTTTCCTCCATCGGAAAAGGAATCCGGCGTCACATTCAGGATTCCCATAATGTATGTATGATTTGCTGTATCAAAATTCTTTCCACCTATGATCATATTATTATCTCCATATTTTTCTCTTCTTCATTCCAGTTACACTTCTTCTCTGCCATGCAGGAAAGACACATTCTGGAACGTTTATCACTTTCATAGAACAGTTCCTCTATCGGCTTCATATGCTCATGCCGTCTGCGGTGTCCCCTGACTGCCAGACAGATCAGTGCTTTTTCTTCATCCGTAAATGTAAAACCAGTCGGAAGAGAATCCAATATCCGCCTTGCTATTCTCTCTCCTGCGATCTCATGCGGAATCTGCTGTCTGTACTGAAAAGATTTGCCAATATCATGCAGCACCGCCGCTACGTAGATCAATTCCTTATCGAATCCAAGTCCTTCTTCCAGATTCTTAATGTAAGCAATTCTTGCCACATCCAGAAGATGGTTCATCTGATGACAACAGAATACCCTATCCGTCTCACATTCACAGATACGCTTATAGTATGTCTGATACACTTCATGATTCACCACCGCATTCAGACGGGGCATCCCTTTTTGTCTTTCTGTTACTCTTTTCATCTACATCTGTATCTCTTTCTTTTTATCGTCCAAGCATCCGGAAAAATCTCTCTTCCAGTACCGGATCTGTCTCAAATACACCGCGTCTTGCAATTGTCACAGTCTGGCTTCCCGGCTTCTTGATCCCACGCATTGTCATACACATATGCTCTGCTTCGATCATAACGATAGCCCCTTTCGGCTGCATATACTCCATCAAAGCATCAGCAATCTGTCCGGTAAGCTGTTCCTGAAGCTGCAGTCTTCTTGCGAATACCTCCACGGTACGGGCAAGTTTGCTTAATCCTACAACTTTCCCATCCGGAATATAAGCAATATGTGCTTTCCCATAAAATGGCAGGAGATGATGCTCACATGTCGAATAGAATGTAATATCTTTCTCTATTACCATCTCATGACTGTCAACGGTAAATGTCTTAGAAAGATGTTTTCCTGCATCCTCATCCATACCTCCATATATCTCTTCATACATTCTTGCGATCCGGTCCGGTGTATCAATCAGTCCTTCCCGGTTCACATCTTCTCCCATTCCTTCCAGGAGCAGCCGCACTGCTTGTTCTATCTTCTCATGATCTATCATATTCTTTCCTTTCTCTACGGATTCTGTACGTATCCTTCCATACACCGGATTACTTCACTTAGATATGACAATGAACCACATGCGATCACCGCACGTTTCCCACTGTCTTCTGTTGCATAAGTATACGCTTTTGCAACAGCATCTCCAATACTCTTTTCTGCGTACACGCTCATCTGTTCTGTCATACAGTCTCTTACACATTCTGCAAGCTTCTCTGCCGGCAGTGTACGTTCCTTATTCGGCAGATCTACCGTATACACCCGCTTTGCTGACGGACACAGAATCTGTACGATCTTCTCATATTCTTTATCTTTAAATACACCCATGATCAGGATAAGTTCCTCTCCCGTAAAATACCGTTCAATGGATGTCTTAAGCTTCTTCGCCGCATCTTCATTATGCGCACCATCTACGATCACAACCGGATCTTCAGACAGACAAGTAAAACGTCCCGCCCATCTTGTTGCATCAAGACCGTCCCTCACTGCTCCTTCCTCAATCTGATATCCCAGCTTCCTGAGGCTTTCAATTACTTCCAGTGCCACAGAAAGATTTTCTCTCTGGCACTCTCCTGCAATGTGGTTCTGCATATGCGCATATTTTTTATATGAAAATGTAAGTCCTTTATAATCTTCTTTTTCGATACTCATCTGTTCCGGCTCTGCTTCTGTGTATATACAGTTCAGACTCTCTGCTTTCTTTCGCAGGATCAGTCTGACATTCTCCTGCTGTCTTGCTGACACTACCGTACATCCCGGTTTGATGATCCCGGATTTCGTCTGTGCGATCTCTTCCAGGGTATCTCCGATCACCCCCAGATGATCAACACTGATCGTTGCAAATACCGCGCAAACTGTATTCTTAATTACATTCGTCGCATCTGTCTCTCCGCCGAGACCGGTTTCCAATACAACCAGATCACATTTTTGTTTCTTAAAATACAAAAAAGCCATCGCCGTCTCTACTTCAAACACTGTCGGAACAGGTTCTCCTTTACATACAAGCCGGTCAATTGCTTCTTTTATCTCTTCCATGATCTCTGCAATTCTGATTCAGAGATCCATTTCCCATCTATCTGTATCTTCTCCAGATAAGAAATGACTGTCGGTGAAACATATCGCCCGGTTTTGTATCCTGCCTTACTTAATATCATTGAAGTGTATGCAAGCACAGATCCTTTTCCATTCGTTCCTGCAATATGTATGAACTTCAGATCATCCTGGGGGTTCCCAAGTTCACGCAACAGACCTCGAATCATATCTAAGCCAAGTACACTTCCGTATTTCGACATCTCGTCCAAATATACCCTCGCTTCTTTATAGGTCACGTCTTTATTTTCCTTTCATCAAAAAAATAGTGCTGTCAAACAGACATTTCTGCCTAACAGCACTATCATACCACTATTCAATCACACTAACAAGTGATTGCTTCTTTAATTTATTAGATATTCAGCAGATCACTGAACACCTTCAGTGCACCATCTGTCTCGTGTGCAAGTACACGTTTTGCAAGTACTTTACCAAGCTGTACACCTTCCTGGTCAAAGCTGTTCACATTCCATACAAATCCCTGGAACATAACTTATTCTCAAAGTGTGCAAGAAGTGCACCGAGAGATCCCGGATTTACCTGCTCTCCGATAATGATGCTTGATGGACGTCCGCCTTCGAAATTCTTATTACGGTTCTCATCGGATTTACCACATGCAAATGCAACGATCTGGGCAGCTACATTTGCACAAAGTTTCTGCTGGCTTGTGCTGTCCTGGATCACAACATCTGTTTCCATCTGGCTGTTCTTGTATCCAACGAACTGTAACGGCACGATATCCGTTCCCTGATGCAGTAACTGATAGAATGAGTGCTGTCCGTTTGTTCCAGGTTCTCCGAAGATGACCGGTCCTGTAGGATAGTTAACCGGCTCACCGAAACGGTTGACAGATTTACCGTTAGATTCCATATCCAACTGCTGTAAATGTGCAGGGAAACGGCTCAGTGCCTGGGAATATGGAAGTACGGCCGTACTTGGATATCCTAATACATTTCTCTCATATACACCAATCAGTGCATCCAGCATTGCAGGATTCTTGAATACATCTTTGTTCTTAGAAAGTGCATCTTCTGCTGCAGCACCATCAAGGAACTGTGCAAATACTTCCGGTCCGAATGCCAGAGATAATACAGCGCCTCCAACTGCAGATGTAGAAGAATAACGTCCTCCGATATAGTCATCCATGAAGAATGCTGCAAGATAATCGTCACTCTTAGCCAGCGGAGATGTCTCACTTGTAACAGCAATCATGTGCTTAGAAGCATCCAGTCCCGCATTCTTCAGTGCATCTTTTACAAATGATTCATTGGTTAATGTCTCAAGTGTTGTTCCTGATTTTGATACCAGTACGAAGATAGAATGTGCAACATCGATAGAATTAAGTACAGCTGCCGCATCATCAGGGTCTACGTTACTGATGAATTTGGCTTCCATCTTGAATGTGTCATTCTTCTTAGCCCAGTTCTCAAGTGCAAGATACATTGCACGAGGTCCGAGATCACTTCCACCGATACCAATCTGTACAACAGTTGTAAACTTCTCACCGGCTCCGTTTGTGATCTCTCCTGCATGTACTTTATTTGCAAAATCTGCGATCTTCGCCTGCTGTTCTGTATAGAATGTACGCTTGTCCACTCCGTCAGCCTCTACAGCTTCTCCAAGCTGTCCACGTGTCATGTGATGAAGTACCAGACGTTTCTCACCTGTGTTGATCACTTCTCCGTTGTAAAGTGCTTCAAATTTCTCTGCCAGCTGTGCTTCATCTGCTAATTTTGCAAGTGCTGCCAGTACTTTATCGTCAACCTGCTTTGCAGCATAGTTATAAGTAAGTCCTTCTGCCATCGGAACACTGTAATTCTTTACTCGTTCTGCTCCGCTTTCTCCTGTCATTGCTTCTACAAGATTTACTCGCTCAACTTTTCAAGTTCTTTGAATGATGCAAGGGTATCTAAGTTGTTCCAGGTAATCATAATATTAGATTCCTCCTTCAAAAAAATAAATATGATCTTTACGGTCATGAGTCCGGCCGCATTTCTCGTTAATTTTAGCACATTTTCAGTATAATAACAATTAAAAAGCAACCAACATATGTTGATTGCTTTTTACCTTTTATATATACCTTCAAAACTGCATACAAGAAATATTTTCTTTCATCCTACTATCACCTTGCTTGGTCATGCCCTCGACCGATTAGTATCAGTCAGCTCCATACATTACTGTACTTCCACCTCTGACCTATCTACTTGTCGTCTTCA
>ENA-OQDF01000242-OQDF01000242.1-human-gut-metagenome-genome-assembly--contig:-NODE-242-length-21934-cov-1.563489_pt1 | contig 21934 bp, 29 predicted proteins | sample MGYA00242769_ERZ504597 | MGnify/ENA primary metagenome ERZ504597 (study PRJEB26092, sample SAMD00036305) | human gut metagenome | host: Homo sapiens | study: EMG produced TPA metagenomics assembly of...
TCCCGCTCTTTTCAGACGTTGATATTCTGATAACTGAACTCACCCCATATTTCCATATAAGCCAGATCCTTCTCGATCGATTGCTTGGAAGCGATCAATTGCGCTTTCTTATCTTGCAATTCCTCTATCTTACGCACCAACTTCAAGCCTTCCTCTTTCGTCAACTCACGGGCCGGGGCAAACTTAACGTCTTTCTCCGCCGCATGGAGGTTCTTAAAGTAACGCATCAGCGTATTGATCTGTTTACGCTCAGCCAGAAGCTCTTGCAACCTCTCGTTATCCATCACGGAGTTTGTCTCCTTGATATGGACGACACCTAAGTCACGAAGCGTAGAAAGGAACGTATCATACTCCTTATGGAACACCATAAAGGCATATTTACTCATCTTTACTATCATACCTCGGCCTCCTCTTTTTCTTCTTTTGCCTTACGTTTCTCCTGATTGGCTCTCATGATCTTCTGTGAGGACTTAGAAAGACTCTCCTCGTCTTCCATAAACCGTTTCACCTTACGGATCGCATCCTTATAACCCGGAATCTGTACCTTCTCAAACAGGTTCACCTTCTGAGTGGTCTTTTTCCTAGCATGCTCCAACAACTCCAGCTTCATGCCCGAGAACTCCGCCTCGATACCGGTACGAGCCAGCTTTTTCAGCAACTCGATACCATCCGTATACCATGCGGGGGCATTAAAGAGACTATAGTGTCCGATCTCGAACTTGATCTCGTCCAATAACGGGACGATCACGCCGGCGATCTTCTTCGTGGAAAGCGTCACGTCCTTCACGGAGATCAGCTCCGGATTGAACTCGTTCCACAAAGCCACCATATTCTCGTAACTCTGAATCTCTCGTTCTAGCTGAAGTTCCAATTTATTCACTTCGTCCTTGGTCCGCTTCACCTCGATACGCAGGGCGCTCTCCTTGCTCTTGATCGTAGGCAGGGAGCGTTCACGCATCTTCAGTTGCTTTTCCAATTGCTGAAGAGAGGTTTTATTATATTGAAACTTTATTGCCATGTTTTATTTAATTTACTTCCAGTACTTATCAACCAATCCTTGTTTGATATTTACCTCCTCCGGGCTAAAATATCTAGCGAACAATCCCCAAGCTACGTCCAGCATCTCCGTCGTATCCAAGTTTACGTCGATAGCCAACAGCTTAGAAGAATAATCCTTGGCGAAAGACAAGGTACGGGTGTCGTAGTCGGTCAAGTCGAAACCATTCTCCAGCTTGGTCTTAGCGTTGGCGGCATCGGCATACAAACGTACGGCGGCGTTCATTACCTGTGGATGATCCTCACGGGTCTTCTTTCCGGTTACCAGCTGTTTCAAACGAGACAAGCTTCGGAACGGATCGACGATGACCTTACCCACATCGCTATCACGACGCAAATACAACTGACCTTCCGTGATATAACCCGTATTATCAGGTACGGCATGCGTGATATCACCACCGGATAAGGTCGTTACGGCAATAATCGTGATGGAACCTCCCGCCGGGAATTGAACGGCTTTCTCGTAAATCTTCGCCAAATCCGAATATAAGGAACCCGGCATAGAGTCCTTAGACGGGATCTGGTCCATACGGTTTGATACGATCGCCAAGCATCGGCGTAGTTGGTCATATCGGTAAGCAATACCAAGACCTTCTCGTTCTTCTCCACGGCGAAATACTCAGCGGCGCTCAACGCCATATCCGGGATCAAGATACGCTCTACGGACGGGTCCTCGGTCGTGTTGATAAAACTAACGATACGGTCTAGGGCTCCGGCGTTACTAAATGTATTCTTAAAGAACAGGTAGTCGTCGTTCGTCATACCCATACCTCCCAAGATAATCTTATCGGACTTCGCACGCAAGGCTACCATCGCCATAACTTGGTTGAAAGGCTGGTCGGGGTCGGCGAAGAACGGGATCTTCTGACCGGTTACCAAGGTATTATTCAAGTCGATACCGGCGATACCCGTAGCGATTAATTCAGAGGGTTGTTTACGACGTACCGGGTTCACGGACGGACCACCGATCTCGACCTCACGTCCCTCGGGGATCGGGCCGCCATCGATAGGCTCGCCATAAGCGTTGAAGAAACGTCCGGCTAACTGGTCACCTACTTTCAAGGAAGGGGCCTTCCCCATGAATACCACCTCGGCATTCGTACGGATACCTTCCGTTCCGGAGAATACCTGCAACGTCACCTCGTCACCGATAATCTTTACCACCTGAGCCAGCTTTCCGTCTACAGAGGCCAACTCATCATACCCAACTCCCGTTGCTTTCAGCGAACAGGTAGCTTTTGTAATCTGGGTAATCTTCGTATATATTTTTTGAAATGCTTTTGTTGCCATAACTCTTTTAATTTTCGATTCTCTCCTTCAAAAGTTCATCCAGTTCCGTATTAAACTTCTTGAATTGGTCACTCTCATATTCCGAATAGTTCATCTGCTTAAAGATGTTGATCATCTTCTTAAAGTAGTCCATAACCTCAAGGAAGTTATCAAACTTAAACTCTGAACGGCAAACGTTCACGACTCTATCCAGCATGAATTCCTGACGTTGCAACGGAGTAACCGCATCAATGGCATCGAAAGCATCCTGTTGCAAGATCACGAAGTCGATCAACTCGGACTTCCAGAATGTAACGTGATACTCGACAGGCACACCATCATCACCCAAGATATTGATTTGCTCGGAGATCTCCTTACCACGCAACATACGGGTCTTGATCTCGTTTACTTTCTCGATCCATTCCGGGGAGATATGTTTAGCGATGTATTCCTGAAACTCCGGATACTCGATATACTTGGAATAACTCTCGATCGGGTTTACGGCCGGATAACGTTTACGGTCGGCACGCTCCTGCTCCAAGGCATAGAAACAACGGGCCACCTTCTTCGTATTCTCGGTCACCGGCTCCTTCAAGTTACCACCGGCAGGCGATACCGTACCGATGAAAGTGACGGAACCTGTAGCGTTGTTTTTCAAATGGACGAATCCCGCACGAGCGTAGAAGTTCGCCACGATAGCGGACAAGTCCATCGGGAAGGCATCCGGTCCGGGCAACTCCTCCAAACGGTTGGACATCTCACGCAAAGCCTGTGCCCAGCGGGAAGTAGAGTCGGCCATCAACAGAACCTTCAAACCCATGCTGCGATAATACTCGGCGATGGTCATCGCCGTATATACGGATGCCTCACGAGCAGCTACCGGCATGTTGGATGTATTGGCGATAATGATCGTACGTTCCATCAATTACGTCCCGTATGCGGGTCTACCAATTCCGGGAACTCCGTAAATACCTCTACGACCTCATTCGCACGCTCACCGCAGGCGGCGATAATCACGATATCCGCTTCCGCTTGTTTAGAGATAGCGTGCTGAAGCACCGTCTTGCCCGTACCGAACGGACCGGGGATAAATCCGGTACCACCCTCAACGATCGGGTTCACGGTATCGATCGTACGAACGCCCGTCTCCAGCAATTTGAATGGACGGGGCTTTTCCTTATAACAAGTGATAGCTTTCTTTACTGGCCATTTCTGGATCATCGTCACGTTTACGTCCGTGCCATTTTCGTCCGTAAGGACAGCCATCGTATCATTGATGGTATATTGTCCGGCTGGAACCACCGATTTCACAGTATAAGATCCCTCGAACTTAAAGGGGACCATAATCTTATGAGGTTGGAAATTCTCGTCCACCTCTCCCAGCCAATCACCGGCGCTCACGGTATCGCCCGCTTTAGCCAGAGGCTTGAAATCCCACTTCTTATCATTGTCCAACGCAAACGTATAATCGCCACGTTTCAAGAATACACCTTCCATCTTGTCCAAGTCATTCTGCAAACCGTCATAGTTGCGGGACAACATACCCGGACCCAGCGTAACTTCCAACATATGCCCTTGGAATTCAGCCTCGTCGCCGACACGCATACCACGTGTGCTCTCAAATACTTGTACAAAGGCATTCTTACCTATCACCTTGATTACTTCCGACATCAGCTTCACGCCTCCGACAGAAATGTAACAGATCTCATTCTGAGAAACCGGACCATCCACCTCTACGGTTACTAGGTTGGATACGATTCCATTTACAATTCCTTTCGTAGCCATAATTTATTTTATATTGTTTCTTTTAAATTCTTCCAACGCATTCTCACTACCCATCTTCATGGCGCCTACCAATTCACGGAAAGTCTTCTCGCCTCTCGCCTTATCCAAGGTTACCCAGCGCTCTATCATCTCCAATTTCAATAAATAAGCGAATACACTCTCTATGTCGACGTCTTGAAGAAGGTATTATCGTCCAGCCATTTCCATTTCAAAAGATCGATTTTCTTCTCACGAACGATCAGATCGGTCTCTTCGGCGATGCGTTGTAACTCGGGCAAATATTCCACGGAATCGCCCAAGCCGAAATCACGGGCGTTCGACGTACGGATATTTTCTGCTATCTCATTATGCCCACGATATAATTGGCCTTATCAAATCCATATTTACGGCAAGTGATCGCAGTAAGAACATTGTTGATATTCAGGTTAAGCTCGAACCAATCGGCAACGAACTTATTCCCACATTTCATGGCATATTCATTATATAACGCAGCCAAGCGGTCTTCCCATGATATATATTCTTTCTCATTTTTGGTGTCCTTAGCCTCTTCGGCTAGATACAGTTTAAAAAAGTCCACGAAATAAGGCGGGAGATTATCATTTTTGGGAATTTTTTCCTCATCCTTCAACGCTTTATATAAAGTATTGAACTCATCATACGTTATTCTTCCTCTTTGATCCGGATCGGAGTCCGGTCTTTTAGCGTGAGCCAGCAGATTTATATTATCATATTTCAAATAAAATAAATCAATCAGCTTTTTGTCCTTAGAAGATAGCATATCCTCTATTTCTGTCCGGAACTCACAGACCGAATAGGCTAGTTTACTATCATCCAACGCTATGTTAGGAAGTCCGGAGATTAAGTAGTAATACTTACTCATATCAGAACAGCATTTCTACTAATTGCGGACGCAAGAACTCTTTAAAAAACTCGATGAACTCGTCTTCGCCAAACGTCACTTTATAAGACCCATCCGCCGGGATAATAGAGAAAGACGCTTTCTTTCCGCTTACCTTCTCGATCTTATACTTCTCTAGCAAGCCTTTGGCATTGGCCTCAAAATACGCCTTCAAGCCATCGGAATCAGAAGCTTGGATAGTCAAGAACTCATTAGCGGGCCAGCTTTTCACAAGCTCAAGGATCACTTTCTGCATATAGGCGGGATCCATCAACGCCGCTTTCACATTCGAACTAGCGATATCACCAGTGATAAGGTTTGTCACCTCGCTCTTTAATGCCTCGACAGACTGGGTGGCGAACAATTTCAATTCGGCTTCCGTATTCTTCTTCAACTCGGCAGCTTGTTTCTCAGCAGCCGCTACGATACGTTTCGCTTCCGCTTCCGCATCTTTAAGAATCGTATCCTTTTGAGCATTGGCCTCGGCGATTATACGCCCCGCTTCTTCGTTCCCCTTCTCTACACCTTCCTTGTAGATCTTGTCTGTTAGTTCCTGAATCTTTGTATCCATTTCCTATTATGTATTTGAATTGTATTTTTCAATAGTAAACGCCCACAAAGTTATTATTTTTCGCGGATTAACATCAAAATAAGTGTGAAATCAAGCTAAAAATAACACTAGTCAAGTAAAATTCTATTTACATTCGTCTATATTGTATTTTTGTTCGTCTATTTGTATCTTTGTGAGTCAAAATACAAAATTAACATGTTTACGATTAGAAAAGCGACTATTGATGATCGTTCTCTTATTCATGATCTTGCCTCACGCATTTGGGAGAACACGTATGGAAAGATACTTTCTAAAGAGCAATTGGATTATATGTTCGATATGATGTACGCTCCGGATAACATTCTTAAACAAATGGAAGAGTTACATCATCAATATTTTATTATATTGGCGGACGATATGCCGGCAGGCTATTTATCCATAGAGAAAACAGGTGAAAACACGTACAATTTTCAAAAGATCTATTCCCTACCGGAAATGCATGGCACGGGAATCGGGCGTTTTATCATCGAACAAGGTATTAATTATTTGAAGGAGGTACATACCGGGCCTTTCACTATAGAATTATACGTAAACCGTTACAATCCCGCCATAGGCTTCTACAGACATATGGGATTACGGGAAATAGGCACACGGGACCATCATATAGGAAACGGCTATTTCATGAACGATTATATCATGAGCATGGAAGTGGAGAATAAATAGACAGTCATCCCCTATTCATATATTTATATATAGAATAGGGGATGATGATTGTCAACGGGTCTTCCCTCTTTTCGGATTACGAGGTTTCTCTAGGATTCGTACACTACTAACTTTTACAGAGTAAATAACAGCGATCCTATCATTCTTCGGATTCTCAATCGCAAGTTGAGAGTTCCAGATTTTCTTTTCTTGTTTTTTATCCATAACGCTACAATTTAATAGTTCATATTTAATAAGTCAAACCTTGACTGTCTTTTTCTCTTTTCCTTCCGCTATCTCAACCAGATAAACCCCGGCGCAAATACAGATAATGGCGAACGTCTGTGTCCAACTGAAACGGTCTTGCCCGATCAATAGGGATGTATCGTTGCCACTATCAAGATCAGATAGCCATAAATAGCCACCAACGTAGTTTTCAAATACTTCAATCCGATAGGAATCAACAGATAACTAATTACCGTAGGGAAAATAAGCACAAACATCAATACGGCAAAAGGCCACCAATGAAATGGCTCCGAGAATAAAGGAGCATGAAAGCCTTCTATCGGCAAAATCAATAGACTGGAGAAAGCGGCGCCCGTGAATGTATATCGAAGCATCGTCATCGTCCCTACTTTTTGTAAGATCCGCTGGCTTAATACCAGATACACGGCATAAAACACGGAGCTAGCCAGACATAGCATATTTCCATTAAAAGCGTCCGCCGCTAAATCGTCGCTTTGCTGGGTCAAGATGCAAACCAAGGCCCCAGATAAACCAATCAAGATACCGAGTATTTTCATCCAAGTAGCCTTTTCCTTATAAAAGAATACCATAATCAAAAATACCCAGATCGGTTGCAAGCTCGTGAAAATAGAAACTCGAGACCGGCGTTGTCTTGCTAAGCCCCACTAAATAAAGAAACATAAAACCATAGATACCGATAGCGCCTAGTAAGAATAGCCACACCTTATCTTTCGTCGTAGAAACCTCCGGTTTCATAAACCAGCCGATCACCCAAACGCCACGGCCGCAAACACGCATCGGAAAGAAGCGCCCGTCAACGGGCTCATCCATAAGGGAAGCAAGTATTTCAAGGCGTTCATATTCAATCCACTGAAAGTTTTTGAGACCACCATGCTAATATTAGCTTCTGTTTTCTTATTTTTCACTGTCTATCATTTTTTAGTTTTATATTCGTAAATCAAATTTTATCGTTGAAAAGGAACGAGTCTCGTTTTACATAAGCCCAGATCGTAGCGACCAGCGCAATACAGAGGTTAAAAATAAACGCGAATTGCTGGCTCTTGACATGGAGTATAGACTGGAAGAAATCGATAATAAACGGACAAAGTAATATCGCCAAATAATTCATCGCCATCACGAAAGCTAATGCCAATGTAACTTTCTCAGGAATGGCCGTACGAGTCGTTTTATCATAAGCGATTGGCTGGATAACACCATATCCGAAACCGATAAAAATACATCCCAATCCAATTAGCCATTCCGTACGAGATATCAAAATCAAGCCATCCCTAAAGCGATCGCCAATAGACTGACAAATTTGTCTTTTGCTTAAATAAATCAACGATCTGATTCAAGATAAAACCGGGAGCCATAATAGCCAAGAAAAACAATGAAATCATTAATCCGGAATTACCGCTTGTAAACTTATATTCCTTCATTAAAAACGGTAAGTTAAAGCTGACTATAATCACTAAATACGTAGCCAATCCATAAAAACACATGATTTGTACCAGATGCTTTATATCCACACCATATTTACCCGGAACCGTGACGGGATCTGCCGCAACAGGGGCTTTCACTTCTGATTTCGATACGATCGCCGGCTCATTCTCCATACTCCTTTTCAAGTATACGGAAAGTACGATGGAAATCAAGGGCAATAGATAAACGCAAACGGTAAATGCCAATTCACCTCCGCCAGATATCCCGTTAAGATCGTGGCTAATACCAACGTTACATTTGTAATAGCAGAACTTAAACCAAATTGCTTCGTCCGGTATTTCCCGATAAAGAAACGAGAAATCAAACCGGTCGATAAGGGTACGATCAAGCCAGATCCGATTCCCATTAAGGCGCTCACCGCTATCAACTGCCACATCTTATTAGAGAGTAAGTATAGAATACCACTTAGGGCAAAGATCACCAAGCCTAATTGCAATAGACGTATCTCATTTACTTTCTCCGTTAATTTACCCGACAATATAATAAATGGAATTATCAATAACGATGGCAAAGAGGAAAGCATCTGAATATCCAGTTCCGTAGAATGAGGAAAAATAACGGAAAGTTTCCCTAATATCGGAGAAACCGCTAAACCCGGTAATGCATTTAAAGCGGAGATAGACATATCCCTACCAGAGTTATAAGGGGAATTGTGCCCCGGCCTGTCTGTATTCTCATAAAGATTTAGTTTTACGTTTTTATCTAATCAAAACAAACATTTTATGTGAAGTTCATCATTTTCGCTCTTTCCAAGAGGACTGGACTTGTATCGCTAATAAACCCCAAATAATGTAAATCCAAAAAACATTCCAATCCATAATCTGTTTTGGCATAAACGCTCAGTGGAAGCAGTATTCCATTGACTCAAATCATTTTATTAACAAAAAAACTAAAGAAAAATGAAAGACTCAAATTTCAGAAATGGCGATGCCAAAACAGCGATTTTTGGCTCAGAAGTGATGTTGACACCCTCTCCTGTAGATAAGATTCCAGATGGCCCTACAACCCCGGAGATCGCTTATCAAATGTTAAAGACGAGACTTTCGCACAAACACAGCCTCGCTTGAACCTAGCTACATTCGTTACTACGTATATGGACGAGTACGCAACAAATTGATGAACGAAGCTATCAACATCAACTATATTGACGAAACAGAGTATCCGAGAATCGCTGTTATGAACGCCAAATGTATTAATATCATGGCGAGTCTTTGGAATTCTCCCGAGCAAGAAAAATGGAAAACCGGAGCCTTGGCTATCGGTTCTTCAGAGGCTTGTATGCTAGGTGGTGTAGCCGCTTGGTTACGTTGGCGCAAAAAGAGACAAGCACAAGGTAAACCAACTGACAAGCCTAATTTCGTGATCTCTACTGGCTTCCAAGTCGTATGGGAGAAATTCGCCCAGCTATGGCAAATCGAAATGCGTGAAGTTCCCTTGACTTTAGACAAGACGACACTTGATCCGGAAGAAGCGCTTAAGATGTGTGACGAGAACACGATTTGTATCGTTCCTATCCAAGGTGTAACATGGACAGGACTGAACGATGACGTAGAAGCCTTGGACAAAGCGCTCGACGCATACAATGCCAAGACCGGTTATGATATACCTATCCACGTAGATGCCGCCAGCGGTGGTTTTATCCTTCCGTTCTTAAGCCCGGAGACAAAATGGGACTTCCGTTTGAAATGGGTTCTTTCTATCAGCACATCCGGACATAAATTCGGATTGGTTTACCCGGGATTGGGTTGGGTTGTTTGGAAAGACAAGAAATATTTGCCGGAAGAAATGGCATTCAGCGTAAACTATCTTGGAGCGAATATCACTCAGGTTGGTTTGAACTTCTCTCGTCCTGCCGCACAAATCCTCGGACAATACTATCAGTTATTCGTCTCGGATTCGAGGGCTACAAACAAATCCAATATAACAGTATGGAAATCACGAAATACATCCACCAAGAAATCGGTAAGATGGCCCCATTCGTTAATTACAGCAACGAGGTTGTGAATCCATTGTTTATTTGGTACATGAAACCGGATTACGCTAAGAACGCCAAATGGACACTTTACGATTTGCAAGATAAATTGCAACAAAGCGGTTGGATGGTTCCAGCGTATACACTACCGAAGAAGCTGGATAACTACGTGGTTATGCGTGTCGTAGTTCGTCAAGGTTTCAGCCGTGATATGGCCGATATGTTATTAGGTGATATCAAGAACGCTGTAGAGGCATTGGAGAAACTTGAATATCCGACTCCTACTCGCATCGCTCAAGACAAGAACGTTCCGGTTAAGGGTAAGGTATTTACTCACACCGCAATGAGCAACGCTAAGAAATAAAAACAAAATTCATCAAGCGTGCATGAAAGGCTATCAGTGTTTTCATACACGCCTTCTTTAATCCAATTCATATATGGACAAAAAAATAACGATCGCCCAAATTAAGGAAGTAGCTCAACAGGCTTACGATCTTTACAAGACAAATACGGATGGTAAGAATGCCGATTACATTCCTTATCTGGCGAATATCAATAAAAATCTATTCGGAATCAGTATTTGCCTTTTAAACGGACAAACCATCGAGGTGGGAGATTCCGAATATCGTTTCGGTATTGAATCCGTATCGAAAGTACACACCGCTATCTTGGTACTGCGCAATACGGAGCGAAAGAATTATTGGAGAAAATTGGTGCCGACGCTACCGGATTGCCATTTAACTCCATCATCGCTATCCTATTGGAAAACGACCATCCTTCTACCCCATTGGTAAATGCCGGCGCTATCACGGCTTGTAGTATGGTGAAGCCTGTCGGTGATTCCAAACAGAAGTGGGATGCTATCGTAGCCAATATCACGGATTTGTGCGGAAGCGCACCGCAGTTGATCGACGAACTCTACAAATCCGAGTCTGCAACGAACTTCAATAACCGCTCCATCGCTTGGTTGCTAAAGAATTACAATCGCATTTATGACGATCCGGATATGTCTTTGGATCTGTATACCCGTCAATGTTCTTTGGGTATCACGGCTAAGCAACTATCTGTCGCTGCCGCTACGGTCGCAAATTTAGGTCTTAATCCTGTGACAAAGAAACAAGTATTCGATGCAGAGTTATCTCCGAAGATCACTTCCATGATCTCTACCGTAGGTTTTATGAACACACCGGTGATTGGTTGTACACTTCCGGTATTCCCGCAAAAACTGGCGTAGGCGGTGGTGTCATGGGTGTACTTCCCGGACAATTCGGTATTTCCGCATTCGCTCCTCCTATTGACCAAGCTGGTAACTCTGTAAAGGCACAGCTTGCTATTAAGTATGTAATGAATAAACTCGGATTGAACGTGTTCAACGGTCACCGTGTGACGATCGTTGACTAATAGACTGAATCAGTTTAAACGAGAAATAGTATAGAAAAAGTGTTTCATTACGATGGGCAGTTATACCATCTAAATGAAACACTTTATTTTTGTATCAATAAAAATCGGATCAATTCTCCGACACGACCCAAGCCGAATCGTATACTTCCGTATTCGGGGTCTTATAATACATATCCTTTCCTTGAGGAATGCTTAATTTATAGGTCTTCCCACCTGTCACCAACTTCCGATCACGGAGCCAAGGATTAAAACGTTTCAAGTCCGCATAAGTGATCCCATGCTCTTTAGCGAAAGCCGACAGATTCTGTATATCTTGGCTTACAGCCACGTCTACGGTAGGGATCGGCTTATACAGGTCACGGGCACGAAGCACAAAACCGTACTTCGACGGATTCTCGAAATTTGCTTGATCGCATGATTCGATAAATATAACGGGTAGTCTCCTCCACCAGCCAGAGATCAAAGGAGGAATCCGCATCTTGTTTGACCAGCTCACCGGATATACGTCCCATGCCGCCATTATAAGAAGCGGCTACCGCCGCCCAATCTCCATATTTCTTATAGGCGGCCTTCAAATAGCGGCAAGCGCCCCGGTCGCTTTCTCCACATGGCAACGCTCGTCGACCGTCGGAGTAATTGTCAAACCATACTCCCTTGCCGTGCCCTCCAGTAATTGCCACATCCCGACAGCACGAGCCGGAGAGGATACACGGGGGTCCAAATGGCTTTCTATCACCGCTAGATATTTGAAATCATCGGGAATGCCGTTCGCCTTCAAGATCGGCTCGATCACCGGGAAATAACGGTTCGCCCGCTTGATCAGAAGCATCGTCGTAGAATGGAAATAAGTAAAGCTACTCAATTCACGGTCATAGGCTTCCCGCATATCATAGCGGGTAATATCGATTAGTTTTCCACAAAAAGGAACCGAGGACGGAACATCCGGCGACAGGGTCATGGATGAGACAACCGGACGGCTCTCTATCACTTTTTCCACGTCATTCGAACCCATCGAGATACATGCGGTCAAGCAAACGACGCCTCCACATAAAAAACTAGCTAAATTATTCTTGGATATTCTCATTTTCATCTTGAATTGTTTTAGGTCTAAGAATGTTTATATCGCCTTTTTCCTTGTACTTAATACCATCGGAACCTTCGGCTTCTATCACATAAAAATACACACCCGGCTGAACGTATTTACCACCTTTCTTACCATCCCATCCTTGGGCCGGATCTGTCCAGTAATACATCTGTAGGCCCCAGCGATTAAATATCCATGCCTTAAATTTCACCAACGACTTATAGGCAACCCGGAACTCATCATTAATTCCGGGCGTGGTACCCGGGGAGAATGTGTTCGGTATCATCAGATAAGACTCCGAGATATCAATCTGAACCTCATCTTCCGTGCTGCAAGTAGTGCTTTGGTCGCTTACTTCCAACTTGATGATAAAAGTCCCGGATTGGTTGAACGTATAATCCACTTCCTCACCCGTAAAACGAACAACCGGATTATCTTCTTCCCCTTGCCGATAGATTTTCCAATTAAACAGGGCGGCTGTCGGCGTATTCGCGATAGCCGAGAATTGAACAGTGGCGGGAGCGCAATAACCGCTCTTCGTCGTATTCATATTCGGGGCCTCTTGCTCAATCAGCAACGTGTCTATATGAGCATCTACCGCAGCGGCCTGATATTCATCGATACAAAGCGTGACCTCCTTTCCAAAATGACGAGCGAAATAATCGCCTTTCACACAGATCTCCGTATCACACCAAGGAGCGGGAATGGATTTACCGAACAAATTACCCTCGATGACCGCCGTCTCTTGTTTAGAGGTATATTCTTTTTTATCCGAATTATATTCCAATGTATTATAAATAACATCAAATTGGCGAGACAGTTCACGTCTTGTTCCCGTATTCGGCCAATAATAATAAATAGGTTGGATCGTACCTGTCCCAGCCAAGACCAATCCGCTACATGGATCGCTATTATCGGAGACATGCAGGTTGGATATGTTTAAGGTGTACTTGCTGTAATCAACGATCCAGACGTAACGAGATACGGCATCCTTCCTCAACAAAATAGCCATATCCCTCCTCTACATTCCGAATCGTGGAAGTAGTTCCATTTGGGTGGAAGCGACTTTCTCAGCCTCCAATCGTTTGGTTTTATAACGGTACCATTGATGCGAAGAAGAAGATGAAGTATAACTAATCGTCACATTATCCATTCCATACACCAAGTAGACCTCAAGCCGCTCGGCGGAATCGCCGGAACTCTGCGTGGCTTTCATCGGGCTACCACTTCCTCCCGTCACCACATATTGGGCATACGAGACAGCCACTACAAACACAAAACTTAGCGATAACAGTATCTTTCTTAATTCCTTCTTTAGCATATATAGTCTAAAAATTACGGTTCCAAAATTAGGGAAATAAAAGGACATACGTAGCATGATAAGCAAAATTCACTATCTTTGTCACAAAATACTCCGAACAGCAAATGAACAAGATTAGTATATACGCATTGACGTTCTTTTTAAGTTTATCGAGCGTAACCGTTTATTCCCAAAAGAATAATAAGCAAGTTATTTTTACTAACGAACAAGGGAGCGATATATTTTATCATACCATCGAACGCGGACAAACCGTATACGCCATAGCGACCATGTATGGCGTAAGCGTAGAGGATATTTATCGGTTGAATCCGGAAGTAAAGAAGGGATCAAGGCCGGTTCTACGTTAAGAATCCCGCAGAAGGACTCCGCTATCGCACCTTCCGGCAAAGCAGATAACTATACATACCATACGATCCAGTCGAAAGAGACCTTGTACTCTTTATCCATTAAATATTCAGTGCCCGCTACGGATATTATCGCCGCCAATCCGGGTCTCTCCACATCGACCTTTACGATTGGTAAGAATATCCGGATCCCGCCGACACGACTGGAGACCTTGCCTACTACGGAAAAAAAGACCGTACAGAAGGAAATGGAATATACCATACAGAAAAAAGAGACCATGTACCGTATCTGCCGGAAGTTCGATATTTCCAGCGTGGAGCTTTAAGACTCAACCCCGAGCTGAAAAACGGAGTGAAAGCGGGCATGGTTATCAAGATACCGGTAGCCAGTGAAGAAGTGATCACCCAAAACATAAGACAGCCGGAAGAGCGTGAGGTGAACGCCCTCCTCTCTACTCCTAAAGATATAAAGAAGGTGAACCGTATCCAAGTCGCCTTATTGTTGCCGTTCATGACGAACGAGACAACGCAATCATCCGCGACCTCCCGTTTCGTGGAATATTACGAGGGATTGCTATTGGCGGTCGACAGCTTGCGAAATATGGGAACCTCTATCGAGCTATCGGTATATGATACTGGAAACGGTACGAAGAAAGTCAAGGAGATATTGAAAGAAGATGCGTTATCAAACGCTAATTTGATCATTGGCGCCGTACAGAACGACCAAATCGGATTGATCGCTGATTTTGCCCAAAAGCATAATATCAAATACGTGATCCCTTTCACCTCCAAGAATGATGATGTCTTGTCAAACGCAAATGTTTATCAAGTAAACACACCTCATTCCTATTTATACTCCAAGGCGGCACAAGCCGGATGCGATTTATTCTCGGATTACAATATCATACTTGTCAATATAAAGGATAAAGAAGAAAAGCCAGAATTTATCAAAGCCTTCAAGACGGAGATGCAGCAACGCGATATCCCGTTCAAGGAAGTAACTTATAAAGGGGATACTTTCGCCACGGATATAGAGGCAGCCATGGTAAGGGACAAGCGGAATGTGGTATTGCCAACCTCCGCCTCCTTAGATGCGGTGAATAAGATCAAGGCACCGCTCCGTATGCTTTCCGAGTTGAAAGAGGAGGAGAAAGAGCCTTATATGGTCAACCTATTCGGTTATCCGGAATGGCAGACCTATACAAGAGAGTGTCTGGAGGACTTCTACGCATTGAACACCTATATCTATAGTAATTTCTATGCGGACAACTTATCTCCGGAAGTCCATAGCTTTTTATTCCGATTATAAAAACTGGTATAGCAAGAATTTAATCAACACATTCCCGAAATATGGAATCCTAGGCTTTGACACGGGTATGTATTTCCTAGGCGCCATCAATAAATATGGCTCGAACTTCGAGAATAATTTAGACAAGATCCATTATAAGAGCATCCAGACCGGATTCGATTTCCATAGAGTGAATAATTGGGGCGGTTTTATCAATACGAACTTGTTTATTGTACATTACAAGAATGATTATACGGTAACCCGCGGTGAGGTAAGATAATTGATATGATGACGAAAAAGATATTTGTAGCGATATTTCTGTGCATGGCAAGCTTATCGATTTGCTATGCGCAGAAAAGTACTTTTAAGCAAGAGCTTGCGGTTGGAGCGTCCTCGGATTAAATTTCTCTAGCGTAAGTTTTGCCCCAAAAGTCCCTACGAAGATGAAACTTGGGTTTAACGGGGGAGCGACGATACGTTGGAATACGGAACCCAATTTAGGCATACAGGCGGAATTGAACTTACCCAACATGGATGGGAAGAGAAGTTTGAGGAGAAACCTCAATATAAATATAGCCGTACGGTAAACTATATGGAGCTTCCGTTCTTGACTCACATCCATTTCGGAAGCAAGCGAGTGCGTGTATTCGTCAATCTAGGGCCTAAAATCGGTTATGCGCTGAGCGAAAGCACGGAGTCGAACCTTAATGGCGAGAACCCGAACGCGAACCGTCCGGACGAACAACATACATTGGAAGTCCAAAAGAAGTTCGATTGGGGCTTTGCGGCGGACCGGGAATCGAGCTCCGCACCGGAATAGGCTCTTTCTTGTTGGAAGGTCGTTATTACTATGCGCTGGGCGATATGTTCAATAGTCGTAAAGGAGACACTTTCTCTAAATCTTCCAGCCAAATAATATCCGCGAAACTAACCTATCTGATTCCCATCTTTAGTAAATAAAGGGGATGGACTCGTGATATCGTAACAATCAATTGAAGATCTGTGCCGCAAGTAATCCCACTCAGGGGATAAGAACGGTGGATAATATAGCCAAGCTCCGGACGATCTGATCTTTTCACGGATGTGAAGAGATCTTTTCACGCTCGTGATACGATCGTTTCACCCTTGTGAAAGATCATTTCACATCGTGAAGATCTTTGGATACAGGCGTACAAGCTACTTCCGATAATACCTTTATCCAACAGGAAGGTTCTACAGTAATAAATCATGAATACAATGGGGAACGCATCTAACTATCATTATTGTTGAGGTGACCTACTATAAAAGAAAAGGCCATCCGTCACGGACAGCCAATCTCATTGTTAACCTTAAATCTAATACCATGAAAAACACAGTGCAAATATAGAGACTTTATGTTATGCAGCATAATTTTCCAACAAGAAAAGCTTACTCATTAACTTTATTTAAGACAAACATGCTATACAACATAGAATTCAGCTCTTTTTATCTCGTTTTTTCTATTAATAGCGAAATACTACCACTATAAATATTTCTTACCTTTGCATTTATAAACATAAATATGGATTAATATAAGAAATCATGCTAATTATAGGTATAGCGGGCGGGACTGGTTCCGGGAAAACTACAGTGGTAAAAAAGATCATAGAAAGTTTACCTCCCGGTGAGGTCGTATTACTCCCTCAAGATTCTTATTACAAAGATAACAGCCATGTGCCGGTAGAGAAACGTCAATATATTAATTTCGACCATCCCGACGCATTTGATTGGCCGCTCCTCTCAGAGCAAGTCACCTTGCTGAAAGAGGGGAAATGCATCGAGCAGCCGACTTATTCTTATCTTACCTGCTGCCGATTGCCCGAGACCATTCATATCGAGCCTCGTGATGTTGTCATCATCGAAGGGATCCTGCTTTATGCGACCCTCAATTACGAGACTTGATGGACTTGAAAGTATTTGTCGATACAGATTCGGACGAACGTCTTATCCGTGTGATCCAACGGGATATGATCGAGAGAGGACGCACGGCGGAAGCGGTAATGGAACGCTATACCCGGGTACTAAAGCCTATGCACCTGCAATTTATAGAGCCTAAGCAAACGATATGCCGTACCTAATTATACCCAAGGAGGAAGCAACCAGATCGCCATCAATATATTGAAAATGTTTATCGAGAACAATCTGGGGCTTCCCCATACAGATAATCAATAAACCAATCGTTCCGACAAGGATCTCCCCAATATAAATGCGTGTACCCCGCCAATACGTTCTTGTAGCGATATAGCGGGGTATCCGTTTGACCTCCTTTCGCCGTAAAGGCTTTCGCTACCGAAGGCAGCGGACTTTCCATAGGCACGATCCGGGAATAATGGAACTCATGCCCTCGTAAGACATCATTCTTATAGCATAAAGTCCGATACCCTAAACGTAACTTCATGTTCTCCATCGTGGCGGATTGCGGTAATACACCGGCCATTGGATAGGCATTCCCATCCGTACCGATAATCTCTTTACAGAGATACATCATCCCCCCACATTCCGCCAGCAACTTGCCCCCCACTTCCACAAAGGAATGAATCGATTCACGCATCCCGGAATTCATGCTCAACTCCGATAAATATAACTCGGGATATCCACCCGGCAAATAGACAAAATCGGCCTCCGGTAAACAATCATCCCTCAATGGACTGAAATAGGTAATCTTGCCTAGAGTAGATAAGAAATGTATATTTTCCTCATATGAGAAATTAAAAGCGGGATCACGGGCGATGGCTATATTTAAGTTTGCCTTTGAAACAGTCCTCATGACTTCCTTAACCCGAGGAACTGGCTGTCGCTCTGGCAAAGCGTGATTGCCAACAGGCGGTCTATATCCACATGCTCCTCCACCAAGCAAGCAACCCGGTCCGCAAACTCCTCAAAGCAAAAATCCTCATCCAACGACAACCCCAAATGCCGGCTCGGGATCTCTACATCCGCACACTTCGGTAGATAGCCTAACGCTTCCACACCCGCATCCTCACACGCTTGTCTCAAGAAAGAATAATGACTCTCCGACGCCACGAAATTAAATACCGCCCCCACGACATTCAGATCTTTCCGAAAATTCCGGAAGCCATAAAGCAAGGGAGCTACCGAATAAGCCGTACTTTTAGCGTTCACCACCAATACGATCGGTATCCGCAATAAACCGAGATCTCCGCACTACTCCCTCGCATGCATCGTAGCCATCGAACAGCCCCATCACCTTCGGCTCACGGCTACATCCGCATTCGAGGTATACCGGGCATATAAATCCTTGATATGCCCTTCCGACATCATGAAACCATCCAATCACGGAAGCGCAACCAGCCGCCATTTATGATGACGAGTATCTATATAATCCGGCCCACACTTAAAAGGCTGCACCCGTAAAGAACGATTTCTCAAGGCACGAAGCAATCCTAAGGTAAAAGTAGTCTTCCCGCTTCCCGACGAAGCGGCGCCTATTAGCAAATGAGATCTCATGTATTCTGTTTCTAATATTGCTCCTTCTCGTTCGGGAAGTCTTGAGATTTCACGTCCTCGATGTACGCTTGTACGGCACGAGTAATCTCCTCCCCTAAATTAGCGTAGCGACGTAAGAAACGGGGAGAAAAGCCTTGATTGATACCGAGCATATCATGCATAACCAACACTTGACCATCTACGCCTCCACCGGCGCCAATGCCGATAACCGGGATCGTAAGCTCCGAAGCGACACGAGCCGCCAACTCCGCCGGGATCTTTTCCAACACCAAGGCGAAACAACCTATCTCCTCTAGCAAATGGGCATCCTCGATCAGTTTATTAGCCTCGGCCTCTTCACGGGCACGTACCGTATACGTACCGAATTTATTGATCGATTGCGGCGTCAATCCTAAATGTCCCATAATTGGAATACCGGCACACAAGATACGTTCGATAGATTCCCGAACCTCAGCCCCGCCTTCCAACTTGATACAATCGGCATGCGTCTCTTTCATCACCCGGATAGCGGAGGCCAAGGCTTCTTTAGAGTTTCCTTGATACGTACCGAAAGGCAGGTCTACCACCACCAGCGCACGATTCACCGCTTTCATGACCGATTTACCATGGTAAATCATCTGGTCGAGCGTAATCGGCAAAGTGGTCACGTTTCCAGCCATTACGTTAGAAGCGGAGTCTCCCACCAAGATCACATCCATTCCTGCTTGATCGATCAATTTCGCCATCGAATAATCATAGGCGGTAAGCATGGATATTTTCTCGCCACGCTGCTTCATCTCTATCAAGCGATGTGTGGTCACCTTTCTATTATCATCTACTTTTGCGACAGACATATTATATTTTTATTAATTGTTTCGGCCGCAAAGGTAAGTATTATTATTTATTTTCAAGACAAACATTCACGGCACTTAAGCCTCTGTCGCCACGTTCAAGGTCGAACGTCACGATATCGTTCACGGAGATATCATCCACAACATTGTTCACGTGAAAGAAATACTTTTCCGTCCCCGACAAGTCACGGATAAACCCGAACCCTTTTGCCTCATTAAAATAGTCTACCCTGCCCCTTAAGATAACGGGAGCCACATCCTCTTTCTTAGGAGTCGAGATCAAGATATCTTCCTGATTTATCTCTTCTTTTTGACGAAGTTCGGGAGGGACAGAGGTGATCATCCCATTTTCATCCACATAAGCGATCATATCCTCAAAGCTAGTCGCCTTGCCGGACGATTTTCTTTCCTCTTTCCTGTTCTGTTTCTCTACTCGGCGGGCTTGTTTCTTTTTCTCGTTTTCACGTTTACCAAATGATGCGTATTTTGCCATACAGTCGATTTTAATTTATACTAGGGCCTCACGTTCCGTGAAGCGTTGTTTATACTAACTTAGCGTGAGAATTGATGATTAAAGGAGAGATCCGCTTAATAATAATATAAAAAGAAGAACTATGTCGATAATGATTCTAGACTCAAACTTCGCAAAGATAATAAAATAAACGGAGAAAACCTTATAGATCCTCTCATTTAAGAATAAAAAACTTACTTTTGCATCCTATACCAAAAAGCATTTATGAAACTACTTTTTTTGATTTAGAGACTACCGGCATAAAATACTGGAGAAATGGCGTCCACCAAATAAGTGGGGAGATCGTAATTGATGGAGTTACGAAGGAATCTTTTAATTTCAATGTCTGCCCACATCCCCAATGTGAGATAGAGGAAGAAGCGCTTCGCATTTGCAACGTGTCCAAAGAACAGATACAGGCTTATCCTCCATGCGAGAGGTGTACGTTAAATTTGTGAACATGCTGTCCAAATACGTGGACAAGTTTGATAAAAAAGACAAGTTCTTTCTCGTAGGATACAACAACGCCTCTTTCGATAATCACTTCTTGAAAGCCTTCTTCGTACAGAACGGAGATCATTATTTCTACTCATGGTTCTGGGTGAACTCGATCGACGTAATGGTATTGTCTACCCAGCATTTGATGCGCAAACGGCATGAGATGACAGATTTCAAGCAGGAAACGGTGGCAAGGGCTTTAGGCATACAAATAGATTCCGCGAAATTGCACGACGCGTCCTATGATATTCAATTAACCAAAGAGATTTATAATAGGATATCCTCCCTCTCATTTATGTTGATTGATTCTTTTTATAAATTATCGTTTTTGACTATAGGTTGATTTAATTATCTTTACGGCGTAGAATCAATTTTTAAGATGTCTGTGAAACATAGTATCCGTATTTTCTTCATCTTTATTATCGCTCTCGTATATACAGGTTCCTTGACTGCCCAAGAAAAGGCGTATCCGAAAAACGGAGAGGGCATCACTCTTTTTCTCAAACGCTTCAACCGTACCGGCGGGACGTATCAGAAAGAGTTTATCGAGCTTAATAAAGGGAAGTTGGGTAAAAATAACACTCTGCGCATGGGCGTAAAATATACCTTGCCTCCGCTCGCCTCCGCCCCTCAGAAGAAGAATTATCAGCCCCTATTCGGCAAGTCACTAGCCAGTTACAAAGTAACTTCTTCCGATTTAAAGGGAGCTTGCTTTTATCTGGTCAGCGGTCATGGCGGTCCGGACCCGGGGCGATCGGTAAAATGGGCTCCCATGAATTGCATGAGGATGAATACGCTTACGACATCATGTTACGTCTGGCACGCAATCTTTTAACGCGAGGCGCAAAGGTATATATTATCATCCAAGACGCAAAGGACGGAATACGTGACCAGCAATTTCTCAATAACAGCAAACGGGAAACTTGTATGGGTAGTCCGATCCCCCTCAGCCAAGTAAGCCGTCTGGATCAGCGTTGCGCCAAGATAAACAGCTTGAGCCGGAAAGATAAAGAAACTTATAAGAGAGCGATATTCATCCATGTGGACAGCCGGAGCCGGCATCAAAGGACCGATGTCTTTTTCTATCATAAGCCCAAGGATCAAGCGAGCAAGCGCTTGGCTAAAACGATGAAATCCACTTTCTCGCGCAAATACAACCGCCACCAGCCGGGCCGGGGATTCTCGGGCAC
>ENA-OQDF01000244-OQDF01000244.1-human-gut-metagenome-genome-assembly--contig:-NODE-244-length-21893-cov-1.926077_pt1 | contig 21893 bp, 30 predicted proteins | sample MGYA00242769_ERZ504597 | MGnify/ENA primary metagenome ERZ504597 (study PRJEB26092, sample SAMD00036305) | human gut metagenome | host: Homo sapiens | study: EMG produced TPA metagenomics assembly of...
CCGAGTATTAAGGTGTCGGGGGCAAAAGCCCCGACTATGATACCTACGGATTGTTACGCACTACGTGCTCCCACAATCTACCCAACATTCGCATATCGTGGTGCTTACGCCCCCACTTTATGCTCATATCGGGGCGGTCCTAAGGTCTTTCACCCACCTATGAGCAAGCTCATGTGGCTTAGACCTTTTGACCCTGGTATCATATTAATTGCCTACATAAATCAGAAATGACAAAAATATAAAAATCAGTATTGACAGATATAAATAACTAGTGTACTATCTAACTATAGCACTGATACAGAGAGATTGGAGTGATAGAATGGAATACAATACAGCAAGTCCGATTTACTTACAGGTGATCAATGAACTGAAAAAGCGGATGGTGAAAGGTGAGTTAAAGCCGGGGGAGAAGATGCCTTCCAACCGGGAACTGGCCGTACTGTTTAAGGTGAATCAGAATACAGCAGCCAGGATCTACCGGGAGATGGAGAGCATGGGGCTGTGCTATACAAAGCGTGGGATCGGAACATTCGTTTCAGAGGAGGATGACATGATAAGCGGATTAAAAAAAGAGATGGCAGAAGAACTGGTCAGAAATTTTATGCAGGAGATGGAGGATCTGGGATTCCAAAAAGGAGATATCATTGACCGGATCGCGGATTATAAGGAGGAAGAAAAATGATGCAGGCAATACTGGAATGTAAGAATCTGACAAAAAATTTGGGAGAAAGACAGCCTGGATGATGTATCACTTCAGTTAAAAAGCGGGAAGATTTATGGCCTTCTCGGGGAGAACGGAAGTGGAAAGACGACCTGGATGAAGCTGATCGCAGGGCTGTCAAAGCCGGAAAAGGGAGAGATCTTTTACGAGGGACATCCGCTTTGTGCAAAAGACAAAGAATCGATCGCCTATATGGCAACGGAAAATTTCTTTTATAGTTATATGAAGATCAAGGATGTTGAAAAATATTATACGGATTTCTTTGCGGGATTTGACCGGGCAGCATTCTGGAACCTCATTGGAAAAACCGGACTTGACGGGGAGATGAAGGTAAGAGAGCTGTCCAGTGGAATGAATGCGAAGCTCCGGATTGCGGCAACGCTGGCAAGAAAGGCAAAATTAACTCTGCTGGATGAGCCGTTGAACGGAGTAGACTTTAAGGCAAGGGAGCAGATCGTCGAAATGATCTTAAGACAGGCAGATGAAAGCCGGACGATCGTAATGTCTACGCATCTGATCGAGGAGATAGAAAGTTATGTGGAAGAGGCGATCTTTATCAAAGGCGGTAAACTGGCAGATGTCGTAAATCTTGAAAGAGAACGGATGACGACCGGACGTTCCTTGACAGAGCTTTATATGCAGTTAATGTAGGAATGTTGAGCTGAAGGAGGTAAGAAAATGGTAAAGTTATTGAAATATGAGATGAAAAAGCAACAGACTTCAAGGATGGTGATTGGAAGTATTCTTCTGGTATGCGTACTTGGATTTGCACTGGGAATGCTGCTGGGACGGGAGAAGCTGGCAGCAGTAAGTCTGGCAGTGATGATGATGGCAACCTTTTTGTAGTTTTTTATGTCGGGATTGAAAGCATTCTTGTACTGAACAGAGATCTGAAGACGAAGCAGAGTTATATGCTCTGGATGGTTCCAAAGTCCATCTGGGAGATTCTTGGATCAAAATTCCTTGCAGCGATCCTGCAGATGCTGATCGTCTTTGTGATGTATGTGGCAGTCGGACTGATCTGTATCCTGGTCACATTACAGCATACAGGACATTTGAGTGATCTCTTTAAAATGATCTGGCAGGCAGGAGAATTATATATAGACGGCCTCCCTTCGATCATTTGGGGATCTGCAGAGATATTCCTGGGATGGACCGTAGTGATCATGGCAGGATTTGTGGGAGTGATCCTGTCAAGAACACTGCTTCTGAATGCAAAATATTCAGGATTCCTGGCAGTTGTGGTATTTTTTGCAATCATTATTGCCGTGGAGAAGATCTATGATCTGATCTGTCCTGCAATCTGCGTCAATATCGGAACATCGGGATTCAACCCTGGTTTCGTACTCTATTACCTGGTTGTAGGATTCATACTGTTTGGAGTCAGCGGATGGATGGCAGATAAAAAATTAAGTGTATAAAAATCTGACTTGCAATCAGGAAAAAATAGCGTTATAGTAATAAAGGTAAAAGGAAGTAATCTTCGGGGTCGGGTGAAGTCCCAACCGGCGGTATAGTCCGCGACCCGCAGTATCTGCGGCTGAACCGGTGACTTTTCTGTGCAAGGATGCATGGCAGGGGATTCCGGTACCGACAGTAAAGTCTGGATGAGAGAAGAAGGTTCGTGCTTTGAGAATCAGGAAGAAATTCAGGATCAGAAAGAGATTCAGGATCAGAAAGAGATTCAGAATCAGAGAAAGCAGGAGCATCTCCTTACGATATGGAACAGCACCCCGGATGGCAGAGGCCTCCGGGGTTTTTAGTATTAAATTTTGCTGATCCTGCATGGAAGATTACCTTTTTCAGAAATTTAATACTGCGGTTTGGAAAACTGCAAAGAAAAAGGAGAGAAAAGAAATGAGTACAAAGACTATGATGCAGTCAGAGAAAAAATGGGAGTAAGAGCGGTCGTTCAGATCGGCATGCTTGCAGCGGTAGCGGTGATCCTGATGCTTTTGAGATTCCACTTCCGTTTGCACCGTCTTTTATAAGATCGACTTCCAGTGAAGTCCGGTGCTTGTCGGATGCTTTGCAATGGGACCGGTTGCCGGAGCATTGATCGAACTGGTGAAGATTCTTTTGAATTTTGTACTGACAGGAACTTCAACAGCAGGAGTCGGTGAGATTGCAAATTTTGTGATCGGTTGTGCGTTATGTGTTCCGGCAGGAATTATTTACCGGAGAAACCGGACAAGAAAAATGCACTGATCGGAATGGCAACAGGAACGATCCTGATGACGGTTCTTGGATGCTTTGTCAATGCGTATGTTCTTCTTCCGGCATACGGAGCTGCTTTCGGAATGCCGGTCAGTAAGCTGGTAGGACTTGGGACAGCAGTAAATCCGCATATTACAAGCCTTTCAACCTTTGTTATTTTCGCGGTAGCACCGTTTAATCTGATTAAGGGAGTGGCTGTTTCTGCGATTGTATTTGTTATCTATAAAAAGATCAGTCCGGTGCTGAGAATGAGATAAAAACCGGTAATTCCGTAGTGGAAAAAAGGCACGAAAAATAAAATGAAACAAAAAAGTTGACAGTAGCATTTTTTTGTGATAGTATACTCGTCGTAACAATTTTGTAATATCTGTAATAAATGCGAAAATAATTGCATAAATTTAATAAGGGAGTTGTAAAGATATTGCAAAATAGTTTAGGAGGAGTATATGAAATTTAATAAAAATAAGTGCTTTTTTGCTTCTGTATACGTGGCAGCAGTGAGTGCGATGACATTTACCGGGTTCACAAGCTACGCCGCAGAGCAGAATGCACAGATCAATGAGACGCTGTCACTGATAAGGGGAGAAGAAATACAGTGGGGTGTTTCAGAGATCGTACAGAATGCACAGAAAACCACAGTGGAAGAGACGCTGACTGCAGTGAATGAGGCGAAAGCTGCTTACGAGGCAAAGCTGGAAGAGGAGAGAAAGGCAGCCGAAGAAGCAGAGCGGATTGCCCGGGAGCAGGCAGAGAAAGCGGCAGCACTTCAGGCAGAGAAGGAATTGCTGGCATCGCTGATCTTCTGTGAGGCTGGAAATCAGCCATATGAAGGACAGGTTGCGGTTGGAGCAGTCGTGTTGAACCGTGTAAAGAGCAGTGTTTATCCGAATTCTGTCAGTGAGGTGATCTATCAGTCAGGGCAGTTTTCACCGGCAATGTCGGGATGGCTTGACCGTGTGCGTGCCAATGCAGGATATTCTGAGTCTGCACTGCAGGCAGCGGAAGATGCACTGAACGGAAGTAATCCGGTTGGTGACTGCCTTTATTTCAGCACCGGTGGATACGGAATGCAGATCGGAGACCATTTCTTCCACTGATATTTCCACGGGAATGCATTAAGCAAAAAGATCGGGAAATAATGAAAGTAAAAGGGAAGACTTGTTGTGAATGTAAGATTCACGACAAGTCAATTTTATTTTCAGGAGGTAGGATTATGGATATTTGTCTTCCAATCCGTGATATTTATGTAAGGAAAATTCTTGATTCCGGCGGATCACCGGCGGTGGAGGCGGAAGTACTTGCAGGAGAAGATATTGTTGGAACTGCATCAGTTGCAGGACAAAAAGGTGAACAAGAAATTGAGGCGGGAATTGAGCAGATGCACAGTCAGATCGCAGAGGAACTGATCGGGAAGAATCTGTTCGAGCAGGAAGAGATCGACCATTTACTCGAAAAAAGAAAAGAGATCCCGCAGGAAGTATCACTGGCAGTTTCCATCGCGACAGCAAGGGCAGCGGCAGGAAAGCTGAAGCTTTCTCTTTACCGGTATTTAGGTGGGACTCATGCACTGAAACTTCCGGCTCTGCTGATCCTGGCGGCAGACGGAACTGCAGAAGAGACAGAAATGGATTTCAGGGAACTGATGCTTGTCCCGAAAGGAATTTCTTCTGTACAGGGACAGATCAGGGCGGCAGGTGAGATCGACAGTCTGTTCAGGAAGGCTCTGAAAAAAAGAAATGGAAGAGAGGGAGAGCCTGACAGAAAAAAGCAGGATGCGGCAGATGGAGGAGTGCTGAAATTACTGGAAAAGGCAGTGGAAGAGGCGGGATATCAATGTGGAAAAGAAATCTTTTTTGCAGTCAATGCAGGAGCTGGAAGACTGTATGAAAAGCAGTCGGGAGTATATCGTTTTCCGGCAGAGAGCCGACGATGCGGACAGCGGGTGGAACGCTCACGGGAGGAACTGATCGAATATCTGACCAGACTTACCGGAGAGTATCCGATCAGTCTTTTGGAAGACCCTCTATACAGAGAAGATCGGGAAGGAATACAGGAGCTGGAAAAGAAACTGGAAGATCGGGAGGATTGTGAAAAAAAGACGGTATTGGGAAGACGGTCTGTTATGATCGATCCCGGAGAAATCTATACCCTGACAGAACTTTCAGAGCGTGTACGGGAAGTAACGGAGCAGGGAAAAGGAATTATTTTATGCAGGCAGCGGAAGGAAACCGAAGATGCGGCACTTGTAGATGCAGCGGTTGCATTTGGAATCGGACAGATGAAGCTTGGAAGTCCGGGATGCCTGGAGGCGGCAGTGAAGTACAATCGTCTTTTGAAGCTGGAAGAAAAACTGGGAAAATCGTTGGGAACGGATTGTCCTTAAGTTGAAAGCAGGGTATAATAAAAAAGGCAGTACGTTGAAAGCAAAGAGATAAAGCAGCGGGCGAAGTACAAAAGAAAATAAAAAGAAAGAGGATGAATTTGAAGATGAGCAAAAAGTTGAGCAGGCAATGGCATTTCATGATAAAGGATATAACTGTGCACAGGCGGTAGCCTGTTCTTTCTGCGAGGAGTTTGGAATCGATCAGGAGACGATGTTTCGTGTTTCTGAGGGATTTGGACTCGGAATGGGAATGATGGATATGTGTGGAGCAGTGACTGGAATGCTGATGGTCATCGGTATGGAGAACAGTGTTGGAAACCTGGATGGAAAAAAGCCGAGTAAAGGAGATACATATAAGAAAGCAAAAGCGTATGCACAGAAGTTTAAAGAGATGGAAGGTTCTTACTATTGCCGTGAGTTAAAGGGTGTGGCAACAGGGAAGCCGCTTGTTTCATGTTCCCAGTGCATTGCGAATGCAGTGGAGCTGACGGAGCAGTACCTTGCTTCTGAGAAAGAATAAAAAGCAGAGCTGACCGGATTGCCGCCTGCATCCATGAAAGTAGACAGGGCGGAATTGACAAAGCAGTGACCGGCATCCGTGAAGGCGGCTGCCGGTCACTGCCGACCGGGCAATAAGCGGGGATCAGATCATCCCCCACATCCAGTAGAGCAGGCCGAAAAACCAGCTTGTGAAAATCCCATAAAGTATAACAGGCCCGGCGATGGTGAAGATCTTGCATCCGATACCAAAGACTGGCCTTCTTTTTTGTATTCAATGGCAGGTGCGGCAACAGAATTGGCGAAACCGGTAATCGGAACCAAAGCTCCTGCACCGCCCCATTTTGCCAGTTTCGGATAAATTCCGGTTCCCGTCAGAATGACACTGATCAGGACGAGAAGCATGGAAGTCCAGTTGCTGCAGTCATCCTGGGAAAGTTTTTGCAGTTCGCAGAGGTTGAAAATAATCTGACCGAGAACGCAGACAGCCCCTCCTGTGAGAAAAGCCCTGAGCATATTCAGCCAGAGATTGTGGCGTGGCGTCTTCTGATCTACATAAGTTTTATATTGTTGCTGTCGTTTCATTTGTTCTGTAGGATTCATAACAATACTCCTTTCCTGAAAGTGATCCCGCAAGTTTCATGACTCTTTCAGATCATCATGAATAGTTTGTATCATTTTGAAAATAATATCCCTGTAACCATTCAAATGTGAGAAAATACGGAAAGCAGAAATGGGGAATTTTCTTATGGATCAGACAAAACTATGCGGAACACAGAGCCTGCATTTTCAGAGACCGGCATACATTTTAAGTGCGGCATCTGTTGCAGGAAAGAAAGAGGCGGAAGGTCCGCTTGGAAAAAAAATTTGATATGGTAGATGAGCAGGATAACCTGTTCGGGGCAAAGACCTGGGAAGAGGCAGAGAGCAATATGCAGAAAGAAGCCTGTATACTGGCCATCGGAAAAGCAGGACTGAAACCGGAGAAGATCCGGTATCTGTTCGGGGGAGATCTTCTGAGGCAGGGGATTGCCACTTCCATGGGAGTGGAGGCACTGCAGATTCCCATGTTCGGGCTTTACGGGGCATGTTCAACATCAGGAGAGGCACTGGCACTGGCAGCAATGAGTGTGTCGGCAGGGTATGGAGACTCTATGCTGCGGTTACATCAAGCCATTTCGGAAGTGCGGAAAAGGAGTTCCGTTTTCCGTTGGGTTATGCCAGCCAGAGACCTTTATCTGCACACTGGACAGTGACCGGGAGCGGGGCCTTTGTAGTGGGAACGGATCCGGGAAATGTGAAGATCAGCGGGATCACAGTGGGAAAGATCGTGGACTACGGACTGAAAGATTCGCAGAATATGGGAGCATGCATGGCTCCGGCGGCTGCTGATACGATCGTCAGGAATTTGAAAGATTTCGGACGGACGGCAGAAGATTATGACCGGATCATTACGGGCGATCTTGGCTCCATCGGTCAGTCAATTTTATTTGATTTGGCAGCAGAAAAGGGATATGATCTCCGGCAGAAGCATCTGGACTGTGGAATGTTGATCTTTGATCCTGAGACGCAGGATACCCATGCAGGGGGAAGTGGCTGTGGATGTGCGGCAGTGACGCTGGCATCGTATCTGCTGCCAAAGATTGAAAGCGGGGAATGGAAAAGGATTTATTTGTCCCCACAGGAGCATTGATGTCAACGGTGAGCTTTAATGAAGGTGCAAGTGTACCGGGGATCGCACATGGGATTGTGATCGAACATTGTCGGAAGGAGGCGGCGGGATGGACTATCTGATTTCATTTCTGATCGGGGGTGTGATCTGTGCGTTGGTACAGATTTTACTGGACCGGACAAAACTGATGCCTGGCAGAGTCATGGTATGTCTGGTATGCGGAGGCGTGATTCTTGGATTTGCCGGACTGTATCAGCTTTCAGGATTTCGCGAAAGCAGGAGCAAGTGTGCCGCTGCTTGGATTTGGAAATGTTTTGTGGAAAGGGGTAAAAGAAGCGGTAGATAAAAATGGATTTATCGGTATTTTTATGGGAGGTTTTAAAGCAAGTGCTGTGGGGATATCGGCCGCATTGGTCTTTGGATATCTGGCTTCGCTGATCTTTGACCCGAAAATGAAAAAGTAGCAGGAAGAAAAAGGTTTTCGCAGGAAAGCCTTTTTTTCTCTTTTGCGGAAGGGGATAGTGTGGTATAATAAACCAATAGCGTTTAGAATGAAGACGCAAAGATAAGCGACTGACGTGGAATGTGAGGAAGATAAATATGGATGAGAACAGCAAGAAGACAGCTTTAAGAGAGACACTGCAATCCCTTCGTACACCGGGAGAATTATATGTGATCATGTCGGGAGCGACAAAGCTTCCGTTTGTGGTATGCAATCCGGAGACTTTTGATGATGAGATCCTTCTTTATCATAGAGAAGAGGATGCGAAAAATAAAGCAAAGGAACTGACGGAGGCTCATTATCTGGCAGGTGTGGCAAAGCTGGTGGATGACCAGTTACTGGCATTTTATACCAGTCTGTATCTGATGGGTGTGAACGGTCTTTCTGTGAATGTAGGGACAGACCAGGAGAAAAGAGTCCAGCTCAAAGATCTTGTAGTCCGTCAGAATATGAAGGAAGCAGGAGAAGGAAAGATGATCGTGGAGAATCCTGAGATGCACCTGACCGCTATTTATCTGATGCAGGAACTGCGTCATCAGACAGGTGGAGAAGTGACGGATCAGATCAAAGAACTGCAGGAAGAGTTACTGGCACATTATCAGAAAGGCACATTTCTGATCTCGGTACAGGAGGATGGACAGATTCCGGTTCTGAAGCAGAAAGATGGAAGTATGTATCAGCCGATCTTTACAGATATTCTGGAGTTCCGCCGTTTTGCGGGAGACAAAAAGTTAAAGATGCTGGCAATTCCGTCAGCAAAGATTCCGGAGGCACTGATCCCGGATGCAAGGGCGTGGTGATCAACCACTGGGCGTGAATGTCCAGCTTACGGTACATCGTCCGAAAAAAGAAAAGCCGGAGGCATAGGAAGATCCGAGTGTCTTCCGGAAAGTTGGAAGGACAGGAAAAGATAGATGGAAATTGCATTATACATTAGAAAAGAGTATTTCAGAGGCGTCACGCTGACGGATAAAAGTGCCCATATTCTGGAATTTCATTATGAAGGAGAGCATGTGGACGTATTCGAGAATGGAGGACTGGTCTTCCGTTTCCGATATGTGCTGGAGACAAAGTTCAAGGCGAATATCGTTGAGTTTTATATCCCGGATATGACGATGCGTGGAAAAGGATATGGAAGCGTCTGTATGTGCGAGATTCTGGATCAGCTCCGTCAGAAGCAGGTGACTGTGATCCGTTCGCCGTTTGGATATGCTCTGGCACCGATCGGTTATACAGGTCCGGATCAGTACCGTCAGCTTATGAGAGGCTTTGGGGAGCAACCGGTTTTGAGATCAGTGGAGATGGAGATGAAGCGATCCAGATTTTAGACTGAATGGCGGAAAGCTGATCTGAGAGCAGACACCGGAAATGCGGTACAGTAAAAATGCACAATACTGATTCAACAGGCATAAACTATCCTGAAAAGATCTACATTGGAAGTGGACTCCAGGGAATGGTTTGTGCCTTTTTAATATTGATAGCAGGCAACAGATTTAAAAGGGGAATGACGAATGTATAAGATCATGATCATAGAAGATGACCTTGTATGGCAGAGGCCATCGCAAAAGAGATGAATGCGTGGGGGAATGAAGCGGTTTATGTAAAGAATTTTCAGAATGTTCTTTCCTTTTTTGCCGCTCAGGCACCGCATCTGGTCCTCATGGATATCACGCTTCCTTTCTATAATGGATACCACTGGTGCAGCGAGATACGGAAAGTGTCGAATGTACCGGTGATTTTTATTTCTTCCGCAGCAGATAATATGAATATTATCATGGCAATGAATATGGGAGGCGATGATTTTATAGCGAAGCCGTTTGATCTGAATGTGCTGACAGCAAAGGTACAGGCAGTACTCAGGAGGACTTATGATCTGTCGGGGAAGTTCCCATGCTGGAGCATCGGGGAGCCATCCTGAATCTTTATGATACAACGCTGACTTATGAGGGAGAAAAAGTGAATCTTACCAAAAATGAGTTTAAAATCCTGCAGATCCTGATGGAGAATAAAGGCCGGCTGGTGAGCGGGATACGCTGATGACGAAGCTGTGGGAGACCGATGATTATATCGAGGAAAATACTCTGACAGTAAATATTGCCAGGCTGAGAAAAAAGCTGGAAAAAGCAGGACTGGATGAGTTTATTACGACGAAAGTCGGTGGCGGTTATCTGATCGAGGTGGAACGATGAAGCTGGTATTGCAGTATTTTTTATAAAAAAAAGACAGGTGATCGGATGGAGTATCCTGTGCGGACTGATTTATCTGCTTATCTTTTCGTTGAGCGGGATTGATTTAAAGGCAGCAGTATATCCGGCACTTTTATGTCTGGTTTTTGGAATTGTCTTTTTGCTGGTCGGATTTTTCCGATTGATAGAAAGGCACAGGAGACTGGAGTTTTTGGAAAAGGACAAGGGACCTTATGGAGAAAGTCTTCCAAAAGCAGCGGATCTGTGCGAAGCGGATTATCAGAAGCTTCTGAAAAGGAAGAGCAGGAATGGAGAGACAGGCAGAAAGTATGGGATGATACCATGAGCGACATGGAGGACTATTATGCCGCCTGGGTGCATCAGATCAAAGCTCCGATCGCAGTCATGCAGGTACTTTTACAGCAGGAGGATACAGAGCAGAGCCGGGAATTAAAAGCGGAGCTGTTCCGTGTGGAACAGTATGCAGAGATGGCACTGAGTTATGTACGGCTTAATGATAGAGGCGGAGGATTTGACCTGGTTGCAGCAGAGTATGCACTGGATCCTGTTATCAGAAAAGCAATCCGTAAGTATGCAGGTCAGTTCATACGGAAAAAGATCCAGGTGGTCTATCAGGGAACAGATGAGGTTGTTCTGACGGATGAGAAATGGCTGTCTTTTATAGTGGAGCAGATTTTGTCTAATGCAGTGAAGTATACGCAGCAGGGATCGGTAACGATCCGGGTAGAGGGAGACCGACAGCTTGTAATCGAGGATACGGGGATCGGGATCGCAGCGGAGGATATCCCAAGAATATTTGAAAAAGGTTATACCGGAGAAAATGGAAGGCTTGGAAAAAAATCTACCGGGATCGGTCTGTATTTGAGTCAGATGGCTGCGAAAAAGTTAGGGCATACGATCTCGGTAGAATCCATTCCGGGAGAGGGAAGTTCCTTCAAAATCGACCTGAGTTCTTATGCTCTCCAGGTGGAGTAAAAAAGCAGAGAGGTTCGTCTTACAAAAATGTCACATAGGACAGCGGAAATGTCACCCGATTCGATGGTAGCATTTCCGCTGAATTGTTATACTGACTTCAGTACCTGGGAAGGGTACATGAAGAGTATAAGAAGTTTAGAGAAGGGAGTTATAGAAATATGACTGTATTGGAAGTAGAAGACATCAAAAAAATATACAGGCCGAGGTTTGGCGGCAATCAGGTGCAGGCACTTTCCAAAGTGACATTTTCTGTTGAAGAGGGAGAGTATGTATCGATCATGGGGGAGAGCGGTTCAGGAAAGACAACACTTTTAAATATCATGGCGGCACTGGACCGTCCGACACAGGGAGAGGTTTATCTGGATGGAAGACCGTTATCTGCCATTAAAGAAAAGGATATTTCAAAATTCCGAAGAGAAAATCTTGGATTTGTATTTCAGGACTTTAGTCTGCTGGATACATTTAACCTCAAAGATAATATCCTGCTTCCGTTGGTGCTGAAAGGCGTACCGTACCGGGAAATGAGTCAGAAACTGATGCCGATTGCAGAAGAACTGGGAATTGCCGGTCTTCTGGAAAAATATCCCTATGAAGTATCCGGCGGACAGAAGCAGCGTGCAGCCGCAGCAAGGGCATTGATTACAGAGCCTCGTCTGCTCCTTGCAGATGAACCGACCGGAGCATTGGATTCCAAGTCCACGGACGAAATGCTTGGTATTTTTTCAAGGATCAATCAAAAAGGGCAGACCATCGTTATGGTAACACATTCTGTAAAAGCAGCGAGTCGTGCAGGAAGGGTACTATTCATCAAAGACGGGGAAGTGTTCCATCAGGTATATCGTGGTGAGCTGAGTGATGAGCAGTTTTATCAGAAAATCTCAGCTACATTGACCATGCTTGCGACAGGTGGTGAAAGACGATGAAAAGAGGACTTTATTTCAGACTTGCCGCAACCGGGATGTCGAAGAATAAAAAATTTTATTTTCCGTACATTTTTACCTGCTTCTGCATGGTGATGATGTATTATATCATTCAGTTTTTGCGGATCAGTGACGATTTCAGGACGATGAGGGGCGGAGAATCCATGCAGATGATCCTGGGAATGGGAACACCTGTGATCGCAGTCTTTTCCTGGATTTTACTGTATTATACAAATTCATTTCTGATCCGCAGACAGCAGAAAGAATTTGGTCTGTATCATATTCTGGGTATGGGAAAAAGAGAACTGGTAAAGATTCTGATCTGGGAAAATCTGATGACTGCTGTGATTTCGATTGCGGGAGGTCTGCTGGCGGAATTTTATTTTCCAAACTTGCAGAACTGGCTGCAGTCAAGATCGTGGGAAACCATCTCGGTTATAAGATGACCATAGAACCGAAGGCAATCTGTTATACCGTCTCCCTTTTCCTGGCGATTTTTGCGGTGATCCTTCTCAGGATGCTGATCTTTATTTTCAGGACAAAGCCGGTCGATATGCTGAAAGTGAGACAGCAGGTGAAAAACCGCCGAAGGCGAACTGGATTCTTGCCATTGCAGGTCTTATAATCCTTGCCGGGGCATATTGGATCGCAGTGAGCATTGAGGAACCGATGGAGGCAATGCTGTGTTCATGGTAGCGGTGCTGATGGTGATCGTTGCAACCTATCTGCTTTTTATTGCCGGTTCGGTGGCATTTTGCAGACTGATGCAGAAAAAGAAAAATTATTATTATAAGACAAGACATTTTGTATCCATTTCTTCTATGGTATACCGTATGAAGAGAAACGGAGCAGGTCTTGCGTCAATCTGTATTCTTTCAACAATGGTGCTTGTGATGGTCTCTTCCACGGTCTGCCTTTATGCCAGCATCGAAGGAAATTTAGCGAAAGGCTATCCACAGCAATTTTCGGTTGAAATGGCATCGGGAAGTTCTCTGGAAGATAAAGACAGGGAAGAAAAATTAAAAGAAACAGTCGGACAGACGATAAATGAAAATAAAATCAAATTAAAAGAAACAAAAGAATATCACATACTGAGTACTGCATGTGTAAAGACAGATGAGGGAATCAAGTTTGAGCATGAAAATATAAAAAGTCTGGACAGTCTGAAGATGCTGTATATTCTGACCGTTGCAGATTATACCGGCTGACAGGAGAAAATCTGTCATTGGAAAAAAATGAGTTATATGTCTACTTACCGGATGAAGCATATGAAAAGGATACGTTTCAGGTGGAAGGATGTGGCAACTGGAAAAATAAAGGAACGCCGGACAATCAGTTTATCTGTGGAGATGATGTTGAAACTCTAAATTCCGGTGTGTATCTGATCGTGCCGGATGAGGATGTGATGGATCAGTTTGAGGCTGCACAAAGAGCGGTGTATGGTGAAAATGCTTCCAGTGAAAAATTATGTTATGCATTTGATACGGATCTGTCAGAAGAAGGCAGGTCAGTCTGGTCAGCGAGCTGCAAAATAATATTTCAACACTCCAGCTTCAGGATGAGCAGTTCCCGATGGTAAATGTGAATGCGAGAGCGGTGTCAAAGAGTGATTATTATGCACTGTATGGAGGATTGTTCTTCCTTGGTATCCTGCTTGGATCTGTCTTTATCTTTGGTATGATTCTGATCATTTACTACAAGCAGATTACGGAAGGATATGAAGATCAGGGAAGATTTTCAATTATGATGAAGTTGGAATGACCAGGAAAGAAGTACGGCAGAGCATTAATTCACAGGTCATGACAGTTTTCTTTTTACCGTTGGCAATGGCCGGAATGCATACTGCATTTTCATTTCCGATCATAAGGAAGATTTTGAAAATGTTTGCCATGAATGATGAAAAGCTGCTGATACTTGTTATGATCTGCTGCTATCTGGCATTTACAGTTTTTTATGCGGCTGTGTATCTGCTTACATCAAGAGAATATTATAAGATTGTCAGCAGGGATGAAAAAAATAGAAAGAGCAAAATTAAGTTTACTGAAAATTAAGAAAAAACCAGTTTCTTGTCGTTCTTATTCGTGATAAAATAAAATTATCAGAAAATAAGAACGGGAGGAGCTGGTTTTATGATGGAACATACACTGATAACGATTGGAAGACAGTTTGGCAGCGGTGGACATGAGGTAGGCAACCGACTTGCAGAACGACTGGATATTCCTCTTTATGACCATAATCTTTTGCGGATGGCAGCGAGAGAACTGGGAGTTTCAGATGAAGATGTAGCAAAAGTAGATGAGACGATGCTGGGACGTTTTCTTTCCGGTTATGTGGCAGGCAGCGGTGAATATACAGCATTTATGAGCGGTGAAGAAGCGGGCAGGCCGTTAAGCGACCGGTTGTTTGAAGCCCAGTCAGAGCTGATCCGGAGACTGGCACAGAGAGGTCCTGGTATTTTTGTAGGAAGATGTGCAGATTATGTTCTGGGAGATTATTCAAATGTGATCAATACATTTATTTATGCATATAAGGATGACCGACTGAACCGGATCATGGATATCTATAAGCTGACAGAGAAGCAGGCAGCAGATAAGATCAAAAAGACAGACCGGGAGAGAAAACTCTATTATGAAGCCCGGACCGGAAGAGAGTGGGGCGGGATCGAGTCCAACAGTATGCTTTTTAATACCAGTCTTCTGGGGATCGATGGTGTGACAGATGCACTGGAAGCCATCTACCGGAAATGGGAATCCAGAGGATAGGCAGCAGGGGATGACGGAGTTATATCAGAAAAGATACGAAGAGGCATAGAAAATGAAAAAAGAACCATTAACGGTTCCGTTTCAGCAGACGGATCTGTAATGGTTCTTTTTCGTATCGGACTGCGTGCCGGAGGATGACGACGATAGAGATCAGAATGGTCCCATAGCGGATCGGAGCTAGCGGAACCGTCCGCAATACATTCAGACAAAAGCAGAGATAGGTGATCATGCTTCGGAAAAGATGAGGATCAATGACCAGAAGCAATGAAAGATCAGATAAAATGCAGCCAGTGTCAGTACAGGACGCAGATCAGGATAAAGTCCCAGCAGGCACCCAAAGGAGACGGCAATCGCTTTCCACCCATTCGCGGATGAAAAGCGGAAAGGCATGTCCGATCACCGGTGCGGCAAGAACCAGTGCGAAGAGTGGATCTGTCGGTGAAAGGACGTGCAGTGCAATATGCACCGGAAAGAATCCTTTGGCAAGTTCCAGGAGCAGGATCAGTGTTCCGGTTCTGATCCCGGTGTGTGCGAAAGCTTGAATGCCCCGGGATTTGATCATCGCTCAGACGGCAGATGTCAATATGGTAAAAATATTTTGGAATCAGGTAGGCAAAAAGAATACTTCCTGAAAGATATCCTGCAAAGATGAAAAAAATCCCGTATATCATAAATGATTCCTCTGTGCATATAATTTTTCAGCGAGACGGCAGATTTCAACAGCAGAATCATGGGGAATGCAATGATTCTGTTGCTTTTGCATCTCAATTCTTGCATCTTCATTCTTCATCAGTCGGCGGCCCAGTGTAACCTGCCCATGGACAGTCCGTGCAGTGACAGACATTCCATGGGATGTGAAAAAGGCAAGGTTTTTTGTCTCACAGCCGGGGATGGGACTGGTATGCACAAGAGCAATCTGTCGGACAGCCGCTTCAGTGCTTGTAAGTCCGCCGGGTTTGGAAAAGATGACATCACTTGCATCCATATAGGCAGGAACATGATCTGTAAATCCAAGAATCCTGACCTGGGGATCTTCCCGAAAGTGGTCTGAAGGATCTGCCGTAACCGTCGGTTATTTCCGCAGATTACGACTACATATTCATCTGCTTCAAGCTTACGGATCAGTTCAGCGACAAGAAGGTTGACCTTCCCAAATCCCATGCTGCCGCTCATGACCAGATAGACATGAGCATCCGAAGGCAGTTGGCAGAGCTTTCGGGCAAGAGAGCGTTTCTTCTGGGTGGAAAAAGCCTGCTTTACCGGAATACCAAGTGGAAAAAGCCGTTTTTTGGAAGCCCTTTGTGGATAAGTTCTCCCAGCAGATCCTTCTGAGGGACGATATAGCAGTCACAGTCTGTCTCTTCCCAGAAAGGAATACAGGTATAATCTGTACCGATGGCAATCACCGGAACAGAAAGAAGCCCGCGATGCTTTAAACAGGTGAGGACTTCGGCCGCATAGAGATGCGGTGTCAGAATAAGATCAAAAGAATGTTCTTTAATATAACGATCCAGTCTGCCTGCAAGCAGCGAGTTCACATAATAGACCGGTGACTTCCGTGTGCTGGAACTGATCAGTCCTCCCACTTTGTAGAGCAGGGAGAAGAAAGCAGGGATATGTCTGACAATGGAAATATAAGCCCCACCGACCATATGGGAGACCGTTTTCCCGCCAAGCAGCATCAGATCCATAAATTCTACTTCATGGCCACGCAAAAGTGCAGCCTCCATAACTGCTTTACCGGCGGAGTTATGCCCTTCGCCGGTATTACAGGATAAGATTAATATTTTCATAAACTTTTATAACCTTTTAAAATCGGATTATTTCATCATGGATGCAAGGATCTGGTTTACTTCTTTGCCGTCCGCTTTTCCCTTGACTCTCGGCATCAGTTCCTTCATGATTTTTCCTTTCTCTTTTGCAGTTGGTGTCTCAATACCCAGTTCAGAAAGAACAGTCTGAATGACTGTTTTGATCTCATCAGCATCCATCATCTTTGGTGCATATTCTTCCAGAACGCTGAGACGCTTCTGAGCTTCTTCGATGAGATCGGTGCGGTCTGCAGGGGTCATTTCAAGAGTCTCTTTTAACTGCTTGATCTCTTTTAAGATAACCTGTCCTTCTTCCTCTTCAGTCAGGTCGGCTCTTTTGTCGATGGCTTTATTTTTAAGGGATGAAAGAAGGAAAGAAGTGCAGCTTTTCGCTCTTTGTCTCCAGCCTTCATCGCAGCAACCATTTCACTTCTGATTTCATCAATTTACTCATGATAATTGTCCTCCTTATTTACTTAAGATTACATAAAGATTTTAGCAGATGAAAGAAGGCATTTCAATAAGCCAGGAGGTTTAATCAGGAAAATTAAAAGAAATAAAATCCTAGAATTAGCAAAATGAATAAAAGGTATAGCAAAACATATATAATTTTTAGAAAATTAACGAAAAATTTATAATTGGGTTGACAACTGTAGGATGAGGGGGTAAACTACGAGACATAAAGCAAAGGTGCTTTGAGGAGAAGAACTCAAAGTGCCTTTTTCTTTTATAAAAAGAATACCTGAACATTGACACAAAGGCGTGTCCTTAATTCTGAAAAGCATGAAAACCATGCGGAGAGGAAGAAAGGATACGTTTTTTATTTTATGGGGAATCCTGTGAAATAAACCTCGGCTGGGGAGAGGAGATGCTTCGGAGGTATAAGGAGGAAGATGTATATGACACAAGAAATCATCACACAAATTTCAGAAACAGTCGGAACAGAAGTATTTGGAATCTGGTTCTTGATCGGTGCAGCATTTGTATTCTTTATGCAGGCTGGTTTTGCAATGGTTGAGACAGGATTCACCAGAGCAAAAATGCAGGAAATATCATCATGAAGAATCTGATGGATTTCTGTATCGGAACGGTAGTGTTCATTTTCCTGGGCTTTGGATTGCTGCTCGGTGAAGATGCACTCGGAGGATTTATCGGACTTCCGACACTGGGAATTTTCACAGACTATGCAAATTTTGACTGGTCTAATTTTGTATTCAACCTTGTCTTCTGTGCAACAGCGGCAACGATTGTATCAGGAGCGATGGCTGAAAGAACAAAATTCCTTTCCTATTGTATCTACTCAGGAGTGATCTCCGCAGTTGTCTATCCGATCGAGGCACACTGGATCTGGGGCGGCGGCTGGCTTGCACAGATGGGATTCCACGATTTTGCAGGTTCAGCAGCAATCCATACAGTTGGTGGCCTGACAGCATTTATTGGTGCGGCAATGGTAGGTCCGAGAATTGGAAAGTTTTCAAAAGATAAAAATGGAACAGTGACAAAAGTACATGCATTTCCGGGACATAACCTGGTCATTGGTGCATTAGGATGCTTTATTTTGTGGTTTGGCTGGTATGGATTCAACGGTGCCGCAGCAAAGACGGGATCACAGCTTGCTTCTATCTTTATGACAACCACGATCGCACCGGCAGTAGCAACGGTGGTCTGCATGATCTTTACATGGCTAAGATATGGAAAACCGGATGTATCGATGTGCCTGAATGCATCACTTGCAGGACTGGTAGCAATCACAGCTCCCTGCGATGTAACAGATGCACTTGGAGCCTTGATCATTGGAGCTGTTTCAGGTGTACTTGTAGTTTTTGGTGTATGGTTCTGTGACTATGTGGCACATGTGGATGACCCGGTCGAGCAGTTGCCGTACATTGCTTAAATGGAATCTGGGGAACGATCGCAGTCGGACTTTTTGCAACGACTACTGCTCCGGAATGTGAGATCAAAGGACTGTTCTACGGTGGTGGATTTAAACAGCTTGGAATCCAGCTTGTTGGTATTATCGCAGTGATTGCGTGGACGGCAGTGACGATGACGATCGTATTTGCAGTGATTAAAGCAACAATCGGACTTCGGGTATCAGAGGAAGAAGAAATTGTCGGACTTGATTCCAAAGAACATGGTCTTGCATCTGCCTATGCAGGCTTCAGTATCATGGATATCACAGAAGGAACCATGGCTGAGAATGAAAATACAGATCTGGGTGTGGCAGATTATGATGCAGCATCCAAAGTACAGAGAAATGCAGCCGTTCCGGTTGTAGGTGCAGCAGATCTGGATACAGGAATGCATAAAGTCGTTATTATCGCAAAACTGACCAAATATGAACGGCTGAAAACCGCTCTCAATAATCTGGGTGTAACAGGAATGACAGTAACGCAGGTTATGGGATGTGGAATCCAGAAAGGTGCGGGAGAAAAATATCGTGGAGTTGAGATGGATGTTACCGTACTTCCAAAAGTAAAAGTGGAAGTCATTGTCGGAAACATTCCGGTTGAAAAAGTCATTGAGACAGCAACGAAAACTCTTTATACAGGTCATGTCGGAGATGGTAAGATTTTTGTTTACAATGTACAGAAGGTTGTAAAAGTCCGTACAGGTGAAGAAGATCTGGAAGCATTGAAGGATGTGGAGTAAAAAAGCAGAGATAGCTTTTCCTAAAATTACATAACGGTAAGAATAGGAAGAATGACAGAAAAAAGATAGTGGATAAAAGGACTTCATTAAGAATCTGGAAAAGATTTTTGATGGAGTCCTTTTTGAGACTACGAAAGATGAAAAATCCTATGGTATAAAGATGAAAAGACCTGGTATTATTAATATGAAGAAACTCAGAAATATTCCAGAAAAAAGTTGTCATGCTCTTAAAAAATACATAAAATTTTGGAAAAAGTGAAAGATTTTATGTTAGAGTAAGGTTGATACAACTAGTAAGGGAGGTAGATGAAGTTGGAAAACTATATGTATCTGGTTCCTGTCGCAGCAGTAATCGCCCTGATCTTTGCAGCGTATCTTGCAAGGAAGGTTGGCAGACAGTCTGCAGGAACTGAAAGAATGAAAGAGATTGCAGCAGCAATCGCAGAAGGTGCAAGAGCCTTTTTGACAGCAGAGTACAAGATTCTGATCATCTTCGTAGCCGTACTCTTTGTACTGATTGGAATCGGAATTGGTAACTGGGTTACAGCAATCTGCTTCGTAGTAGGTGCTTTGTTCTCAACGGTCGCAGGCTACTGCGGAATGACAGTTGCCACAAAGGCAAATGTAAGGACAGCTAATGCAGCAAAAGAGAGCGGAATGAATAAAGCTCTTTCCATTGCATTCTCAGGTGGTGCAGTAATGGGTATGTGCGTAGCCGGTCTTGGTGCATTGGGAGTGAGCCTGGTGTACATTGTAACGAGAAATGTAGATGTCTTATTTGGATTCAGTCTGGGAGCATCTTCGATTGCGTTATTTGCCCGTGTAGGTGGAGGTATCTATACAAAGGCAGCTGATGTCGGAGCTGACCTGGTCGGTAAAGTAGAAGCAGGAATCCCGGAGGATGATCCGCGTAACCCGGCAGTCATCGCTGATAATGTAGGTGATAATGTAGGAGATGTAGCCGGTATGGGAGCTGATCTTTTTGAGTCCTATTGTGGTTCACTAATTTCAGCACTGACACTTGGTGTGGCAGTAAGTGAGGTTTCTGGAGTATTATTCCCACTGGCAATCGCAGGCTGTGGACTGATCGCATCCATGATTGGCACATTCTTTGTAAGAGGTGGAGAAAATGCAAATCCGCAGAAAGCACTTACAAAGGGAAGCTATGCTGCTTCTGTGCTTGTAATGATTGCTTCTCTGGCACTGAGCCGGACCTTGTTCGGAAATATGAATGCAGCAATCGCAGTCATCGCAGGACTGATCGTTGGTGTGATCATTGGTAATATTACCGAGTACTATACTTCTGCAGATTATAAGCCGGTACAGGGAATTGGAGAACAGTCTGAAACCGGTGCTGCTACAACGATCATCAGTGGTCTTGCAGTTGGTATGAAGTCAACAGCAATCCCGCTGCTTCTGATCTGTGTCGGTATTTTTGTATCTTATAAAGTAAACGGTCTGTACGGAATTGCCCTTGCGGCAGTCGGAATGCTTTCTACAACAGGGATCACTGTTGCAGTAGACGCATATGGTCCGATCGCAGACAATGCAGGTGGTATTGCAGAGATGTCCGGTCTGGATGAGTCTGTCCGTGACATTACAGATAAACTTGACTCTGTAGGTAATACGACAGCAGCGATGGGAAAGGGATTTGCAATCGGTTCAGCAGCACTGACAGCCTTGCACTGTTCGTTTCTTATGCTGAGACCGTGAAACTGAAGACGATCAACCTTCTGGATTATAAGGTAATCATCGGTATCTTTATCGGTGGTATGCTGACGTTCCTCTTCTCGGCATTTACAATGGAGTCTGTATCCAAAGCTGCCTACAAGATGATCGAGGAAGTAAGACGTCAGTTCCGTGAGAAACCGGGCATCATGAAAGGGGAAGAAAAGCCGGACTATAAGTCATGTGTGGCTATTTCCACAACGGCAGCTCTTCACGAAATGCTTCTTCCGGGTCTGATGGCAGTCATCATTCCGGTCGTTGTCGGAGTCGTTCTTGGTGTTGATGCACTTGGCGGACTTCTGTCAGGATCTCTCGTGACAGGTGTTCTGATGGCAATCTTTATGTCAAATGCCGGTGGTGCATGGGATAATGCAAAGAAATATATTGAGACAGGACATCATGGCGGTAAGGGAAGTGAAGCTCATAAGGCAGCCGTTGTCGGAGATACGGTAGGAGATCCGTTCAAGGATACTTCAGGTCCGTCCATCAATATCCTGATCAAGCTGATGACAGTCGTTTCGCTGGTATTTGCTCCATTGTTCCTTCAGATCGGAGGATTACTGTAGAAGATATTTGAAATAGCCTGAAACTATGACAAACCGACAAAAATAACTATTTTCCAATCTTTTTTGCCATGGTAATCTATAGGAAGAAAGATTGAGGATATAAAAATGAGTAAATATCAGACACCATGCAGATACGATTTTGTAGGAAGTTTTTTAAGACCACAGGAAGTGAAGCAGGCAAAGGCAGATTATGCTGAAGGAAAGATCAGTGAAGAAGAAAAAGACCGCATTATTGATGCTGCGATCGCGGATGTGGTGAAAAAGCAGAAAGAACTGGGG
>ENA-OQDF01000245-OQDF01000245.1-human-gut-metagenome-genome-assembly--contig:-NODE-245-length-21889-cov-1.896609_pt1 | contig 21889 bp, 23 predicted proteins | sample MGYA00242769_ERZ504597 | MGnify/ENA primary metagenome ERZ504597 (study PRJEB26092, sample SAMD00036305) | human gut metagenome | host: Homo sapiens | study: EMG produced TPA metagenomics assembly of...
CCACAACCGCTGTCTTACAAGCACAACAACAGTCATCGCAGCAAGGGCTCCCCACAAACAACAGAACCAAATCGTATGATAAACATGCTTTTCTACAAAATCCGTACTGTATGTCTGCTCTACAAACGTAGTTGCAGCAAGTAAGAGCAGCAAACAACCATAAACAGCTATGAGAAACTTTTTCAATTAAGAGCTATCAATTAAAAGTAAAAAAATCAATATGGAGCAAACTCCTTGTTTTCTAAAGACTTGACTCCCATACATTCCATCTCTATCAGCCAACCCGGACGACATACGGGAGCATATACAAACACTCTCGGAGTATCCGGAAAACGCTCGTCATACATTCCTTTGACCACGGTATAGTCTGCAACATCCCGCAGATAAACAATCATCTGTCCTAAATCATCAAACGTACAGCCAGCCTCTTTCAACAAAGCCTCCACATTCTCCCACATACGTTCCGTCTGCTTGCGAATGTCTCCGGGACATACCACCTCACCTTTATTATTGATGCTCGCAGTACCCGAAATAAACACCTGGCGACGGTCGCCATAATCCACATACGTACCTCGCTCGAAACTCACACCGTATTCGTATGTGGGATTCAGATGTGTCGGTGCGTAAAGGTAGTGAATTTGTTCAGATTTCAAACCATCTACAGCATAAGTATCCATCTGAACCGTCACTTTTGGGTCGGCATGACGGCCACCGATACCGGTACTGGAAATATAATGAGTCTTCTCCGTCAAGTCCTGGGTAACAAACACCTCATTACGCGCCTTCACCACTCCGGCATAATTCACATCCACGTTCTGTACAAAGAACCAGGTACGTATGCAATTATCAGCCAGCTTACAGCCCTGTTCCATCAGCTGCATCACATAGTCATTCAACAGCAGACGGGTCTGGTATTCCGAATTGGCAGCACGATTGAAAGAGCCGCTCCCCAAAGGTGACGGTAGGCGCCATGTCTCACTTCGAACAATCCGTTATGAAGCACCTGTGTTTCCACACCTTTCTGCAGATAGACCCACAGTGCAATCTTTGTACCGTTCAACGGCGGCTGCTCTACCACGGAGAGTGCACAATCCGAACATTCTGCCGAAAGCGCCAGTAGCATATCTGCTTGATTGGCGGCGTCACTTAGAAAGTAGCGTTTAAAGATGGCAACAGCACCTTGTAGTTCACTTTCACGCAGTTGGCAGTAAGTGTCGACCACCGCATTCAGCTGTTCTTCATAAGTCGCTTCCGGTCTGGTGGCATGAATCATTACATGATATTCCGAAACACCCGCTTCTACCTCATATTTAAAGATTTCGGTTAAGGTATTCTCCAATTGATTAGTTTGTTGTTGTTTATTTTTCATATTAAATATCAATTAGTCGTTTGTTGTTCAAAAAAGTACCGGTATTACCAGTAAGGCCCATCATTATTACGGCTGTGCACCATCGTCAATCCAGTTGCCAATCAAAGACTGCATATCAGATGAGGTTATCATCTGAGAATGGTCTATACGCCAATCCGAGCTGATGTCCGTACCCAATATGAGATGCAAGACACTTTCTGACGCATTACCGGGCATAACCCTCATTTTACCGTCCACCGTCGTTGAAGCCCGGTTGACCAGATCAGCATGGCTATGTCCTTCCAGCAGATTCAAGCCACCACCCGGAGTGGTGCTAAGACCATGGCAAGCCGTACAAGTGGCATTGAATATTTTTTGTTGAATGGCATTGTACATACTTGCATCAACTGTTCCTGCATCCATAAGTATAGTATCAGCGATTTCAGTACATTCCATTGCCACCAAACTGACAATGCGCTTCCTCAACTTATTGATTACACATAGCTCGACAGTTGTCACCTCATCCGTTATGCCGGACATTGTCAACTGGATTTCATAATTATCCGATTCGGATGCCGGAACAACCTTTGAAACAATGGCATAATCGCTTTCATCATCAAATCCTGCCACTACCACACTATAGTCGCCCGACCACTTATCCACACCACTAATCCGGCCTGTCATCTTCACTGTGCGTCCTTCACCCGTGGCCACAACGGCATTCTCATAAATTCTCCCCTCATCGCATGCATGCAGACCTATAAGAAGCACGGGCAGAAAAAGAAAAGAATGTATTTTTTCATAGACGAATCCTTTCCTGACTTCATTTAGAATGTATATTGAAGCATCACCGTGGCAGAGTGAGTGGCCAGACCTAAATTATCATTATCACGGTCGAGCTGCGTGTCGTGTCCCCAACGGGCTACATACTGATACATTGCCTGCAATTTCAAGTTGCATCCTCTGAAAAAGTAGTTCATACCTACAGCAGGCATATTCAGGAAACCGTCGTCATCCGTACCGTTACGATTGAAGATATCGTAGCGTGCGGCAAGCTGTAGGCGGGGAGCGACAAAGTAACCACCTTGCACATAACCGCCTAAAAAGCTATACGATTCATTTATCTTTTGCCGTTTGGTGAAACCTACATTCATATAATAAGCTTCAGCCGCCAGATAGAGCTTGTTCTTCAACATAGCAAATTCCAACCCCACACGGGTATCATTGGTACTCTCATTTTCACTCTCCACATTGATAGAACCCGAAAGACCGAATAATATCTTATCCTCGTTCAAACGGTTAGGATTACCTTGTGTGGAAGGCATCACCCCTTGCATATAAGTCAGACGTCCGGCATACAGCAATGAAGGGATATGCCAGTCATCACTCATCGTCTTTGAAGCTGTATTCACGGAAGCTCCGGTTCCATTGAACAAGCCGACTTCATAACCGAACTTATCTGCCACCAGACCGTGAACTTCAACACCCAGGTCAAATCCCGTACCGATATTAGGCGTCACGGCATTCAACGAATAAGGCAAAATTACAGAAGACGTCAGAGAAACCGGCAACTGGGGAAGCAGTGTTTCGCCAAGAGTTGTCAGATAGGCATGCGAGAATGGAGTCTTGAACTTCCGACACGAATCGCAAATTGTTTTTTCAGCTGTACATCGAACCACGCCTGCTGTAACAGCGCTCCTCCACTTGCAGCAGCATTGATGGACAGATTGAAAGCCACTTTTCCAAAAGCCTTGCCAGTAAAGCCAAGTACGGCATAAGGAATGGAAAAACCCGAATTGGCAATATTATCTTGGTTATAAGCCTTATCCAAGCCTTCATCATCATACCAATTGAAATTAGCACTCGTTTGTACCAACAGATAAGGCTTGAAAACAAAGTCACCTTTCTTTGTTTCAATGGTAAAACCTTCTCTTCCGGCCAATGACACTACACCATTCTCCGTATCTTCCTCATGTTGCGCCATAGCGGTCAAAGGCAAAACAGCCAGCATGGCGACATATAAAAATTTCTTCATAATTACTTTTTATATAAAGCTTATTAGTTCTAAAGTGAATTTAAAAATGCAATCAGGGCATCACGGTCATCCTTGCTCATGTTCTTAAAGAGATTTTTCGATGCTTCTCCCTCTCCCCCATGCCACATTATGGCTTCAACAAGATTGCGGGCACGGCCATCGTGCAAGAAGTAGGTATGTCCGTTTACCTTTTCCTGAAGCCCGATACCCCAAAGCGGAGTAGTGCGCCATTCATTGCCACGCGCCAACCCACTTACATAGTTATCATTCAGACCGACTCCCATAATTCGGAGCCCATATCATGCAGCAAAAAATCCGAATAGGGGTGAATTGTCTGACTTCCCAACCATGGCAAACGGGTACCGTTCAACAGCACGGAGCCCCGAGGCTTGGTATGCAACGTGGTGACATGGCAAAGATGGCACTTGGCTTTATAGAAATTCTGTTCTCCCCTTATCACCTGCGGGTCATTCACATTACGCCGTGCAGGAACACCAAGACTCTGCATATACAAGTCAACATCTTCCATATCTTCTGTAGAAACATCCAACTGGGCATAAGAAAGCCCCATCATGCTGCCTTGATTCACCTGGGCCTGCCCCTCGCATATCTCTTCCGGATAGCGGCTATTGGTAACACCCATATCACTTGAAAAACCAAGTTCAACAGTCAAATCCGCATGTTGAGCCTTATTTCCCGACAGCCCCAAGCTTCTCACACCACGTTCGGTAATGTAATTGCAACGGCCACTTATACCATACTCCGGATAATTACTTTTGCAGCAAGCGCTTCAATCTCCGTAGGTTCCAAAGCCATCATTTGCCCCATACCGACATGTCTCAACGGGATACGCACCGTACAGAACATATCTTCAGGCTTTATACTGTCAGCATACCATTCGGATATGGAATAAGCCGGTCTGCAAAGTTCATACTTCTCTCCGTCGGGAAAGGTAAAAGTCTCATAAGTATACTCCACAGAAAGCTTTCCCTCCGGTTTCACTCCATAAATGGCCTGGTCATGGAGAACACGGCCATAATCCTGAAAAAACGCACCATTCTTGCGGCTTATATAAACCAGCATCGAGGAAAACCCGTAACTACCCGATCCGCCTTCACTCCACAGCGTCGGTTTGGTACGGCCGGCATTACGATGACAACTGCCACAAGAATACCCCGCATAGACCGGGCCAAGCCCCCCTCCCATGCCATTGCTACTCGTACGCACATCATCGTAAAGCCCGTCACCATCATTAAAGCGACTGTTGTAAACACCCGACACCCAATCTGCCGGTGAATCATAGGCCTTGGATGAATTCATGAAGATTGTGGACGTTCCGGCAGACAGAGCGTATCCTTCAGGAATCTCTATATCCAACACGTCAATCCCATCATCATCACAAGCAGTCAAACCTGCCGACAAACAAAGGAGAAGACATGAATATCTCATTAAATGATTCATCATCTTTATCTACTTTTTAATAATGGCATATCCAAACATGCCAAAGAAGTAAAGGCAGGATTCTCCAAATCCCCCCCTTTACTTCTTGAGTATTGTTTCTAAATAATTCTTATTTAACTGTACGAGGCTTGCCATCCTTGAAAAGCAGGAATTCCAAAGTATGGAATCCGCGTACATTTTGGGCAGATTCAACTTTTGCATCATCATCACCCTCGCTCCATTCCAAATCGCCCCATTTCTGGAATTCAGAATCTGGACAATGGCGTTCTGGTCCAAAGGCCAACTATCCATATTCGGGTCAAGCCCCAGCTCATCCACTGGCCCAAATAGGAACGCCTCACTTTCCTCCCAAGGTTCACGGGCTGTTATCCAAGCATTGCATGCCGTCTCAAAAGCACTGTTAGAGGGATTGTTGGCAAGAGCCACCACAGCGTCATACAGCGTACTATTCTTCTCCTTCAAATCCTTATAGGTAGGCAAAACCACAACATTGACATAATTTTCAACAATCGGGTCAAGTGCTTCATTGCTGTTAATGGTGCTATTGTCCCTGATATAAGGTTTCAACTCCTTATCCAATACACTTTCCAGTTCTTCACAAGCCTTGATAGCCGCTACCGTTTCCTGACTGTTGATATTATTACGGAAAGGTTGGGGAATAGCCTGAATAGCCGATGCTGCCGTAGTGATAGCTGCCGACACTTTCGTATCCAACTCCACATTGGCTCTAGCACCAATTTTGAAATTGACTTGTCGCTCACCTTACCGTCCAAAGAGCCGTAATAGGCATTGCGGATTGAGTAAATATTATTGGTATAATCATCACGGGAATGCCAGCTATACCATGACTCAACAGCATAGAGGGCCTCTGTAACATTGTTTGCCATATATTTATTATATGGATCACCAATCTTCGTCTCACCTACCTCATTGGAGATTTCAACACAACCGTCGATAACCTGCTCTATACAGTTCCAGGCACTTGAAAAGTTATAGGCACCATTATGAGCTTTGAAGGAAGTTGCAAAACTTGCCCCACCCTTATAACTCGTATTCCAAGAATCATAAAGATTGGTGGCATCTGTCTTCAACAAAGCCGCCACATTTCTCATGTAGTTGTGCCAACTTGCTGCATTCTCCGAATTATACTCAATGTCAGCAGGATTAACTGTACTGTTGTCATCATCATCGCTACAAGCAGTAGCCGTAAATGCCAGCCCTAATACCAAGCTGTCGCATAAAAGAAATTTTTCTTCATTTGTATAAAATTAATTGATTACTATTCATCTACTTCTTGACAAACCAACCGATATAGGCAATACCGATCGAAAACTCATTTTCACTATTATACTTACCAGTTCCGAAAACCTTGTTTGTTCCGATTTGGCGGGTGGTGTAATCAGCCTTTACCACCAGATTAGGCAAGGCATACCAATTCAATCCAGCAGTCCACATGCTTACTTGACAACGTTTCTCCATTATCTGGCTAGCCTCTCCCTTTTCTTGCGGATTGTAATATTCATAACGTGCAAAGGGTAGATAACCGGAACTTTCTTGTTTCCTTTGAAGAAAGCGCTGATATTCAAACCGGCCTCGGCTGCATAACTGACTACATTCTTTGCAATGGGGGTTATACGGCTGTAAGGAGATTTATTCGATAATTTGGTATTTGCCTCACTAAGCTTCGCTGAATTGCCCAAATTTCCGTATACCATATTGGCACGGGCAATCACATATTTATTACGGTATTGGGCATCTGCCGTGTAGATTCTTACCGGAACCTTACCGGTAGACGAATAAGTATCCGCTTTGTCAGAATTGGAACCGGCATCAGCGCAGTAATAAAACGAAGCGCCTATACGCAACCCCGGAACCCCCTTGTAGTCCAGACGAGCCACATAGCCCGGTGAAGTAAAATTGTCTTCTTCAAAGATGCCTTGTTTGCCACTTGCTATCCAGGTGTTACGGTCAAAACCATTGGCATTCAGACCGGCCACTATCATGGCTTGATAATCAAAGCTGGCATATCCTTTTCCAAAAGAACCAAAAAACTCGAGTCCGTTTTCATGCCACGTAGAAGGAAGGATGGTTGTCTCTCCTTCCGGCCGATAAGTTCCAAAGAAATTGATTGGTTCATGATGGGCGTTGGTCAATCCTACCGGGACAATGACGTGACCGGCACGTATGTTGAATTGTGGAACAATTAAACGGGTAATGTGGAATTGCTCGATAGCCACTTCGCCACCCTTTTCCACCTCCGTTTCATACTCACCGTTTTCCGTATTCTCAAGTTCATAAGCAGTACCCGTACCACCGGATTCAAACTCGATTTCAGCACCGAGTATCCATTTGGAATTGAACTTGTAATCCAGAGCCAACACGAAACGGGGTATAGAAATTGTATTCCTATGTTTGTCTGGATTGCCTTCAGGCGCACCATAGAAACGGTTAATACCATAATCCTTAAAACTTGCAACCATTTCTCCGTATCCACCGAAACGGAATTTCTTGTAGTTGTCGCCATCATTCGCTACTTTTTCCTTTTTCTCTTTGTCTGTTGAAATTTCCGTACTCTCTGCTGCAGAAGTAACTTTTTCAGGTTCAGCAGCCTGCAAAGCATTGGCAGAAAGCAGAAAACATAAAACGAATAAGCCTGTTAATTTTCTCATCTTTTATCTTAAATTTTATTGGGGCAAAGGTAGAGGTAGTTAAAAAGGAGAACAATACCTAAAAATTACGAAAAGAAGAGAAAGAAGTAACATAGTAGGTAATGGCAGATTATAACAACAAATAAAGATGAGAAAGGAGGGTAAGTGGTAAAAAGGACTATTAAACAGACTGTAAGGCTACTTATATTTAAACGCCAGTATATAGTACCCTATAAATGCCACCCCCAACAAAACAAACGAGACAAGGAGCAGGAGTTTGCCGAATGCATAATACAAGCCCCAAACACTGCCCAAAAGCACTAACAACAGAATGATGTTCATCACCCGGGTAAGGCGTATGGCAAACAAATATTGAACAGCCGCATTGCGCTCGGTGACCCGAATAGGGAAATTGATGAAACGGACGGAAGATACGCCAATCCCCCATCAAAAGGAAACAGAAAATGGAACAGCCACCCATCACCCAGACGGCGGGCAGCAGGCACCTTCTCTTTGGGTATACAGCCAGTAAATGCTAATCCACGTAACGAGCACGATAAGCAGGGCCGTACCTTCCAGAATACGGTCAATCACAGTGGGTTGAAAACGGACATTAGGGCAATTCTTGCCGGAATAAGGACCAAGATTAATCATACTATCTGCGATTTAGAATCTGTTATTACGAATCCTCCTCTGCTTTCTCTTCAGACGGAGGAGGATTCTTGGACTTCTTCATCCGCCCACTCTTCCGCAATGCTTCAGCGATAATCCACTGAAGCTGTCCATTGGTACTACGGAACTCGTCGGCTGCCCATTTTTCAATGGCATCCATCGTTGCAGCATCCACACGGAGGACAAAGCTTTTGGTTGAAGTTTCTTTTTTAGCCACTATTTATTTACTATTTAACAATTTACGATTTACGATTGAAGTTACTTTGATATAACCAAGTACCAATCAAAGAGTATTCTGCTTGCCCCGCACGAAGGAGGCAATGTCATCCATAACATATGCTGGGACGGGCGAAGCATGGCTATACTCAAACGGAGTCGCCTTGCCGCTGCCTTCCTGCAACAAGTGATTCAATTTCGGATAAGATTTGAAATATGCATTCTTGCAGCGCAACAAACCGGAACGCCATAAACCGAAGTCTTCCATAGTCACCTGATAATCTCTCTCCCCTTGAAGAACAAATATAGGCAGCTTTAGTTTAGCGGCAACTTCCACCGGTTTGTAAGCATTGGCAAACAGCCAATATGAGCGGGGCTGCCCCAATGGCAAGGAAATCGTTTCATCAAACTCTTCCGTACCAAGCTTTTTGACATTAGCCAACTGTTGTTTCAGTTCATCAAGTTGAGCCTTTACATTGACTGAAGAATCCGTCAAAGAAGAGGTATAATAAAACTGTTCCTCAAGAGCATCTTCAAGCGGTCTTGCCAGCCCGGCAAGGATAATGATACCTGCCAAACCTTTCGAACGCCCGGCAATACGGGGAGCCAATGTACCTCCCAGGCTGTGCCCCAACACATACACACTGTCAGGAGCCAGCTCGGGCAAAGCCCTTACCTGCTCCACTATGGCAACGGCATCGTCCACGGCTCAGTATCATAATCGAGTTCGCGACCGGCAGGAACGCAAGCCGCACCATATGCCTTTGTCCGTTTTTCATAGCGGACGACAGCAATGCCGCGTTCCGCCAATCCCCAAGCAAGGTCACGGAAAGGCTTGTTGGGACCTATCGTCTCGTCACGGTCGTGAGGACCGGAACCATGTACCAAAATAACACAAGGAACCCTGCATGCATCCGGGCCGACTGCCCGCTTGGGCAAAGTCAACGTTCCGGGAAGCTTGTAACCGTCGGCTCCCAGCGTAATATCCCTTTCATCCATTTTTGTCTCATCATAGGCTACCGGTTGAGCAGTGCTAACAGCAGGAGCAGGGACCAGCCTGATTGTATTCAGTGCCCCGTCAGCATCAAAAGCCACTAGAAAGCGGAGATTATAACGTTCAAATTCCACATCGGAATAATAGATAGTAATTCCCTGGACAGAATCGGTCTTCCATTCTCCTTTTGATATGGATTTACCAAACATTTTCTCTGCTTGCCGGAAAGAATCATTGAAGAGTGCCGGAGCCAGTTTCTCCTGCAACTCCCGGTTCAATGCCGCATGGATGCTGTCACCTTGCCCTGCCACAAACAATTCATAAATGTGCTGCGCGCGCGCAGTATTCGCATCTTGTGCAAAGCCCCCATATACATTGCCCAGCAAGAGCAGTATAAGAGCCCACCGTCCTATGCCTCCCATCTCTTTCATCCGTATCCTTTATCAATGGTTCAACGTTCCCGTATTGACTACCGGTTGGGCAGCCTCGTCCGCACAAAGCACTACCAACAGATTGCTGACCATTGCTGCTTTCTTGTCTTCGTCCAGTTCAACAATTTCTTCTTCAGAAAGTTTATGGAGCGCCATTTTTACCATAGAGACTGCCCCTTCCACAATCTTCTCGCGTGCCGTAATAATGGCAGATGCTTGCTGGCGACGCAGCATCACAGCGGCAATTTCGGGCGCATATGCCAGATAGTTGATACGCGCTTCCACCACTTCCATACCTGCCATGGCCAGGCGTTCATTCAATTTCTGCTCCAGCTGTTCATTGATTTCCTCACCGCCCGAACGAAGTGTCAACTCTTCCGTATCAGCCTCATTATCATCATAGGCATACTGACCGGCAACCTGGCGAAGAGCGGCATCACTCTGTATCATGACGAAATTCTCGAACGCATTCATACGGTTGGCCACCGCATTGCCAAGACTGACCTGGTTCGCATTACCCGCTGTCGGAGCGGATGCAGCCATTGTTTGTGAATCGATCTCAAACATGGCTTTATAGGTGTCCTTCAGCTTCCACACCAATACCAGTCCTATAAGAATAGGATTACCAATCTTATCGTTCACCTTTATCGGCTCCACATCCAGGTTGCGTGCACGAAGCGAAAGCTTCTTCTTATTAAGGAAAGGGTTTACCCAGAAAAAGCCGGTCTCCTTGAACGTCCCTTTATATTTACCAAAGAACACCATGGCACGCGCCTCGTTCGGCTCCAGCTCCATATAGCCGGCAAACATAATGAACCATACCAGACACAGACACACCGAAAGGATCAAGGTAGGCACAGAAATGAGAAACCCAAAGATTATCACCGCCGTAAGCACTACCAAATGAAGGAACAAGGCCAAAAAGCCATTCATCTTGAAACCACTGAAACCACACTCTTTTGTTTCCATATTCTATAGATTTAATTGATATCATAATGATATCACAAATATATCAATTAAAATTAGATAAGAACAGAGAAGCAAGGAAGTTAACATATTGTATTAAGGATTATTAAGAACATGTATCCCCAGTACACAAAATTCCGCTTGAGGGTCATAACTTACCTTCAAGCGGAATTTTCTTTTTCGACTTGTCAGCAATGTATCAAGGCTGAATGACAAAAGACCGGCGCAGCAAACCAGCAGTCTGCGAGCTACCGCCCACCATAAGTTCATAACTGCCTTCGGAAACGCACATGGTATTGCTTTGCGGATTCCACCACACCAACTCTTTATCGCCCAAATCAAACTCTACATCGACCGTCTTTCCTGCCGGGATATGTACCCGTTTGAAAGCACGCAATGCCTTGCTCGGTCCTTCGACATCATCGTTTTTCTTCAAATAGACCTGCACAACCTCTTCACCGTCACATTTGCCGGTATTGGTTACGGGGACATTCAATCTCAATTTCTCACCGGACTTTATATTATCCGAACCAAGCACCACAGCGCCATAGCAGAAAGAGGTATAGCTCAATCCATGACCGAAGGGGAAAAGCGGTTCCTGGGTCATGTAACGGTAAGTCCGACCGGTCATATTATAATCCTCAAAATCAGGAATCTGTGACACATTACGGTAGAAGGTTACCGGCAAGCGTCCTGCCGGATTGTAATCACCGAACAAGACTTCAGCTACAGCCGTACCGCCTGCCTGACCGGGATACCATGCCTGCAGGATAGCTCCACACCTCCCGGTTTCCGGCTCCAAGCCGATAGGAGAACCTGAACAGTTCACCAACACCACCTTTTTACCGGCATGGTGCAAAGCGGCAATCAGTTCCCGCTGGACAGCAGGCAACTCAATATCAGTACGGTCGCCTCCTCTGAATCCGGGAAGCTCAACACCCATCTCCTCGCCTTCGAGGTTCGGAGAGACTCCTCCCACAAAGACCACGACATCAGCATCCTTTACACGCTCCACAGATTCCTCACATCCACTTCATTCTTAAATCCAAGGTCAAAGTTCAGCTGTGCATCGCTACGGAAATATTCAAAATCCAATTCAACGTCATACGTTTTTCCTGCTTGTACCTGCAAAGTATAAGCACTCTTCTGCCACCGTGCTGATTGGAGAATCCTCTCACTTCCTCCCCATTTATCCCGCAATCTCCCTGAGCCATAAGCATAGATGTCAAAGACCACCTCTCCCGACTGGTCGGGAGTGAATACGCTGTTGTAGGTAGCCGAGAAGTCGGTAAGGTTCACACCCGGAGCAAAAACCGTGGCACCGGATGTACAGAAATGGAAAGGAGTGGTCACTTGGGCAGTAGTGACTGGCTCACCGTCACGAGTCACGTTATTCCAGTAGCGTGCAGTAAATCCGGGTTTCCCGTCGGCAGTCTTGCAACGGTTGAAGACGCTCTGTATCTGAGCTCTCTCCACCCATCCGCAGCCTTGTTCATAAATAAGCCGATCATCACTCCCCAAAGCTTTTCTAATTCCGTCCAGAATGGTAACTGTGTGCGGAGGCATACCGTTATATTCCCCACTGCATCACAGAATCATTGGCATTCGGACCCATCACGCTATAGTCAGACCTCCACGCTTCAACGGCAAGGTATTATCCTTGTTCATAAGCAGTGTCATTGACTTGCGCGCCATGTCGAGCGCCAGAGAGTCGTGTCCGGCAGAAGCCACCACAGAAAAAGGAATGCCGGTCCAGGACACCTTCTCCGGCTCGTCCATTTCACCCAAGGCAAAGCGGGCCATCAAAAGGCGCTTGACTGCTACATCCACTGCTTTTTCATCAATCTTTCCCTGCTTCACCGCTTCTACCAGGCCTCGTAACTCGAACCGCATTCCAAGTCAGTCCCACTCAGCACCGCAGCCGCCGAAGCGGACTCTGCATCAGGATGTGTCTTATGACCATAATCTCTGTAAAAATCGGCAATAGCTCCACAGTCCGAAAGGACAATACCGTCAAATCCCCACTCATCGCGCAAAATCTGCATCAGCAGGCGGTCGCTACCGCAACAAGGATCGCCCTCAAAACGGTTGTAGGCACACATCACCTCCTTCACTTTTCCTTCTTTCACCAAAGCTTCGAAAGGAGGAAGATAAGTTTCATACAAATCACGGGGCTTGATATTCTCCGCATTAAACTCATGGCGGTTCCACTCCGGACCGGAGTGTACGGCAAAGTGCTTGGCACAAGCATGCAGTTTGTCATATTTTCCATCGTTCGTACCCTGCAACCCCTTTACAACCATCACCCCATACGGCTGGTCAGATAAGGGTCTTCCCCATAAGTCTCTATACCCTTCCCCAACGGGGGTCGCGGTAGATGTTCACCGTAGGCGTCCACATCGTCAATCCTTGATAGCGTTCACGACTTCCCTGAGATGCATAGTAGGCATTCTTGGCACGGGCCTCATCGGATACGGCAGTAAATACCTCGTATACAGTCTCCGGCGAGAAAGATGCCGCCATACCAATCGGTTGGGGAAACACTGTGGCCAGCCCGGCACGCGCCACTCCATGCAACGCTTCATTCCACCAGTTATAGGGCTTGATGCCCAGACGTTCCACCGGTTTGGAGCTGTCCATCATCAAGGACACCTTCTCTTCGAGCGTCAGTTCCTTCAGCAAAAGTCCGGCACGCTCTTCTGCCGGCAGAGATGCATTCTTGTAAGTAGCCTGCCCGCATCCCGACAATAGGAAGAGTGGCAATAGGTAAAGAAGTTTCTGTTTCATCATGGTTTTATATTAATCGTTGTTACAATCGCTTGTATCACAAAGATAAATATTTTCTCCCAATTGCCAACACGCAATAAACTTCTTATTATAATCTTCTCTGAATATCCTCGTTACTGTTCCGCTGCCCCTTGCTACGTATATCTCCACCGAAGTATAGGATACACCGATACGGAAACTGGTAAAGGAGAACTGGTTATCTGCAATTATCTTCAGCCCGTTGGACATGGTTTCCAATTTGGAATGGCTGACAAACAGATTGTTGACATTCAGGCTGAGGTTGAGCTTATTGTCCAACAACCGGTAAAGCATACCTGCACTGACGCTGTAAGTGGGACTCATCAGATAGATGCCTGATACTGACGGGAAGAATAGGAACCGGACAACGTGGCCAGAAGAGTCTTCTTTTCATTGAAGAAGAAAGTGTTGCGCAGACTGGCGTCATAAGCCCATCCTTTCTCCTCGGGAGAGGTGGTGGCAGCGCTGGAGGTAGTCCGGCGATAGCTCACTCCATGCTGGGCGTAAGCTTGCAGCCATTTGGTACGGAAAGTGTACGAATTGTTAAGCCCGAAAGCATGCGTCTGCATGAAATTCTCCCAAAGGAAAGAAGTCACATTCGTTTCGGCATCCAAGTCCACAACCTGGAAGAATACATCGTCCGAATAAGAATAATAAGCGGAAACATTGAAGTTGTTCTTCAACGTATATCCCAGTTCTGCATTGTAAGTGTAGCTGGGTTTCAAGTCCTCACGTCCGCAGGCATACGTATATTTGTTCTGATAGAACGGAAAAGGATTGACCATATTCTGCGACGGACGGGAGATGCGGTTGGAGAAACTGAAGTTCAGCGCATGCCCGTCTGTAGGCGAATAAAGCAGATAGACAGTAGGGAACAAGCGCGTATAGTCGTGCTTGTCCTCCGTATCCTTCGCTTCGGAAATACCGGTAGTGCGGGTGTGCTCCATACGCAAGCCCAACTGCATGGAAAAACGTTCGGAATATTCACGGCTATAATCAGCATATAAGGCATAGATTTGCTCCTTGTAACGGAAATAATCATCCTGCACCAGCGTAGGGTCCGACGTATCGTAATTGATACCGTTGCGAGTGTTGGTAAAGGAGACCTTGGCACCTGCCGTTATCTTGTACTTTTCAAAAGGAAGGATGAAATCAAGAGCGGAGGAGACTACATCCACCTTGCGATGTTGCAGATAGTTGTAGTCGAAGTTTGTACCCGGAATCTCCGTACCGTCAGGCAGGAGGGTTTTCGAGAGAAAGCCCATATTTTCGTCCCGGTTGTCACGCAGGTAATCCACATCCCAAGTCATTTTCTTGCCTTTGTCATCCCAGACTTATCGGTATGAAAATTCAGATTGAGGCGGTCGGAACCGGTATCCTTGTCACTGTTGGAGTACAGCAGAGAATCCAGTACGGCGGTAGAGGCATCGTAAACTTCCGTCCATGAAAGGGCGTTGCCCGGTTTGGGAGCACTGTGATTATAGATGGCCTGCATACCTGCACTCCAGTCCCGTTCCAACGATACATCCACACCTCCCTGAAGGTAGAAGCTATCCATGTAATTGGTGTAGTCGGCACGGCTGTTCCAGGTGTTCTGCGGAAAATAGCGGTAATTTTTCTCACGCGTCTCATAGTTGCCCTGCGTAGTACCCCCGTTGAGAAAGGATGACACGCGCCCCTTGCTGAGGTTCAGGCTTACCCCGCCATATCCGTAATTGTCCTTTTCACCAGCGCTGTAGGAAGCGGAAGCCGTACCACCCACGTAATCTTTGGGACGTGACTTCAAGCGAATATTGATGATGCCTGCATTTCCGGCGGCATCGTACTTGGACGGAGGCGTGGTAATCACCTCCACCTTCAGTATCTGAGAGGCGTCATAGGAACGGAGGTAATCTATCAGTTCATCTCCCGACAGCTTCGTCTCACGGTCGTTGATATAAACCCTGATGCCCCCTTTACCTATAATACCAATGCTGTTTTGTCCAACCTGCAGACCGGGCACTTCACGCAGAAGGTCGAGTGCACTGCCACCGGCAGAGGCTATGGTATTATGTGCATCGAACACTACCCTATCTACCAGACGCTTGATAACAGGACGCGCGGCCGTAACGGTCACTTCGTCCAGCAAGGCGGAAGAAGATTTCAATGTCAATTCGCCAACGTTTTTGTTTCCTCGCAGCACAACGGGAACGTAGAGGTCTTCGCTGCCGATAAGGGTAATGTGCAACAAGTATTCTCCCAGTGGCTGGTCAAAGGAAAAACAACCTTGCGTGTCGGTCAGCATACCGGTAATATAGGCACTGTCTTTTGCCTGCTTCAGCAGCACATTCGCCACCTCTACCGGTTGGCGGTTCTCGTCCTGCACACAACCGGAAAGCCGGTAAGTCTGGGCGGAAAGGAAAGTGGCCATACTTGCCAAGGCCATCCATACCATCACTTTTTTTCTAACGTTGTTCAGTAGATTTTCTTTCATTATGCGTTTGATTTCAATGTCTTACTCTTTGTATTTCGCTGAAACAAAGATAGGGGTAAAACATGCCTCAAACAGTCTATACCAAGGAATAAAAAGTCTATATCCTCGAACCACGAATCACTACATATCAACGTTTTAACCTTACAACACTCTATATTATACCTTTCCCGGTCTATATGCTCTTTATAAACTCTACGATGCCCTCTTTCTCCTCCATCCCCAGCTTCTTGCGGATATTCGTCTTTCGCTGGTAATGGTGGGAATACTTTGTTGTGTCACCACACTAATCTCCTTCGTCGAGAAGTCCGCACAGAGCAGGCAGCAAAGCTGCTTTTCTTTGTCAATGAGCACATCGCCAAAACGGCTGTCCATCTTTGTGTAGAAGTTATCATACATCCGGTCTATGATAGGGTACAAGTCCTCCCATACCAGCAAACTCTCTACCGGCAGTTCATGCTGGTAATACCCGAAATGCGGCGAAGCAGCTCCTGATTCTGTGAGGTAGGTTGTTTAGCCACCAGCCGTATCATGCCTAATTGCTGCAACAGTATTTTCCGGAAAACTGTCCGTCTTCCTCCTTCGACTGGTTCTTGGTCGCATCTTCCAACAGCCGGGTCAGTGTTTCCGCCCGTTCTTCCGCTTCAATCAACCGGTTACGCCGGTTACGGACATAAAGGGACACACCGCCACCTGCAAGCACCAGTACCAACAGTGCCAGCAACAAATTCAACTGTGCCTGCTTCCGTTCCACCGTCAGAATCAAGTTGGCTTGCGAAAGCGTCTCCTTCGACTCATCCTTACGCCGGACGGTACTCTGCAGCGCAGCAAGAGCATTGGCTACAGAATCATTATAACGTGCCACGTCCAGCACATCAAACGTACGGTGACGTGTATAATCTATCAATGCCCTATATACTGCCACCATATTCTCTTCCGTCAGAAACCGGTTCCGGCCCTCGCCACGTTTCCTCTCCTTATTCAAATAGTATTCCGCCGAATCAAGCAGCCCTTCTTTCAAGAACACTTCCACTTTCACCAGATCTCCCATACGCAACTGCACCGGGTCGACGACATACTGCTCCATACGACGAATAGTAGCTATCGCACCGGAAGGTTCATCAAAAAGGTAAGCCTGCATCTGGGCATAGTTACGCAAATAATGCACTATCTTACTGGTATCTCCTGCCTGCACAGCCAGTTCTATGCTACGCTCCATGTAGTAAGGTGCAGAATCATTCTTATTCAGCCCCAGGGCAATACCCATGGAGAAGAAGCTTTCGGCTCTTACATCCAAGGCTATGGCAGTACGGAAAGTTTCTATCGCTTTCTCATAATCTTTCCAGACATACACATACCAGTATGCCTTATCAATCAGCATATCAGCCATTCTTCCCGTGTCCTGCAGCGCCTTGGCCAAAGCTACGCCGCTGTCAATGGCAGCTATACACCGTTCGTGCTCTTTCAGCCAATACCAGTACCAGGCTTTCACTGATAGGAAAACAGATTCTTCGCCGTGTCGTTGCGGAAGACGTAATAATCGGAAGCAGGCAATATCAAGGAATCTTCCGCCATCGAGTTGTGCCGCTTATAGTGCACATAAGCATTCAGCCATCCATACAACAGCCTCTCCTCATCCGAAAGTTGCGATGGCCTCTCTATCTGTACCAGCAAGGCATACACGCTGTCCACATTCATATTCACCTGCTTTTCTGCCAGATGTAACAGATGTACCTCATTCATCTGCCGGCAGGCAACAAGGCACAGCAACGCAAACAATAGTCCAAGGAAAGGTAATCTATTCATAATATAGGAGATATAGTTTTTTCTATCATCTGCCTGCAACCGCAGCTTCCAGTTGCTTCAGCGCCTGCTCCAGCACCGAACGCGGGCAGCCGATATTCAGCCGCATAAATCCCTTGCCCGGTTCACCGAACATGGTGCCGTCATTCAGCGCCAGATGTGCCTTGTCCACAAATAGTCCCACCAGTTCCTCCTGAGTCAGTCCCAATCCCCGGCAGTCCAGATAAATCAGGTAAGAAGCCTGCGGACGTATCATGCCGATGCCCGGAATATGCTCGCGCAGGTAGTTCTCCGTGAAATCGATATTACCCTTTATATAGTCCAGCATCTGTTCCAACCATTCCTCACCATGCATATAGCAGCAGCCGCACCGATATAGGCCAGCATATGCCCTTCGCTGAACTCGCCCGCTTCCATGAACTCCTGAAAACGGTGGCGGATGTCCTCATTGAGGATAATGGCGTACGAACTTCCCAATCCCGGCATATTGAATGTTTTGCTGGGTGCCATGAAGGTGAGGGAATTCTGCGCAGCAGCCCCCGAAACAGTAGCAAAAGGATGGTGTTTGTAAGGCGGCAGAGTCAAGTCGGCATGAATTTCATCGGAGATGACAAACGTATGGTTTTCCATACAAATATCAGCAATCCGGCGTAATTCGTCTATCGTCCATACACGCCGCCCGGGTTATGGGGATTGCAGAGAATCAATACTTTGCATCCTTGTATATCCTTACGGAAACGCTCAAAGTCAATCTGGTACTGTCCGTCTTTCAGGTCGAGCGGAGAGTAAACCACTTCGCGCTTCATGCGTTGCGTCACCAGGAAGAAGGGATGATAAACGGGAGTCATCACCATTACCCGGTCGCCGGGATTGGTGAAGCATTGCAATGCGAAGGCTTGACCGCGGACAATGCCGGGTACAAAAGTCAGCATCTCGCGAGTGACGTCCCAACCGTGGCGACGACTGAGCCAGCTACAAATGGAAGTATACCATTCCTCACACGCAGACGTATAGCCCAGCACTTCATGTTCAAGACGCTTCCGCAAGGCTTCCATCACAAACGGGGGCGTGCGGAAATCCATATCCGCCACCCACATGGGGAGGAGGTCATCGCGTCCCCATACACTCTTCACACCGTCCCATTTCACGGAGTCGGTACCACGGCGCTCTATTACTTCATCAAAATTGTAAGTCATATGCTTGCTTTTTTACTTGTAGTTTCACAAATCCAACGCATCAATTGTCTTGTTTTTATACGAACCATTACCGCTGCCTTATTTTTGTAAACAATAATCATATCGGGAAAAATATAAATACCGCCACATCCCACACTGCATGAGACAAGATAATAGCGGCAAAGCGGTTCGGAAAGAAACGGTAAAGCGCACCCCATGCCGCTCCCACCACCAGAGCAGCCATGACCAGCATGAAGTTACAGGAACCGGCATGCACCAGTGCATAAATCAAAGTAGCCACCACAAAACCCGCATTCGGATTCCAGCGTTTGGAAAGCGTGCGTTGCACATAGCCGCGCCAGAAAATCTCTTCCGCCGGCCCTATCAGCAACAGCAGCAATGCCGCCAACAGCCAAGGAGACTCTCCCTCTTTCATCCCATAAATGGAGTCCACCTGCGGACGGGCAAAATCGAACATCCAAGATGACACCTTGTCTCCCAACCAGAAAACGCCCCACAAAGCAACAGCAATGCCAATTCCCAGCAAGACATTCGGCAAGTTCCACTTCACCTCCCGCCACCAGCCGGGATTGAACAAGGTGGCAAACACGGACAGCGTGAGCGCAGAACCAGTCATCATCCACCAGAAATTCACGAAAGGAGCCGTCCAAGGCGAAAACATGACTGTCCACAGCACGGCAGCCAGCAGAATGGTAAAATCAGCTTCTTCATGACAGCAAACCGGCTACAACGAACGACAACGTGAACAGCAGACTGAACAACAACTGGAGTTTTGCAGTCATCTCATCCAGACCGGCTATGGCACTTCTCCCTTTCTGGGAAAACGGGACACCACCCGTACATTGCCTATGGCAGGAACCAGTGCCGGCATCACCAGCAGGGTCCATAAAGGAAGAGTTCCCACAGCTATCAAGCCGGCTATCCAACCAAAAGGAAAAAGGACTTCGGCACAATAAACGTACATCGACGCCTTTCCTCCCAGCTTCATGGCCAGTGTCTGAATCTCTGCACGGGCATCGGTACGCATATCCCGTGTATTATTGGCATGCAGAATGGCCACCGTAATCAGTCCCACCGGCAGAGCTATCCACAAGACATTCCAGTCAACTACTCCCGTAGCCACATAGCAGGTGCCCAACGTCGGCAGCAAGGCATACGCCAAAAAGATGACGACATCGCCCAACGCACGATACTTGAGCGGTGGATAAAGCAACGAGCAAGCTGCACCGCCTATACCTATATACAACAGCGGCAAGCCGGTACGCCACAACAAGCCGATACCCGCAACAAGGGCAACTGCCAGCAATGCCATCGACAAGCGGTATATCTCACGCGGGGTAAACATCCCATCAGTCAGTGTCTTGGCGCCAAGGTATCCCTTGCATCGACCTTATGCTTATAGTCAAAATAATCACTCCAGGTATTCCCGGCAGCGTGAAACACAATGATGTTCAACAATGCCAGATACCGTTCACCCAGTTTATGTCCTGCCGCATCCAATACAGATATGCCAACGTCACCACCACCGGCATCGAAGAGGCGGGGAATGACCACGGACGCACCGCTATCATCCAATCTTTCAAAGAATGTTTCTTCATTTGTTATTTATCATTTATTTGTGCACAAAGTACGAAATATCTTCGCTTTTTTAAGTAATTTCGCGCACAAGATAAAAGAACCCCTTATGATAAAAGCTCTGTTTTTTGACATCGACGGAACCTTGGTCAGCTTCAAGACCCACGAAATTCCCGTTTCCACTATTGAAGCGTTGACTGCCGCCAAAGCCAAAGGCATACATATCTTCATTTCTACCGGACGTCCACGCGTCATCATCAACAACTTGTCTGCCTTGCAGGAACGGAATCTGATAGACGGCTACATCACGATGAACGGCGCCTATTGCTTTGTAGAAGACACCGTTATCTACAAAAGCCCCATACCGACAGCGGAAGTGGATGCCTTGACAGCTTTCTGCCACGAACGCAACATCCCATGCATCCTGGTGGGAGAGCACGACATCTGCGTGAACCAGCCCGGCGAAGTAGTGGAGGAAATCTTCCACCGCCAACTCAAAGTGGACCCCATCGAAGCAAAGCCCTATACCGACAGCCATGCCGACAAAGCCTTCTTCCAGCTGACTCCCTTTATCAACGCCGAGGAAGAAGCAATCATCCTGCCCGCCGTCCCCCACTGCGAGATGGGCCGCTGGCATCCCGCCTTTCGTAGACGTGACAGCCAAAGGAAACACCAAGCAGAACGGTATCGACCAGATTATCCGCCACTTCGGCATCAAGCTGGAAGAAACCATGGCCTTCGGCGACGGAGGAAATGACATCAGCATGTTGCGCCATGCCGGTATCGGTGTAGCCATGGGCAATGCCAATGACGACGTGAAAGCTGCCAGTAACTACACAACCACTTCTGTTGATGAAGACGGTATCGCCAACGCCCTGAAATATTTCGGCATAGTCGGGAATCCATCATAAATCTGAAATCTTTTGAGCTTCGTTCCCGATACCCAAAACAAAGAGTTTCAAGACGCCTTGAACCTCATCCAGTATACCCGTCAGTCCGTATTCCTGACGGGCAAAGCAGGTACGGGCAAATCGACCTTCCTGAAGTACATCTGCGCGAATACAAAGAAAAAGCACGTGGTGCTTGCACCGACCGGCATAGCCGCCATCAATGCCGGAGGCAGTACCCTGCACAGCTTCTTCAAACTGCCCTTCTACCCCCTGCTGCCCGACGACCCGAACTTCAGTCTGCAACGGGGACGCATCCACGAATTTTTCAAATACACCAAACCCCACCGCAAACTGCTGGAAGAGCTGGAATTGGTCATCA
>ENA-OQDF01000247-OQDF01000247.1-human-gut-metagenome-genome-assembly--contig:-NODE-247-length-21831-cov-1.770411_pt1 | contig 21831 bp, 33 predicted proteins | sample MGYA00242769_ERZ504597 | MGnify/ENA primary metagenome ERZ504597 (study PRJEB26092, sample SAMD00036305) | human gut metagenome | host: Homo sapiens | study: EMG produced TPA metagenomics assembly of...
CGAAATTAATTCGTAACTTTGTTCCCTCAAAAGACAAGAATAACATGAGAGTAGTGATACAACGTGCCGGATACGCTTCCGTCACCATCAACGGAACCTGCAAAGCCTCCATTGGAAAGGCTCATGATACTCGTAGGCATCGAAGAATCCGATGGAAAAGAAGATATTGACTGGCTTTGCAAGAAGATAGTCAACCTGCGCATTTTCGACGACGAAACGGCGTGATGAACAAATCCATTCTTGAGGCAGGCGGCGAAATACTGGTTATCAGCCAGTTCACCCTACATGCCTCCACCAAGAAAGGCAACCGCCCTTCCTACATACGGGCAGCACGACCGGAAATATCCGTCCCGCTGTACGAACAATTCTGCCGGGAAATGAGTTTAGCATTAGGTAAAGAAATAGGTACCGGCGAATTTGGCGCCGATATGAAAGTAGAACTGATGAACGATGGTCCCGTAACCATCTGTATGGATACAAAAAACAAGGAATAATGACGTTAGAAGAAGCACAGAAACAAGTGGATTCCTGGATAAAGGAATACGGAGTACGCTATTTCAGCGAACTCACCAACATGGCCATACTGACCGAAGAAGTGGGCGAAATGGCCCGCGTCATGGCCCGCAAGTACGGAGACCAGTCCTTCAAAGAAGGAGAAAAAGACAACCTCGACGATGAAATGGCAGATATTCTCTGGGTACTTCTCTGTATTGCAAACCAGACCGGAGTGAACCTGACAGAGGCTTTCCGCCGTAACTTCGAGAAGAAAACCAGACGTGACCAGACAAGACATATCAATAATCCTAAATTGAAAGACCATGGAGAAGAATGAGCTACCCAGAGTAAGTATGACGCCGCCCTGGCAAAGTACAACACCCAACTGGATGATGCAGAAATAGCTGCACAAGTTGCCAGAATCATTGCAGAGAAAGTACCGGCAAACAATACACCGGAGGTAAAGAAATTCCTGTTCAACTGCATTGACCTTACCACCCTGAAGAGTGAAGACAGCGATGAAAGCGTCATGAAATTCACCCAGAAAGTGAATAAATTCGACGAAGAGTTCCCCGACCTGAAGAATGTGGCAGCCATCTGTGTATACCCCAATTTTGCAGAAGTCGTAAAAGATACGCTGGAAGTGGAGGATGTAAAAATAGCTTGTGTATCAGCAGGTTTCCCCTCCTCCCAGACTTTCATTGAAGTGAAAGTGGCAGAAACTGCATGGCACTGATGGAAGGCGCCGATGAAATAGACATCGTTATTTCGGTGGGCAAGTTCCTGGCTGGAGACTATGAAAGCATGTGCGAGGAGATACAAGAACTCAAAGCAACCTGTAAAGAGCACCACATGAAGGTAATCCTCGAAACCGGAGCTTTGAAGACGGCTTCGAACATCAAAAAGCATCCATCCTTTCCATGTATTCGGGTGCCGATTTCATCAAGACTTCCACCGGCAAGCAACAGCCTGCCGCCACACCGGAGGCCGCTCTGGTTATGTGCCAGGCCATCAAGGAATATCACGAGCTGACGGGTATCAAGGTAGCTTTAAGCCCGCAGGAGGAATCAACTGCGTGAACGACGCACTGATTTACTACACCATCGTCAAGGAAGTGCTCGGCGAAGAATGGCTGAACAACGAACTGTTCCGCTTGGGAACCAGCCGTCTTGCTAACCTGCTGCTTTCGGAAATCAAGGGCGAGGAAATGAAATTCTTTTAAGAGGAAGTTGCATTTACCTATAAATAAAGCCTGATGGAATGGATTCCATCAGGCTTTTTCATATTATCAACCGGAAATAGTTCCGTTATTTTTCCCGTTCCACCACATAGTCCAGATACCCGGTAAGCGCTGCTTTCACCTCCGTATCGGGCAAAGAAGCCAGCAAAGAAAGGGCCTTTCTCTTATAATCATGCATCACTTGCGAAGCATACTCTATGCCACCATGCTGCTTGGTAAACTCGATTAAATGGGCTATTTCACTAGGCGTTGCCTCTCCGTTCTTTATCTTCACGGCAATCTCTTCCGCTGTTTTATCCTTCACGGTATTGAGTACATGGAGCACGGGCAGGGTCAACTTCCCTTCCACCATATCATTTCCGGTAGGTTTGCCTATCTCCTTGCTCTCGGAGTAATCGAAATATCATCCTTTATCTGAAAACAAAGCCCGATATATTCACCGAACAGACGCGCAGATTCCGCCATTTCATCGCTGGCTCCCACCGAGAGCGCGCCCGCCTTCGTACAAGCAGCAAAGAGCACGGCCGTCTTCTTGCGGATGACGTCGAAATACACTTCCTCAGAAAAATGAAGATTACTGACGTTGGAAAGCTGCAGAAGTTCACCATCTGCCAAATCCTGCCCCAGGCAGGAGACAATGTCAATGATGTCATGATTACGGGTCATGCCCACTTGCACCAAGCTGTCGCAAGCAGATAATCGCCTGCCAGCACGGCTACCTTATTATTGAAAATGGCATTAACGGAGAGTTGTCCACGGCGTTCAGTACTTTCATCCACTACATCATCGTGTACAAGGCTTGCATTATGGAGAAGTTCCAGTGCAACCGCAGCATGCAGGGTTGCAGGACATACTTTACCGAAAAGCTTCGCAGCCAGAAGCACCAGAATGGGGCGCATCATCTTCCCGTTCTTCTGCCGGATATGCGCAATCACGCTGTTCAGCAAAAAGGTTGGAACTGGAAAGGGTACTTTCAAAAAGTTTCTTGAAGTCCTCCAGTTCCTCAGAATCGGAGATTTTATCAATGATGAGTTGTCCATGCATCGCTATTTGCCTACAAAAATAGTAATAAAACGGTTAATACGGTATTTTTTTGTACTTTTACCATGAAAAAAAGGATTAAATGTATGAATTCAATCGATAAACTGTTTTTGCTCGATGCCTACGCACTGATATATCGGGCCTATTACGCGTTCATCAAGAACCCGAGAACCAACTCAAAGGATTCAACACCTCGGCCATTCTGGGCTTTGTAAACACCCTGGAAGAAGTGCTTAAAAAAGAGAATCCCACACACATAGGAGTAGCCTTCGACCCGTCAGGCCCTACCTTCCGCCACGAGGCCTACGAGCAATACAAGGCACAGCGCGAGGAGACACCCGAGACCATCCGCCTTTCCGTACCTATTATAAAGGATATCATCCGCGCCTACCGCATCCCCATCCTTGAGGTGGCCGGCTATGAAGCGGACGACGTGATAGGCACGCTTGCCACCGAAGCAGGGCGGCAGGGCATCACCACCTATATGATGACACCCGACAAGGACTACGGCCAGCTGGTATCGGACCGCATCTTTATGTACCGCCCCAAGCACACCGGCGGATTCGAAGTGATGGGTACCGAAGAAGTAAAAGCCAAATTCAACATACAAACCACCGAGCAAGTCATCGACATGCTGGGACTGATGGGCGATGCTTCCGACAACATCCCCGGCTGTCCGGGTGTGGGCCGAGAAAACCGCACAGAAGCTGATTGCCGAATTCGGCAGCATCGAGAACCTGCTGGAACACACCGACCAACTGAAAGGCGCACTGAAACGAAGGTGGAGACAAACCGGGAGATGATTACCTTCTCCAAATTCCTTGCTACCATCAAAACAGATGTCCCCATCCGGCTCGATATGAATTCGCTCGTCCGGGAAGAACCGAACGAAGAAGAACTCCGCAAGATTTTCGAAGAGTTGGAATTCCGCACACTCATCGACCGGATACTCAAAAAAGGAAACGGCAACTCTTCCTCCCCCACCCCAACCTCTCCGACACCCGACCTCTTTGCCGGCACTCTGTTTGCCCAGCCGCAAACCTCCAATCCCGAAAACAGCGCCCCCGTTCAAGGCGATTTGTTTGCAAATTTTGCGGGCGAGGGGACGGGAGCTTCTGAAAATTCAAATCTGAAGCGGTTAGAAATGCTCGATGTAGACTATCAACTCATTGATACAGAAGAGAAAAGAAAGGAAATTATTCAAAAGTTGCTTACAAGCGAAATTCTCTCAATAGATACAGAGACTACCGGAACCGAGCAATGGATGCCGAACTCGTGGGAATGAGCTTCAGTGACGCCGAAAATCGGGCATACTACGTACCCGTACCTGCTGAACGAGAGGAAGCCTTAAAAATTGTAAACGAGTTCCGCCCCCTCTTCGAAAACGAGAAATCCATGAAGGTGGGACAAAATATCAAGTACGATATGATTATCCTCCAGAATTACGGAGTCCGGGTGAAAGGCAAGCTTTTCGACACCATGCTCGCCCATTACGTGCTTCAACCCGAACTGCGACACAACATGGACTATCTGGCGGAAATCTACCTGCACTACCAGACCATCCACATCGATGAGCTGATTGGAGCGCGAGGCAAAAACCAAAAGAACATGCGCGACCTTCCACCCGAAGATGTCTACCGTTATGCCTGCGAGGATGCGGACGTCACCCTCAAACTGAAAAACGTGCTGGAAAAGGAACTGAAGGAGCAAGGTGCCGAACATCTGTTCTACGAAATAGAGATGCCGCTCGTCCCCGTACTTGTCAATATAGAGAGCAACGGAGTGCTGCTCGATACGGAAGCATTGAAGCAGTCGTCCCAGCACTTCACTGTCCGCCTGCAGGAGATTGAAAAGGAAATCTACGAGATGGCTGGCGAGACATTCAATATCAGCTCCGCCAAGCAGGTAGGCGAAGTGCTGTTCGACAAGCTGAAAATCGTGGAGAAAGCGAAAAAGACCAAGACCGGACAATACGTCACCTCCGAAGAGGTGCTGCAAAGCTACCGCAGCAAGCACGACATCATCGGGAAGATACTGGAATACCGCGGACTGAAGAAACTGCTGAGCACCTATATAGATGCCCTGCCCCAGCTCATCAACCCACGTACGGACCGCATACACACCTCCTTCAACCAGGCGGTAACCGCTACCGGACGCCTCAGCTCCAGCAATCCCAACCTGCAGAACATCCCCATCCGCGACGAAGACGGAAAGGAAATCCGCAAGGCGTTCATCCCCGACACCGGCTGCGAGTTCTTCTCTGCCGACTACTCGCAGATAGAGCTGCGCATCATGCACACCTCAGCGAAGATAAGAACATGATAGACGCCTTCCTCAGCGGACACGACATCCACGCCGCCACCGCTGCCAAGATATATAAGATAGATATAAACGACGTAACCGCCGACATGCGCCGCAAGGCAAAAACGGCAAACTTCGGCATCATCTACGGCATCTCCGTCTTCGGGCTTGCCGAACGCATGGGCGTTTCCCGCCAGGAAGCCAAAGAGCTGATAGACGGCTACTTTGAAACCTACCCACAAGTGAAGGAGTATATGGACAAAAGCATCCAAGTGGCACGCGAGAACGGCTATGTGGAAACCATCTTCCACCGCAAGCGCTTCCTGCCAGACATCAACTCAAGAAACGGGGTGGTACGGGGCTATGCCGAACGGAATGCCATCAACGCTCCCATCCAGGGAAGTGCCGCCGACATCATAAAAGTAGCCATGGCACACATCTATCAGCGCTTCCAAGCTACAATCTGAAAGCAAAGATGATTTTACAGGTCCATGACGAACTAAATTTCAGCGTTCCAGAGGCAGAAAAAGAGCTTGTACAGAAAATCGTAATCGAAGAGATGGAGCAGGCATATCGCATGCACGTACCCCTGAAAGCCGATTGTGGGTGGGGAAACAACTGGTTGCAGGCACACTAAACAGCCCAATAACTTTATTTAACTTACAATCAGAAAGCAACAGAAGCAATCCTTTCCAAATACAGTTTGCTCATCAGAATATCCGGCAACCTCGCTGCCGGATATTTTTTATTCACCAATCTTGCCAAAAGGAAAGCATACCGAAACCCTCACTACTGACATATTGATAAAATTTAATCCGATATTTATATTTATGTCAATTTAATACGTACCTTTGCAGCGAAATCAATGACATATTGATAGAAAATAGAAAGTTAAACTAAAAAAGACATAAAACCATGAAAGCAAAAGTATCTTTAAAAACAGTGATTGTTTCAGCACTTCTCTTAGTTTGCGGATTAAATGCCTCAGCCGACAATAAGAGCAACCTCATTTACAATTCGGAAGAAGTAAATGGCATGAAGGTGGCAGAGACCGTATACAAGATGGACGGAAACACGCTTGCCAACTATATGAAGTACAATTATAAGTACGACGACCAGAACCGCATGACGGAAAGCGAAGCCCTGAAATGGAACAGCACCAAGAATACATGGGGCAAGGACATGTGCATCCGCTATGCATACCAAGGCAAGACGATGACTACCACATACTACAAATGGAACAACAAGAAAGGCGAATACATACTGGTTCCCGAGATGACAGTAATCATGGACAACCCTAACATGTAATTGACAAACTCTCTCTTAAAGTAAGAAATCTTATTCCTAACAACAATAACCGAAACCTTTCATAAAAGATCCGGAATGATTCGCACATTCCGGCTCTTTTATTATATCTTGAAAAACAAATCCTTTCCGTCAGATACCAATAACCTTACACGATTAGTATCCTGGATTGTTTTCTATAATGGCACTGTTTGTATCAATCTCACTTTGGGGAAGCGGCCAAAGTTCATCCTTTCCTTTGATATACTTCATCGTGTTATACACACGGAGATTCAGTGCTTTCCCATCCCAAGAACTACCTTCTGAATATGCCGGATGCCAGTTGTCATCAAATGAAGGCTTGGCATTGGACATAAGCCCTTTTTGATTGGGAGCATAAATCTTACCTGTCATCACTGTAGAAGCCATACCCCAACGACGGAGATCAAACCAACGAAAACCTTCATTACAAAGTTCAAACAGTACGTTCGTAACGTAATGCCTTTCGGAGTCCGCTCTGCGAAGTAACTACCACATCGGGCATTCCTACACGATTACGAATTATATTGATGTCCGTTCGTGCTAACTCCAGATTGCCATCAGCCATTTCAATATTGGCTTCTGCCTCTATTAGATAAACCTCTGCTAAACGCATCAAGCCGCAATTAAGATCACTGGTTTCATGGTTGGAGATTGCAGCTCTTTCCAACTCGGCTATATCCAAATATTTCCTCCAGAGATATCCAGCAGGACCTTTAGTGCCATTGGCACCGTATACGCCCTTGGTTCCCTGTGACTCCATGTTTGTCACGTCCTTGCCCGTGCTATAGTCGTGAATCTTTTTACTGGTAGTGGAAGTCTGGAATTCTAGATTGAATATGCGTGAACCAGGTCGCAAACAGAAAGATCCAGATGAGGGTCCCGGTTTTGCCAAGGGTTCTGCCAGTCATACAGAGAAGATCCGTAATCGATTTGCCATCCTTGCATTGAAACATATCAACAAATGTTTGTGTAGGACCAAAATAGGCGCATCCTCCAGTGTACGTGGAGCCATGTAATATGCCTCCTTGGTTTTATTACTGGATATTACCGCATCATACTGCACGGACCAGAGCCACTCATTGCTTGCCTCACCGTCATAACCAAACAGAGCCGTCTGACCGGTTGGCTCTCCTGCCTCATGACTTTCTCCACAATACTGTGTATTGATGGATTCCAATTCAAAGCCTGCCTCCTTAGCCAAATTCAAGGCTTGTTTGGCCGAACTGGCAGCCAAGTCATACTTTTTCCAATTCAAGGCAATACGGCACGTAACGCATACGCTGCTACCCGTCCGATGCGTGCACTGCCATAGCTTTCTGCTTTATGGCGGAGTGGAAGGTTAGCCAAACACTCGTCGCTAAGATCCGAAAGCAGATTCTCTACAATGGTCTCTCTCGGTGTACGTGGGGTCTGGCTGTCATTTATACCCGCTGTGTGGACCACATACGGCAAGTCTCCATAGTGCTGGCAAGCTTGATCATAACAGAATGCCCGTATGCACAGCAGCTCTGCCCGTATACTCTCTATATCCGTATCAGAGGCTGTGCCACGCAGATTATCCAGCGCATCGAGAAGCTGGTTGATACGTGCCACGGTCTTATACACGCAATTATAAAGCTTGTTTGCCACCGCGTTTTCAGCAGAAGCTCCGGAGGTGATTAATTCCGTATACATAGCCGTGTTGACACGTGTAGCACCAATATCGGTAATATTGTCTGTCACCTTCCACCAGGTGGTGGTGCTGGCACTATAAGCTGTCAGAGATGAGTAAACAGCGTTCAAACCGAAATTCGCCTCTTCCATACTCGAAGGATAAGAGGCAGAAGACGGTGAAGTGAGTGGTTCAAGGTCGAGTGAACAAGCACCGAGACCTAATAGAGACAGCGAAAGGAGTGCTGTATAAATATTGTTTCGTTTCATATCATTTTTTCTTTTTATGTCTTCTTGAATACAGACGGTTTCCCTATTCCGGCTAATCAGAATTTGATGTCAACGCCAAAAGTGAAGGCTTTCGTCTGGGGATAATTGTTTGCCGCACCCAGAGATACCCCATCTGTTGCTGATGCGTTATAGTTGACTTCGGGTCATAGCCATCCCAAAAGTCAGTAAAAGTCAAGAGATTCTCAGCATTGGCATAAATGTAGGCAGACTTCAGTCCGATGGCTTTCATCCATTTGGAGGGCAGGTCGTAACCCAGCTGCAGGTTCTTCAGACGCAGGTAAGCGGCACTCTTCATCCAGAAGGATGATGTATAGGTGTTGTTACTGCTCTTATAAGAGAGGCGAGGCGTGGATGCATCATGATTCTGCTCCGTCCAATAGTCAAGGTGTTCCTTGCGGTAGGTTCCTCCCTGATAGCAAGGCATCACATAGTAGGAATTGAGATAACCGTCGGCCTTGCCAACTCCTTGCAAGAAAGCCGAAAGACGAATTCCTTTGTATCCCACTCCTAAATTAAAGCTATAACTATAGCGTGGAACTGTACTTCCGATAATCGTCTTGTCATCTGTAGTAATTTTGTTGTCTCCGCTGACATTCCGGTATTTCAGGTCACCGGGATATACGGTTGTACCGAATTGGGGACAGTTGGCATTGATTTCGTCCGCTTCTTCTTGTGAATTGATGAAACCGTCGCATATCAATCCGTAAATGGAGTTAATGGAAGACCCCTCTTGGTTACGAATATCACCGCTTGTGCTGCTTGTGCCCCGCATGTCGGTGATGGTGTTTTCACGTCGCTCAGCGTAAGGGCGGCATCCAGCGAAAAGTCCCTCGTCAGCTTCTTGCTGTAGCCTACGCTTAGCTCCCATCCTGGTTTCTTACCTTTCGCCGGCATTCTGGAAGGGAGCACCCATACCAATGTGGTTGGGGATGTCCAGCTTCATCAGGATACCATCCGTTATCTTCCTATACCAGTCGGCAGTGATGTTGATACAGCCGAACAGTGAAAGATCTATGCCTAAGTCAGTCATGGTAGAAGTCTCCCATGTAAGGTCCCTATTGGAGAGCGAGGTAACAGCAGAGGTCGTGTAAAGATTACCTCCCATAGATATAGAGCCCGTAGAGAGTTGCTGAGTAGTGGGATAATAGGAACTTCCGATATTCTGGTTGCCCAGTTTGCCCCAAGAGGCACGTAATTTCAGATTATCCACTCTATCGCGTATAGATTCCATAAAGGGTTCCTCGCTGATGCGCCATGCTGCAGAGAATGAAGGGAACACGCCATATCGGTTACCCTCTGCAAATCTGGAAGAACCGTCGGTACGGATATTGGCCTCCACAAGGTAGCGTTCCTTGTAGTTGTAATTCAAGCGGCCAAAGAAGGAGTTGATGGCCCATTGGTACTCCCCTCCTCCATTGTTCATGTTCTCAATGTTACCGGCATCAATTTGGTCATATTGAGGGAAGTTGAATACTTGACGATAGGCAGAAAGAGTCTTTTCTGTATAGGTCTGACACTCCATACCTGCCATTACTTTGAAGTAGTGGTCATCCAGCTGTTTCTCATAGTTGGTCAGTGCCTGTGTGTTCCAGTAGAAGTAACGGTAGGCCGATTCTGTAAGCGAGTTGTAGGTTTCGCCGCTCTTGAAGCTGGTAGTACCTTCCGGGTCACCATACGTGGTGACAGAATTCTTATAGTTATGGTTATTCTTGGTGATATAACGTGGAGTGGCTTGAACTGACACATTCCATCCATCGAGAATCTTATAGGTCAGAGCCATCGCCATGGTAGCACGGATAACATTGTTTTTCACAATACCGCCTTCACGCAACAACAGCACGGGGTTATTGCCCATCAGACCATTTGCCCCATTATAAAGACCAGTAGTAAATTGATTGACAATGTTCGGGGTTCGGGTGTTCATATAATTGAAGGCATGTCCTTCGTAGGGAGAACTATTTTTATTGGCATTGCTTACTTGTATGTCAAACTTCATGTCCAGACGGTCGCTAAGCTTGATGTCCATATTGTTGCGTACAGAGATTTTACGGTAAGAGGAATTGACCACTATACCCGTCTGGTCCAGATACCCTATAGAAGTAAGTGTCTTGATACGTTCTGATGAAGAAGTCAGAGTAAGCGTATGCCCATGGTTGAATCCGTTTTCTGTAAGAATCAAGTCCTGCCAGTCTGTATTAGGATAGATGTCCGGGTCAGTAGCCATGCCAGCCACATATTCCCTTATATATTCATCACTATAGGGCAGGTCGGATCCGTCGTTACCTGCTGCCACATTTTCCAATTGCATATATTCCAATGCATCCACTTTTTGAGGAAGCATCGTTGCGCCTTGGAATCCAAATATCCTTTATAGGATATGCTGAACTTGTCTTGACTGCCACCCCGTTTGGTAGTCACCAGAATGACACCATTGGCAGCACGTGAACCATAGATGGATGCAGATGCAGCATCTTTCAAGACGGACACTGACTCGATGATGTTAGGATCCACTTCATCTATGGTTCCTTCTACGCCATCGACCAACACCAACGGGGCGGCACTATCACCACCGAAGGTTCCGATACCACGTATACGTATATGACCGCCATTGCCGCCTGGCTCACCGCTCTGTGTAGTGACAGTTACACCTGCAGCCATGCCTTGCAGAGCCGAAGATACGTTTGATACTCGACGGCTTGCAAGCTTCTCGCTGTTAAGCGAAGAAACCGAGCCTGACAGATTAACCTTCTTGTTAGTGCTATAACCTACCACTACCACGTCGTTAAGCAATTGTGAGTCTTCATCCAGTACCACATGAATGAAGTTCTCCCCTGCAGTCTTCAGCTTGAGGGTACGGAAGCCGATGTAGGATACGATGAGTTCCGCGTCTTCGATGGTTTCAAAATTGAAGTTGCCGTCCACATCGGTAATGGTTTTCTCGGGAGAATGGGTCACTTGAATTGTAGCACCGGGAAGTGGATTATTGAACCGGTCCACCACTTTACCTTTGACGGGTTTCAGTGAAGCTGCGACTACATTCAACGAAACAAGCAGCCCACAGACACACACAAAGGATTTAATCATTCTTGTTTTCATTAGTTTCTATGATGATTTTAATTTCGGCTGCAAAAGAATGGATGCTGTATTACAGACTTGTGTCACTTCTGTGATTTTGATATGACACCGGATGAGAGCCCGACATATGTAACTTGAACGTAACCCCATAGAAACGACGAAGTAATTTCACTCACCTATTTTTGCTCTCAATTCAAACAACAAATAATTGAAAGAGAAAAGCAATGAACAAAAAGAACATTTTTTACGCCGCATTGCTGCTTTATGGCAATAGGGGCAGAAGCTAAAGAGATTAAAGGCAAAGTCATGGCCGACGGCAAGGGGCTGGCCAAAGTTGTAGTAACCGATGGCACCGCATTCGCTCTTACCAGTGAAGACGGAAGCTATATGATTGATGCTGATGAGAAGGCCCACTTTATCTATGTAGTGACACCTTCAGGCTATATGGCTCCTTGCAACGGGGGTACTCCCGTCTTCTATAAGACTCTGAACGAGAACAGCCACGATTTCCAGCTCCATCGCTGGGGAACAGTAGGAGGCAAATACGCATGATGGCAGCAGCCGATACACAACCGCGCGGAGAGAACGCATTCCATCGGCTTGAAACGGAAGCTTTCCCCGACCTCAAGCAAGTGGGCTTTGAATATATGAGCCAGAATATTCCTGCTTTCGCCATCTTCTTGGGCGACATCTTATGGGATAACCTGGAAATGTTTCCCCACATCAAGCAAGAGATAGCAAAGATCCAAATTCCCATCTATCCGGTTATCGGCAACCACGACCACGACAAGGAGGTGAGCGACGATGATGCCAGTGCACATCTTTATCGGCATTTCTTTGGACCCACTTACTATGCGTTCAATGCTGGAAAAGACTATTATATCGTTTTGGACAATATCCTTTATAAAGGAAACAAGAAGTATGAGGTGGGGCTCAATGATCAGCAGCTCAATTGGGTGAAGAGCTATCTGCAGTACGTCCCCAAAGGCTCATCTGTTTGTTTGCATGCATGCTCCGGCATACTTCTATAACGAGAACTACAAGTTGGGACGCGTAGCCGAGTTACTCGACCTTTTCGAGGGTTATAAGGTAGATATTCTCAGTGGTCACACTCATGTACAATGCAACACACAAATCAGAAACAACATTCGTGAGTACAATATCGCCTCCATCGGAGGCGCGTGGTGGTTATGGGACGGCATCTATAGCAAAGACGGTACCCCTATTGGCTACCAAGTATTCGAATCCGGCAAGAACGGAATTGCAAATTATTTCAAGTCATTAGGACATGACCGTGACTATCAGTTCCGTTACTATCCCGTGGGTACAGTACCCGGCCATGAAGACGAACTCTGCGTCAAGGTATGGAATTGGGATAACCGCTGGAAAGTGGAATACTACGAAGACGGGAAGTTGAAAGGCGAAATGAAGCAGTATAAAGGCATGGATCCTGATTATGATTTCTTCCTGCAGCGCAAAGCTGTCACAGAGGGAAAGGATATGAAGGAACGTGGTCGCCAAGCTAACAAGAATGCTTATTTCTTTTTCTCTACAAAACCGTAGCGATAAAGCAAAGAAAATAAAAATCGTGGTGACTGACGCCAACGGGAAAGCTACGAGCAGTCTTTGGAACATTAAGTAAACAGACAGATAGTAATCGGTACCTGATTATGAGCATTCCCTGCTCCTCGTTATTCAGCTATCGGTTATTATTCGTACCTTTACCCGAAAAAGGAATGCCACATGATACCCAAGACCCTCATTACCTACATCGAGACAGCAATCATTCCCCGGTACAAGGAGTTTGACAAGGCACACAACCTCTCACACGTCCGCACCGTCATCGAAGAAAGCCTTGCCCTCGCCCGGCAATATCCCGAAGCGGACGAACGCCTGGCATACGTCATTGCCGCCTACCATGACACGGGACTGTGCCGCGACCGCGCCACCCACCACCTTGTCTCCGGCGAGATACTGATGGCGGACTCCACCCTGCGGCAATGGTTCTCCGACACGGAAATCCTCCTCATGAAAGAAGCCGTAGAGGACCACCGGGCCTCTACAGACCACGAACCTCGTAGCATCTACGGCAAGATTGTTGCCGAAGCGGACCGTATCATCGACCCGGACATCACTCTGCGCCGCACCGTGCAGTACGGATTGAAACAGAATCCTGCCGCCGACAAGGAGTGGCACTACCAGCGGTTCCATCAGCATCTCATGGCAAAATATGCACCCGGCGGTTATCTGAAGCTCTGGTTTCCCGAGGGCAAGAATGCGGAACAGCTGAAGAAGCTCCAAGCCATTATCGCAGACGAAGGACAGCTGCGGCAAGTTTCAACCGAATATTCGAGGAGGAAAAGTAATAGCGGTATCAATGAAGCATATGCCCCATTTCATTTCCGACTATGGAAACGATTTGTTTCCTATAATGGAACAGAGTGTTCTCTATAAGGAAACAAAGTGTTTCCTATAACGGAACAAATCGTTTTATCCCGTCGAAACAAGTCGTTTCATACAAGAGAAACAATCTGTTCCGACGGGGTGTAACAAAGTGTTCAGTACTGTGAACTAATACAATAGCTCTATTTAGAAGGTCTCACAAGATAAGTATCCGCCTCCATAAATATAAAGACTTATAGGCGTGCCAACATGAGGAAATCATAAAACTCACAGATGGACTGGCCTTCGGTCTCTGATTCGAAGACAAAGAAGAGCGGCTGCTTTCCCTTATGCAGCTTTGCCGGAATAGAGAGCGAAGCATAGAACTCCCTGCAAGTGCTGCCAGCCTTCACATTCACAAGTCCTATCTCTACACCGCCTTTTGTTGTCCAAGGGCTACCCAGCATGATGCGGATGCGCCCGTCGGTATCTTCAGCCTTCAACCTTAACTGCATCTGCAAAGACTTATCTCGCGGAACGGCATTCATATTCAAGTATTTATATCCTACAATCGACCACTTGTGTTATTCACCACCGGAGCGAACGGGATTTTGTGGTTGTTATCGCCGGCATAGGGATTATTATCCCGGTACACAGGCCGGATATAAGACCCCGTATACACATAATGGGGATAGACCTCTTTGATTCCTCCGGGATTGGTGTGCCAACAAGCCAGCCCGGCCGAGATGCGCTGCATAGGATTGAGCCCTTCAAGAAGGAAGCCTTCAGAATTGAACTCTCCGCGTGAAATCACGACTTTCCCGCCTTTTCCTTTTCCACCTTTACATCAATGGCCGACACCATAGCTTGGCGTGCATAGCAATCGGTACCTATCTGGCGATGATAGAACACGTACCATTGCCCTCCTATCTTGCAGATACTGCCATGCGTATTTCCACCGGGCATGGCCGAAGCTATCACATTGCCTTTTTCATCATATTCGCGCGCACGGGCATCGATGATTGTTCCGCCATAGGTCCAGGGACCAGAGGATGCTCGCTGTAGCATAGGCCAACGTATAGTTGCTTGCATTGGGCAGACCATCTTCACCCTCAGCGGTAGTACGGCTATAGATAAACACATACTTATCCTCAATCTTGCGGATGGAGGATGCCTCAAAGAAGCGGAATATACCTTCCTGCCGATAGCCTGAAATCATGTTCTCCACCACTTCGGTACCCGGCTTTACCGTGCACATAGTAGTGGGGTCCAACTCCGCGCCATGCGAAATGCCAAATCCCCAATAACCATACACACGTCCATCATCATCGACAAACACTGCGGGGTCGAATCCCAAACAACCGAAAGTCTCGCGAGGACGCTCCTTATGCCAGTTGCATACCGTAAACGGGCCATCGGGACGGTCTGCTTTTGGCAATCATGGAATTGCGCCCACCACCTTGATTATTCGGAAAGAGGTAGTAAGTTTTCTTACCATCGGCATCGGTAGTTACTGTCACGTCAGGGGCAAAAAGCACGTCGTCGGTTCCATCAGCATTCAGTTTATACAGTTCGGGCGACTCATTGACTTTAAATATCACGCCGTCATATCTCCAACGGGTCAGGTCCTCTACGGGTGCCGACCACACCACCTGGTCACGTCCGCAATACATCCACTTGAGATTATCGTGCGAACCATAAATATAAAGACGGTACTTGCCGGGACAGTCAGGATCCTCAAACACATAGGCTCACCATCAGGAATAAATTCCCAAAGCGCAGATAAGGATTCTGTGCAGATAATGTAAAAGACAGACCGATGAGACATGAGAAAATCATCAGAATTTTTCTTACTTTGTTTTTCATAATCGCATTGATTTATAGAATGATACTTAAATTTATAATTGCGACAAAACTATCAATTTATCATTTTACTCTCGTGCTTTTAATGCAAATTAACATACCCACTTTCCCCGGTAAGTACTATCTTTGCTTAAAAAAGTGAAGATAGGCTGCACCTCAGCATAAAAATGAACGCGTTCATTTCATTCTGCCTTCGGTTTGCACTATCTTTGCATCCAATTAACTGAACAATAACTAAAAAACAAGATAACACTATGGCATTAAAAGCTGGTATCGTGGGCCTTCCCAACGTAGGAAAATCCACTCTTTTCAACTGCTTGAGCAGCGCAAAGGCACAAGCGGCAAACTTCCCGTTCTGTACAATCGACGCCCAAATGGGGCAAGTGTCCGTACCCGACGAACGACTGACGAAGCTCGCCGAGCTGGTTCACCCGGGGCGTATCGTACCCGCCGTGTGCGACATTGTCGACATTGCCGGACTGGTGAAAGGCGCCAGCAAAGGTGAAGGACTCGGCAACCAGTTCCTGGGCAACATCCGCGAGTGCGACGCCATCATCCACGTGCTGCGCTGCTTCGACAATGGCAACATCGTCCACGTGGACGGCTCGGTGAACCCCGTACGCGACAAGGAAATCATCGACACAGAGCTGCAACTGAAAGACCTCGAAACCGTGGAAAACCGCATCAAGCGCGTAGAGAAAATAGCCAAGGTGGGTGGCGACAAGGCTGCAAAGATAGAGTACGAACTCCTGCTCCGCTACAAGGATGCCCTGGAACAAGGACAAAGCGCCCGCACCGTCATCCCGCAGAACGACGACGAGGAACAATGCGCCAAGCAGATGTTCCTGCTTACTACCAAGCCCGTGCTCTATGTCTGCAACGTGGATGATGTCAGCGCCGCCGGCGGCAACCAGTACGTAGAGCAGGTGCGCGAAGCCATCAAGGGCGAGGATGCCGAACTTATCATCATCTCCGCCCAGACCGAGGCCGACATTGCCGAACTGGAGACATACGAGGAAAAACAGATGTTCCTCGAAGACCTGGGACTGAAAGAGAGCGGTTGCAACCGTTTGATTAAAGCTATCTACAGCCTGCTGAACCTCGAAACCTTCATCACTGCCGGAGAGATGGAAGTAAAGGCATGGACCTATCGCAAGGGATGGAAAGCACCGCAATGCGCCGGCGTTATCCATACGGATTTCGAGAAAGGGTTTATCCGGGCAGAGGTCATCAAGTATGAGGATTATATCAAGTATGGCAGCGAAGCAGCCGTGCGCGAAGCCGGAAAGTTGGGTGTGGAAGGCAAGGAGTATGTGGTGCAGGATGGGGACATCATGCACTTCAGGTTCAATGTGTAATGATATTCATTCCAGATGGCAATGTACTTTCTTTGTACATTGCCATTTTCTAATAAACTCCATACAATAACAATATGAAACAGATTATCTTCCTTTTATTCTTATTGTCCTGTACTGCCGTTTATGCACAACAGCAAGACTCAGTAACCATTCACGGACGGGTGACTGATTACAACGGACAGCCGATAGACAGTGCCAGCGTCTGGTGGCAAAACCCGCAGTTCAATGACATCATAGAAGCCATAACCGACAAAGACGGGCATTACACGGCCCGTATACCCAAAGGAAAATATCAAAGTGCAGCCTCTATTTATCTGCCTCCTATGCGCACATTGCCATGAAAAGCGGGCTGCCCGAGACTGAACACCGCCTGGAGTTCTGGGCCTGGGATTTCATCGCCGACCGCGACACTACACTCGACATACGTTATCATCGTATGGAAGCTTATGGCCTGCGTGCTTTCCGCATCCCCGGAGCCATGCCTACTTATCAGATATACGTCCGTCCCATGAGCTTGACACGTACCTACCAATGGATGAAAGAAACAAAGCCCGAGTCATTGGTACACGGTGAAAACCTGAGTGACATTGAGCAACAAGAACAAAACGAAGAAGCCAAAGAATGCCAGATGGTCCCCGCCCCGGGCAACTGAAAGTCACCGTCTGGATAGACGGCGAGAAAGTCCCCGTGCTGATGAAGCAGGAAATAAAAGAATATTTCGACAGCAACGAATATGGCAACGCTATCTATTGACAGTAGACATGCCCAAGCATCCCAGAAAAGACCTTCCCTACCGTATCTTCAAAGTAGAGCTGGAAGACATGGAGAACGGTGACCGGGGCGAAGGGCTTTACTATATGGAAAAGGAAACTACGTTCAATAAACCATACACAACAAATGGCAAACAGTAATCTGAAATACCTCATAGCAGGTACCGGCGGCGTAGGCGGAAGCATCGCCGCCTTTCTTTCATTATCCGGCAAAGACGTCACTTGCATTGCACGCGGCGAACACCTTGCCGCCATACGCGGGAACGGTCTGCAACTGCACTCCGATTTGAAAGGTGAACATTGTCTGAAAGTGGCGACATTTACCGCAGAAGAATTCCAAGGCAAAGCGGATGTTATCTTCGTCTGCGTCAAAGGTTATTCCGTAGACTCCATTACGGAACTCATCAAACGTGCCTCACACGAGCGTACAGTGGTAATCCCCATCCTGAATGTTTACGGAACCGGTCCCCGTATCCAACGGTTGGTCCCCGGCGTCACAGTGCTCGACGGCTGCATCTACATCGTAGGATTCGTATCCGGACGGGGAGAAATCACGCAGATGGGAAAGATTTTCCGGCTCGTCTACGGAGCACACCGCGGCACGATTGTTTCCCGTGAAACATTGGAAGCCGTGCAACGCGATTTGCAGGAAAGCGGCATCAAAGCCGAAATCTCCGACGACATCAACCGGGACACATTCGTCAAGTGGTCCTTCATTTCTGCTATGGCCGTCACCGGAGCCTATTACGACGTACCTATGGGCGAAGTCCAGAAACCGGGCAAAGTGCGCGACACCTTTATCGGACTGTCACAAGAGAGTGCAGCTTTGGGCAGGAAGTTGGGTATAGAATTTAAGGAAGACATCGTGCAGTATAACCTCAAAGTAATAGACAAACTCGCCCCCGAAAGTACCGCCTCCATGCAGAAAGATATGCCAAAGGGCATCAGAGCGAAGTACAAGGCTTGTTGTTCGACATGATTACGGCTGCAGAGGCACAAGGGATTGAGGTGCCGACGTATAGGATGGTGGCGGAGAAATTCAAATAAACTGCCACAATGAACTGCCAAACGAGATAATTTCATACCTTTGTCCCGAACAACCCCGTAATTCAGTAATTTAATTCTTCATAAATATGCTATCACTACTCACCATCAACTGGAACCCCGACCCCGAACTATTCAACTTCTTCGGCATATCCATCCGCTACTACGGTTTGTTATGGATTATCGGCCTCGCTTTTGCCTACCTTATCGTGCAACACCAGTACCGCGACCGCAAAATAGACGAAAAGAAATTCGAACCTCTTTTCTTCTATTGCTTCTTCGGCATACTGATAGGCGCACGACTGGGCCACTGCATATTTTACGACTGGGCCTACTACCAAGACCACTTCGTTGAAATGATTCTCCCCATCAAGCAGACCGCCGCAGGATGGAAAATGACGGGTTACACCGGCCTTGCCAGCCACGGCGGCACGCTGGGCCTGATTATCGCCCTCTGGATGTACTGCCGCAAGACGAAGATGCACTACATGGACGTGCTCGACATGATAGCCGTTGCCACTCCCATCACCGCCTGCTGCATCCGCCTTGCCAACCTGATGAATTCCGAAATCATCGGCAAACCGACCGACGTGCCTGGGCATTCATCTTCGAACGGGAAGACATGTTGCCCCGCCATCCGGCACAGCTCTACGAAGCCATCGCTACTTCATTTTCTTCTTGGGAATGGTCTGGCTATACAAACGCGGGCAGAAGAAACAAGAGAGCAAACTTGAAACAGATTTCAGCACCACCAAGCGGAAATCAACCACCTTGCAGGCCGAAGCTCCCTGCCCTATCACCGCGGTTTCTTCTTCGGACTCTGCCTGACGGAGATTTTCACCTTCCGTTTCTTCATCGAGTTCCTGAAAGAAAACCAGGTGAACTTTGAGGACAACATGACGCTGAACATGGGCCAGTGGCTCAGTATCCCGTTTGTGATTATCGGGGTGTATTTCATGTGTTTCTACGGGAAGAAGAAATGAAACACGGCCCCTTCTTCTATGCGCTCTACACCGGAGTGGCATGCATCATTATCATGGTGCTGCTACAGCCCTTCGGCATAGACCGGGTGGAGCACTACAAGTACCCCATCATCGTGGGCTATGCCGTATTGTCTGCCATCACCTATCTGCTAGCGAGCTTGCTGACAACCTACGCGCTGCGAATGCCGCGACGGGAAGAATGGGACTTCAAACGCAACATTGCCGTCGGACTGCTTATCTGCCCATTATGGGAGCTTTCATCTGTTGCTATTCTGCATGGGCCTACGCCGGAGACATCCGGCAAGGCTGGTTTTATCCCGACGGACGTTTCACGCTGAAAGCGTTCTGGATAAACAGCGGATATACACTCATCATCTCTTTCTTCCTCACTTTGTTCAGCTACTATATGGAACACAGCCGCCAGCTTGCCAAGCGCCTGCAGGAGGTAATGGAACTGAACGAGGCACTGGCCAAGGAAAAGAAGAAACAGAACCTGCAGATGCCGGAAGAAGCCTCCTCCGAAGCCTGCAGAATTTCCGGTAACCCCACTGCTTCCGGTTCCGCGGAAAGCGCCGCTTCCCCCGAACACATTAAAACAGCCGACAGCCCTCTGCATTTGGAAGCAACAGCCGGGAGACAGTGGAACTGAAATCGCCTGCAGAACTACTCTTCGTGGAGTCGGACGGGAACTATGCCCTCGTGCACTATCTATATGAGGGAAAAGAAGTACACAAAGCCTTGCGCTGCACCCTGAAGCAGATGGAAGAACAACTGCAAGGAGTGCAAGGCATCATGCGCTGCCACCGAGCCTACATTGTGAATATAGCCCACGTAGAGCATGTATCGGGTAACGGACAAGGTTATCGGCTGACCCTGAAAGCCACCAAAGAGCAAGTCCCCGTATCGCGCCAATACGCCGCAGCCATCTACCGGAGCATCCGTATTTAAGTCCATTCATCCCTCCATTCGTCCCAAACAGCCGTCACACATCACCTTCAGCCGTCGTCTGTCCCACATTCTTGCCCCTACCGGGATTCATCCATAGCTTTGCCAACGGATTTCAAAACGAAAAACTAAAAAGCAAAGTTATATGAACAGAAGAATCGTACTTATCCTCCTCGCACTCGGCAGCAACCATCGCTGCCGCACACGCACAGAAAATGACAGAAACCTATCATCGGGACAGTCTGCTGATAGACGTAGAAACCCAAGAAGTCGTAGTGCAAGCCTCTCCCTGCCTCCGGCGCGGCGACCGGAACATCTATTTCCCTACCGCACAGCAGAAGCAGCTTTCCACCAACGCACTGGGACTGTTGGAGAAGATGCAGCTCAACGGCCTGCAAGTGAACAGTCTATTCAACACTGTAGAAGTATCGGGCGGCGGCACTCCCGTCTTCTGCATCAACGGCCGTCCTGTGGAACTGAAGGACATCCTTGCCTGAAGCCCGATGAAGTGGCGCGTGTGGAGCACAACGACAATCCCGGCGCACGCTTCAAGGATGCAGCCGTCGTCATCAACTACAAGCTGAAACAGAGCATGCAGGGAGGCGGATTCATGGCAGACCTGATGGAGGCCGTGAACACAGTATATGGCGTGAACCGCGTTTCCGGGAAATACAACCACAAGGCATCGGAGTGGAGCGTAAACTACGACATGCAACATGCCGCTTTCAAAGAGTTCTACAACGAGAACCGCGAAGAATACCTCTTCGACGACAACCGCCACGTGCTGCAGCAAGAAGAAGGAATCCCCGGCCGCCTGCGCTATAACCACCACTGGCTCACCCTGAACTACAATTACCTAAAAGCGGACAACCGGATGCTGAACGTGGCTTTGCGCGGCAAGTACCTCAACACGCCCAAGTCCGAACTGGACAGCCGCCTCTACAACCCCGAACTCTCCACTTCCCCCTTGGAATTGCTCAACCACAGCCGCGACCACTCCGCCACAACCGCCCTCGACCTCTACTATCAACACAACCTGCCCCGCCGACAGACGCTCATCCTCGACT
>ENA-OQDF01000248-OQDF01000248.1-human-gut-metagenome-genome-assembly--contig:-NODE-248-length-21795-cov-1.481447_pt1 | contig 21795 bp, 28 predicted proteins | sample MGYA00242769_ERZ504597 | MGnify/ENA primary metagenome ERZ504597 (study PRJEB26092, sample SAMD00036305) | human gut metagenome | host: Homo sapiens | study: EMG produced TPA metagenomics assembly of...
CTCCGCCACGGTCAATATGATAGAGCGTAGCCCCTATCCTGCGCAGTTGTTCTTCTCCCAGCAGCATATTCCTTTCTTTTCCGCTACGCCCCAATGTATAGACATGGGGATGCTCGCAGAGCACAATATGATTGACATAGCACTCTCCTGCCTGCTTGGCATGTACAAGTGCGTCAAACCATTCCGTCTGCCGGCTCCATGCTCCGGCATAAGGATCATGTTCCAATCTGATATTTCCAGTTTCATGCAAGTCAAATATAGTACTTTTTTTGAATTCTAAAAAGAACATTTCATTTTAAAAACAGAATGTCTTCCGTTACTTTTTCCCGGAAAAGAATTACCTTTGTGCGAACTCTAAACGACAAAGCGTATGGAATTTCCTCAAGTCGACCTGCCAGTAGACATGATTGCATGGATTGAAGTAACGGAAGACATTCTAAACATATACAAACAGTCGTGCCGCCTGAAAGCATGCATCTTTGCACTATGCATAGAAGGTTCCATCACGGTATCCATCAACTTGATGGATACGGAAATCAAGCAAGGGGATTTTATCACCCTGCTTCCCGGAACCATCATACAGTTTTACGAACAAAAGGAAAAAGTGTGCCTGGGATTCGTGGGGTTTTCTTCCCATTGCCTCAATGGAGTCAACCTCATCCAGTCTACATTAAGCTCCTTCTCCAACATACTGGAGTATCCGGTACTGGCTATCAACCCTACCGTCGCCTCCTATTTCAAGGACTATTTTGCCTTATGGGCACGCATCACGACCGGTCCCTATCCTCCTGACACCAAAATGGCACAGAGCACTCTGAGCATGCTCCTCAGCGGCATAGACAGAATGTATTGCCACCGTCCGCAGATGCAAAAAGGGAACAAGAGCCGGAAAGAGGAAATATGCCGCGAACTGGTGCAGCTCGTCATCGAAAACTATACCCGCGAACGCCGCGCGCAATTCTATGCCGACAAACTGGGCATCTCCCTGCAACACCTCAGCACCACCGTGAGGCAAGTGACCGGCAGAAATGTATTGGACATCATCGCCCACGTCGTCATCGTAGACGTGAAAGCCAAGCTGAAATCAACCAACATGACCATTCAGGAGATTGCCTATTCCTTGAACTTCCCCAGTGCTTCTTTCTTTGGAAAATACTTCAAGAGGCACATGGGCATGAGTCCGCTGGAGTATAGGAACAGCTGAGAATACAGCCATCAGAACCTGGAACTCAGACGAAGGCTGCTCAAAGCCACGGATACACAGGAAAGAGCCATGGCAGCACCTGCCAGCGCAGGACTCAGCAGGATGTCATAGACGGGATAGAGTACTCCGGCCGCGACAAAGATACCCACTGTATTATAGATGAAAGCCCAGAACAGATTCCGGTACATGAGGCTCACAGTCTGGCGAGACAACCGGAAAACTTGGGCAACAGCAGCAGGTCTGAAGTCCTGAGAGTAATCATGGCGGTGTCCATCAACGTATCGGTCCCCTTTCCCATGGCAATGCTTACATCAGCACAGCTCAAGGCTTGCGCATCGTTCACGCCATCACCTACCATGCGACCGTTTTACCCTGAAGCTGCAGCTTATGGATGAAATCCTCTTTGTCATCGGGCATGGCATCGGCCACAAACGCATGATACCCAAACTGCCGGCCACGGAAGAAGCTGTACGCTCACCGTCTCCCGTAAGCATGCATATCTCGATGTCCTGGATACGCAGTTCCCGGATAGCTTCCATAGAAGTCACCCGCAACTGGTCCTTGATGGCAATAACGGCAAGTAAATCGTTCTCACGCCCAAAGTAGACAATACTGTTTCCGTCCGATTCATATTGTGTCAGCATATCGGCCAGGATATCCGACAAATTGGCTTGATAATCTTTCAGCAGTTTATGGCTTCCTACCCAATATTCCGCACCCTGATAGGCCACTCTGACACCTTTTCCGGTAATGTTTTCAAAACCGTCCAGGTGGGCAGGGATAACCTGCTCCTCCCCTTCCAGGGCCGTAACGATTGCTTCTGCCAGAGGATGGTCCGAAGTAGACTCGGCAGCAAGCAGTACATCTTTATAATGCTCCTCCTGCCTTGCGCCCACAGCCAGCCTATTACCGTAGGATGTCCTTCTGTCAAGGTCCCGGTCTTGTCGAATACCACCACATCCACATTGCGCATCTGCTCTAAAGCGGAAGTGTCCCTGATAAGGATATGATTGCGGGCAGCTTTATTAAGGCCCGCCGCCAAAGCTACTGGAGTGGCCAGCCCTACCGCACACGGACAAGCCACCACCAATACGGACAAAGCGGCAAACAGACCGTGTGACACTACATCTATGCCTCCGAAGAACACCCATATAAAAAAGGTCAGCAGGGAAATGATGAGAATGACCGGGACAAAAAGCTCGGCAACGCGGTCGTCAATGCGTTGCTTCTCCGGCAGTACGCGGGCTGCGTTATGCTGCCAGCCTCCCAACCGGCAGATAGCCGCCGACACATTTCGCCGGGCACGTTCCTCCATAAACTCGCCGGTCAGGGAAAAGGCGATGATGACGGCGGCAACCCCATAATAGACATGCGGTTCCAGCCCGATGCCCAGCCAATAATCCGGGAAGAAAGTGTTGAACACACTGAACAGAAAAGCCACAGAGGTGGTAAGCGCCACCAGACGGTCTATATTGTTGCGGCCCGACCGGGTTCCCTTCCAGGCACCGGCATAAAAAGGAGCGCCGAAAAACAGCAGTACCGGAATTGCCAGTACCATCTGTATTTCACGGGTATAGGGTACATGCACAAAGACTGTAGAAAACAGTATCAGTACGATGGCAAAAAGCCATGCACCGACGACGCGCAATCCCGTGCTGTGCATATCCGGCACGGGATGTGCCTTAGTAATTATATTGCTCATTCGATTTATTTTTAGATGGTTGTTGTTCCGCTTTAATAAAGCAACAACTGGAATGAGCAGTTTGTTCAATTACTTCTTATCGTCCTGCTTGGTTTCCTTGACAAACTCCGCTTCATAATGGAACTTTTGGAAACCTTCTTTCAACTTTCCACATTGGTCTTGTCGGCATCATACGTGATGGTTACCGTCTTTGTCTTCAGGTCTGTGTGGAAGTCCTTCAGTCCCTTCTCAAAACGGATGTTATTGTTTATCTTCCTTACACAGTTCTCACACTTCATCTGTGCTACCTTGAACACGGCTGTACGGATGTCTTTCGCCATTGCGGCAGATGCACAGAAGAGTACAACTGCCAAAGTCATTAAAAATCTTCTTGTTTTCATTGTTTCGCTATTGATTTAATAAATAATATTATATTCTCGGCAAGTTAAAACGGACACCTACATAGGCTTTTGCCCATGCATGGGTCCCCAAACCATCGTAGCATCAAAGTTGCTTCCCCAGGGATTGGAAGCATCGATGATGGGGTTTTTCTGCTTGAAGTTTGTCAGGTTCTCGCCACCGACGTATATAGACCAGCGACGGAAATAGCGCGTCACCTGGGCACTCAACTGCTCGAAGCCGCCATAGCGCCTTTCCCACGACCAGTTGCCGTCTGTCAGTTCGTATGGAGCCGGCATGCGCCCGCCACCGTTCAGTTGCAAAGTCACATCAAACTGCCACAATCCCAAAGGTGTCTGATAAGAAGCCGTCAGCAAACCTTTATATTTGCTGGTAAGGGGTTTCTCCATCAGCTCTCCGTTGTAATTCGTCTTGGCATCCGTCCAACGGTAAGCCGCGGTAAAGGTGAAACCCGGGAAGAACGGATAGCTTGCCTCCACCTGCACTACCTGCGAATAGGAACGGCCGTGAAGGTTGTAAAACAGAACGGCATGCGGGTCCGTATCCATGTCTACCACCACCTGCTTGCTGAAATCCGTGTAATAGTATTCCGCATTCAGGTTCAAGGTTTTGCCGAACAAGGGAATATAGGCGGAAGTGCTTGCGCCATAGTTCCAGGCTCATCCTGGTCAAGACGTTTGGCGATGTCTATCCGGCGGCTGCTTGCCAGCAGGTAGTTATTCTCGGCCAGCACATGGTTCGTGCGGTATCCCTTTCCTGCCGAAAGACGGAAATGTACATACTCGTTGGGATTGTACTTCACATGGAAACGCGGAGTGACGAAATAGCCGTACTCACTGCTATGGTCGCCGCGGATACCACCCATCAGCACCAGTTTATCGTCCCAGTTGTAGGTGTACTGCACGTAGGCGCCGGGGACGGCTTCTTTGGTGAATTTCTTCGTCAAAGGCTGTGCGGCGTCATTGTCCAGGCGATAGTGCTGGTCGTAGGAGTCATAGTTGAAGCTCAGTCCGGCAGAAAGGCTTTGACGCTTGGTCAGTTCCGTCTCGAACAGCAAGGAGGCATAAGCGTTGTGCTGGTCCACATCGTAGATTTTCCGTCCGTACAAGGCATCCTGCTTGTGCAGGGAGCCGGAAAGAATCAATGCCAGGTTGGTGTTCTTCTCCTTATTGAATATATAGGCGTTCTTGGTGAAGGCTTCGTAGCGGTCGGTACCTATACTTATCTTATAAGGGTCTGCCAGGGACGTTTTACCATGGCTGACTTGCCCGCTGTTGCGGTCTTCCGTAAGCACTTTGATGCCTGCCTGGAAGACGTAGCGGTCGCCCATGTATGCCCAGCGGTTCCAGAGGTTGTACTGCTCCACACGGGGGATGTCGGCAAAGCGTCGTCGTTGCTGTCGTGAGCTTTGGTCTCATTCTCGTAATGCGCCAGCAAAGAGGTGCTCCAACGTTTGGAGAGTTTCACCGTGGCATCGGCATTGGCTTCGTAACGGTTGGTGCTGCTGGCAAAGAGGTTGGCGGAAAACCAATCGGCTTCGGGCAACTGGGGTTTCTTGAATTCCACATTGATTTGTCCCGTGATGGCCTCATAGCCGTTCTTCACGGATGAACTGCCCTTGCTCACCTGAATACTCTGCATCCATGGCCCGGGTACATAACCCAGTCCGTAGGGGGCGGCAGAACCGCGGTAGTTGGGGATATTCTCCGTCATCATTTGCACATACGTACCGGACAAGCCGAGAAGCTTGATTTGCTTGGCACCGGTGGCGGCGTCAGAGTAAGTGACGTCCACCGAAGGATTGGTCACAAAACTTCTCCCAGGTTACAGCAGGCGGCACGGCTCAACTCGGCGCTGCTTATCATATCTTCGTTCATCACACTGTTACGCAGCTTCATGGTGCCCAACTTACGGCTGACCACATTCACCTCGCTCAGTTCCACCCCTTCGCGCAAGACAATGTCGAGCGTCTCATTGCGGTTACTGACGTGTATCGTATCGTTCTCAAAACCGATAAAGCTGACTACAAGCATATGCTTGTCATTGGGTTTGGACAAGGAGAAGTACCGTCCGCCGAAGTGGTGGTACCTTGGGTGGTTCCCTGCCAGAAGAGGTTGGCACCCGCAATCGGGTCGCCCAAATTATCCTTTACCGTTCCCTTTACCTGCGCCTGCAAGGCGGTGAAAGAGAACAGAAGAATGGCTATCAAACTATATTTCATTTCTGTTTTATACTTAAAGAAGTGATTAAAAAACAAACAGTTCCCTCCGGGCAATCCAGGTCATTGCCCCGTATAAAACAACACTAAATGAGAAGCGTGGAATAGAGCGCCAGATAATGACGCGAGCCGACGACATATGGCGGTGCTCCTGAAACAACTCTCGGAGTACAAGCCACCTGCGGCAAGGAGTGATCAAACAGCGGCAGTTGCTCGCAAAACAGTATAAGGAATGGCACGAACGAAACAGACTCGTGTGCATGCTTCACGAAATCCACCTTGTAGTAGACGGCTGTACAGCGGTATCCTTGCATGTTTTTTGTGAACCACGATGTGCATGATGGCATTTGGAACAGCCGGAGGTGCAGCAACTTTGTGTCGTCTCGCATACGGCACAGCAATACTGAACTACAGAAATCCCCACTCCGCTTATAATGATAAGGGAGGAAAAGAGTACAGCCAGTATGTAACGGAGTTCCTTCATAAGCGCTGCAAAGATAGAAAGTTTTAACCGTTTGCCGGAATTAATTTTTCCTTTTTTATGTGTGCAGTTCGTTAATAAGTTCTATATTTGTCGATAAAGTTTTTTGATTGATATGTTGATTTATAAACGAAATTCAATATGAAAAAGCAAACTGTCAGCCTACTTGTCCTTCTGCTTGCGGCAAGCGGCTTTTTCTTTTCCTGCGGTAACACCGTGAACAAAAACGCATACGCGTTGGAGTTCGACAGTATACAAGTAAACGAAACCGTACATCTCTTCGGAGACACAGCCAAGCCGGCCTGCAACCTCATCCTCAACTTTGCCTACGCCAGCCAGTCATCCGACGTAAGGCTGAAAGACAGTCTGAACACCTTCTTCCTCTCTGCCTGCTTCGGCGACAAGTACATGGCGATGACACCCGAAGAAGCTGTCAAGAAATATACGGAGAAATATGTCGGCGACTACCGCAATGACCTGGAGCCGATGTACAAGAAAGACGAGGAGGACAAGCAGGACGAGCAGAGCATAGGAGCCTGGTATTCCTATTATAAAGGAATCGAAAGCCATGTGCAGTTGTGCAATACCTTGATGCTGACCTACCGTATAGATTACAACGAATATACCGGCGGCGCACACGGCATCTATATGTCCACCTTCCTCAACCTCGACCTAAAGACCCTAAGCCCCATCCGCCTGGACGACCTCTTTGAAGGCGACTATAAGGAAGCGCTGACCGACTTGCTTTGGAAACAGCTGATGGCAGACAACAACGTCAGCACCCGCCAAGAGCTGGAGGACATGGGTTACGCCACCACCGGCGATCTGGAGCCCATCGAGAATTTCTATCTGGACCCAACGGGAATCACCTTCTATTATAATGTATATGAAATTGCCCCATACGTAATGGGAGCAACCAAAATCACGTTGTCTTATGAGGACATAGCCCATCTGATGAACGGTGAATTCATCACATTGAGCAGTGCTATAAAGGCAGACGGTGAATAGGAACTGTAATCAATTGTCTATCAACATAAAATTCACAATGGATTTAATACTCAAATATTTCCCGGACCTGACGGAAGAACAGAAACGGCAGTTTGCCGCACTCTACGACCTCTATCTGGACTGGAACTCTAAGATTAATGTCATTTCACGCAAAGATATAGAGAACTTGTACGAACACCATGTGCTGCACTCTCTGGCATAGCCAAGGTAATCAGGTTCAGACCGGGGACACAAATTATGGACCTCGGCACGGGAGGAGGCTTTCCGGGAATCCCGCTTGCCATCCTTTTCCCCGAAGTACAATTCCATCTGGTGGACAGCATCGGAAAGAAGTACGCGTAGCCTCCGAAATAGCCAACAGCATCGGGCTGAAAAACGTCACCTTCCGCCATGCCCGCGCAGAAGAGGAAAAAGGGAAGTTCGACTTTGTGGTGAGCCGTGCCGTGATGCCACTGACAGACCTACTGAAGATTATCCGCAAGAACATCTCCTCCAAACAGCAGAATGCATTGCCCAACGGACTGATTTGCCTCAAGGGGGCGAATTGGGAAACGAAACCATGCCCGTCAAGAACAAGACCACGTTGTGGGACTTGAAGGAGTTCTTTGAAGAGGAGTTCTTCGAGACAAAGAAAGTAGTATATGTAGGGGGATAAATCTAAATACATAATATGAAAATAAAGAGATTCGAATTTAATATGTTCCCGGAGAACTGTTATGTGCTTTGGGACGAAACCAATGAAGCGGTCGTCATTGACCCGGGCTGTTTTTATGAGGAAGAAAAGCAGACCTTGAAAAACTTCATCATCAAGAATGGGCTGAATGTGAAACATCTGCTGAATACCCATCTGCATCTGGACCATATCTTCGGCAATCCTTTCATGCTGAAAGAGTTCGGTCTGAAGGCCGAAGCCAACCAGGCCGATGAGTTCTGGATTGACGAAGCGCCGAAACAAAGCCGCATGTTCGGCTTCCAACTGCAGGAAGCCCCCGTGCCCCTGGGCACTTATCTGCACGATGGAGACATCATCACCTTCGGCAATACAGAACTGGAAGCCATCCATGTGCCGGGACACTCGCCAGGCAGCCTGGTGTACTATTGCGCGGCAGACCACTGCATGTTCTCGGGGGATGTGCTGTTTCAAGGCAGCATCGGCCGTGCCGACCTTACCGGCGGCAACTTCGACGAACTGATAGAGCATATTTGCAGCCGTCTGTTCATCCTGCCCAACGACACGATTGTCTATCCCGGACACGGAGCACCGACTACCATAGGAATAGAGAAAGCGGAGAATCCGTTCTTCCGGTAAATATACAGCAAACTTTTAAATCATTACAGCCATGAAAACGACCTATTGGCCTACCGCCACATCGGCATCAGCGAAAAAGACGAGGAGAAGATGCTCCAAAAATAGGAGTGAAAAGCCTGGACGAGCTGATTGATAAAACCATTCCTGCCAACATCCGCCTGAAAGAACCGCTGGCTCTGCCCAAGACAATGACAGAGTATGAATTCGGACAGCACATTGCAGGGCTGGCTGCCAAAAACAAACTCTACACAACCTATATCGGTATGGATGGTACAACACCATCACTCCTGCCGTTATCCAACGGAACGTATTCGAGAACCCCGTTTGGTACACTTCCTATACCCCCTATCAGACCGAAGTCTCACAAGGACGCCTGGAAGCCTTGATGAACTTCCAGACTGCCGTATGCGACCTCACCGGCATGCCCTTGCCAACTGCTCCCTGCTGGACGAAGCGACTGCCGCAGCCGAAGCCGTGACGATGATGTATGCCCTGCGTCCGCGCGACATGCAGAAATCGGGCGCCAACGTGGTATTTGTTGACGAAGCCGTCTTCCCGCAGACGCTGGCAGTAATGACTACCCGTGCCATTCCGCAAGGTATCGAGCTGCGTATAGGAAAATACCATGAAATGGAATTCACACCGGACATCTTCGCCTGCGTACTGCAATATCCCAACGCCGCCGGCAACGTGGAAGATTATCGCGCCTTCGTGGAAAAAGCCCATGCAGCCAACTGCAAAGTGGCCGTTGCCGCCGACATTCTGAGCCTCGCCCTGCTCACCCCTCCGGGAGAATGGGGAGCTGACATCGTCTTCGGAACCACACAACGGCTCGGTACACCGATGTTCTACGGCGGGCCGTCGGCAGCCTACTTTGCCACCCGCGACGAGTACAAGCGCAATATGCCGGGACGCATCATCGGCTGGTCGAAAGACAAATACGGCAAGTTGTGCTACCGCATGGCGCTGCAAACCCGCGAGCAACACATCAAGCGTGAAAAGGCGACTTCCAACATCTGTACCGCGCAGGCACTGCTGGCTACAATGGCAGGCTTCTATGCCGTATATCATGGTCCGGAAGGCATCCGCACCATTGCAGAACGCATCCACAGCATTGCCGTATTTCTGGAAGAAAGTATCAACAGACTGGGGTACAAGCAGGTCAATGCACAATATTTCGACACGCTCCGCTTTGCACTGCCCGACACCATTTCGGCACAGCAGATACGTACCATCGCCTTGAGCAAGGAAGTGAACCTGCGTTATTTCAAGAATGGGGACGTAGGTATGAGCATCGATGAGACTACGGACATCACTGCCGTCAACGTACTGCTCTCCATCTTTGCCATTGCCGCCGGAAGGGATTGGGAAAAGGCAAGCGACGTACCATGGCAAGCAGCATCAGCGCGGAGATGAAACGCCAAAGCGCCTATCTGACACACGAAGTATTCAACAAATACCATACGGAAACGGAGATGATGCGCTATATCAAGCGTCTCGACCGCAAGGACATCTCACTGGCACACTCCATGATTTCCCTCGGCTCGTGCACCATGAAGCTGAACGCTGCCGCAGAGATGCTTCCGCTCAGCCGCCCGGAATTCATGAACATGCATCCCCTGGTGCCCGAAGACCAGGCCGAAGGTTACCGCGAACTGATAAGCAACCTCAGTGAAGAACTGAAGATAATTACCGGCTTTGCCGGCGTCAGCCTGCAACCCAACTCCGGTGCGGCAGGCGAATATGCCGGACTCCGCGTCATCCGCGCTATCTGGAAAGCATCGGGCAAGGACACCGCAATAAGGTGCTGATACCGGCATCCGCACACGGCACCAACCCGGCTTCTGCATCCAGGCAGGCTTTACCACTGTGACCTGCGCCTGCGACGCACAAGGCAATGTGGATATGGCCGACTTGCGTGCCAAAGCGGAAGAAAACAAGGATGACCTCGCCGCCCTGATGATTACCTACCCTTCCACACACGGTATCTTTGAAACGGAAATTGTGGAAATCTGCCACATCATACATGCCTGCGGTGCGCAGGTATATATGGACGGCGCCAATATGAATGCCCAAGTAGGCTTGACGAATCCCGGCTTTATCGGTGCGGACGTCTGCCACTTGAATCTGCACAAAACGTTCGCCTCTCCTCACGGCGGCGGCGGACCGGGCGTAGGCCCCATCTGCGTGGCAGAGCATCTGGTTCCGTTCCTTCCGGGACACAAATTGTTCGGCAATGCAGCCAACCAGGTGTCCGGAGCTCCCTTCGGCAGCGCAGGTATCCTGCCCATCACTTACGGCTACATCCGCATGATGGGAATGGAAGGACTGACGCGTGCCACGAAGATAGCTATCCTCAGCGCCAACTACCTGGCAGCCAGCCTCAAGGATACGTACGGCATTGTTTATCGCGGTGCTACCGGCTTCGTAGGACACGAAATGATATTGGAATGCCGCAAGGTGCACGAAGAGACGGGCATCAGTGAAAACGACATCGCCAAACGTCTGATGGACTACGGCTATCATGCCCCCACCCTCTCCTTCCCGGTACACGGCACGCTGATGATTGAACCGACGGAAAGTGAAAGCCTTGCCGAACTGGACAACTTTGTCCACGTGATGCTGACCATTTGGGACGAGATTCAAGAGGTAAAGAACGGCGAAGCGACAAGACGGACAACGTGCTGGTGAATGCCCCACATCCCGAATACGAAGTGGTAGCCGACACGTGGGAGCACAGCTATACCCGCCAAAAGGCAGCCTACCCGATAGAAAGCGTGCGCGAAAACAAGTTCTGGGTGAACGTGGCACGTGTAGACAACACGTTGGGAGACCGTAAACTGTTGCCCACATGCTATGGATGCTTCGACTGATGAAAAGAAAGCGTAACGGACTATTTTATAGTAAAAAAGAAGAAACCATCAATTCCATCTCCCATGGCATCGGCATTGCATGGGAGTAATTGTAAGTACACTATTCCTGATAAAATGCTACCAGGCGCAGAATCTTTGGGCAGCATGCGGCGTATGGCTCTATCTGTTCGGCATGGGAGGCTCCTATCTTGCCTCCACACTCTACCACTCCCTGAAACATCATAATCCGTGGAAACGACGCTTGCGGCATTGGGACCATGCAGCCATCTATTGGCACATTGCAGGCAGTTATTCCCCCATCATACTCATTGCATTGAGAGAGGACGGCGGTTGGGGCTGGGGACTTTTCGGCTTCGTCTGGCTATGCGCCATCATCGGTACTGTTGTCAGCTTCCGCAAGATGGAGGAGCACAGTTACGTGGAAACAGTATGCTACATCCTGATGGGGCTGTCCGTACTGGTAGTATTCAAGCAGCTTTTCGCCCTCTCCCCCACAGCCTGCTACTGGATTATTGCCGAGGGGGTATGCTACATCACGGGAGCCGCCTTCTACTCCTTGCGCAAAGCACGGTACATGCATTCGGTTTTCCATTTCTTTGTATTGGGCGGTTCAGCCTGCCACATGGTGGCTGTATGGGACATACTGGTGAAGATGCTGTAAGCAAACGGCAAGCGCACAACCGCTAAAAGAAGTTAATAAGTATCTCTTTCCCTTGCTTTTCTCCATAACTTACCCTACGTTGCAGTGTTGTACATCAGTGCAACACTAATAAAATTATGATAACGATAGAGAATACGAGCTACGGTTACAAGTCCAATCCACTTATTTTCAACAACATATCTTTGGAAATAGGAAACGGTATATATGGACTTCTGGGAGAAAACGGCGTAGGCAAAACGACGCTGATGCATCTCATCTGCGGACTACTCTTCCCCAAAACGGAAAGTGCAGCATAGACGGAAGAAACACGGCAGAAGAGACAGTCCGAAGGGTTGGCCCGTTACTTCTTCCTGCCCGAAGAGTTGCAGATGCCTACCGAAAGCATCGCCAGCTTCGCTGCACGCCATTCCGTATTCTATCCACATTTCAATCGGGAAGAATTCAAGCTGAACCTGGAAGAGCTGAAAATCAACCGGAAACAAAAACTCTCTTCCGTCTCCTACGGACAACAGAAGAAGGCAATGCTGGCATACGCCTTTGCCCTGCATACTCCATACATCCTGCTCGACGAACCGACAAACGGGCTGGACATCACCTCCCGCCAAGCCTTGAAACGTATCATCAGCCGCAGCATGGACGATGAAAGCACGCTGCTCATCTCCACCCATCAGGCGCACGACTTCGAGAATCTGCTGGACCATCTCGTCATCCTTGGCAAAGCGAAATATTACTGAACCGTTCGCTGGACGAAATCAGTAACCGGCTTCTCTTTGCCCGTACGGACATCCTGCCGGCAGAAAGCATCTACAGCGAACAAGACTTGTCGGGCCATTTCTCCATTCTCCCCAACGAGGACGGAGAAGAGAACACACCGGACATCGAACTGCTGTATAAGCGGTGCTGCAACAACCGGAAAAGATAAAGAGCATGTTTCAATGAAAATCCAATCATACAAACAGAACTATGAACGCAACTTTAATCTGAAACGCTTCCTGCTACTGGAACAATATAAAAGGAATGAGACCGGCAGACACCTGCTTTGGTCGCAGCCGTCGTATCGTTCATCTGCATCCTGTGCATCCTCTACGACATAAACCGCGGTGGAAGTTACTACGGCAAACATACCTCTGCCACCGAATTCTCCCGCTACGTACTATGGTTTATCCTCATGGCCCCCTGCCTGCTGGAAACAAATTTCAGCAAACACAGCTCCACTCTCGATATACTGCTGCCGGCATCGGCATTCGAGAAGTTCCTGCATATCTGGATAAAATACCTGCTGCTGCTTCCCCTATTCTGCAGTCTGCTGATAGCCTGCCTCAAAGGTCTGCTGTCCTTAAGCGGCAGCGAGTTCCTGCAGTATTTTGCAACGCACATCACGATGTTCCGGATACACAACACCCAGATACTGACCTATGTAATCCTGCATGCTTCCGCCTTCATCGGATACTTCGCCTTCAGCCGGCAAGTCCTGCTGAAAGTTTCACCATCTTTGTAGGCTCCATTGCCGTCTGCATAGGAATTGTAACTTTTGTGGCCTCCCTCATGCCCGAAGCCAGAGCGGACGGATACTGGATGGATAACATTGCCACATGGCCCCACACCAACTATCCGCTGTCGGCCGGTGCACAAGCCATCGTGACTTCTGCAATTATGCGGCTCCTATCAGTGTGCTGCTCGGTTCATGGGCATCGAGCTACTTCCTGCTCAAAGAAAAACAACTGTAGCCTATGGACTTCAAGACCAACAAGCCGATATACCAGCAGATTGTAGACTTCTGTTTCAGCAAGATTCTCACCCGCGAATGGCGGGCGGAAGAGCGGGTGGTATCCGTGAGGGAGCTCTCCACACAACTGGCAGTGAACTCGCGCACCGTGTTGAAGGCCTATGAATACCTCCAGACGGAGGACATCATCTACCCGGAACGGGGAATGGGGTTCTACCTCTCCAAAGATGCGGTGAAGAAAGTGATGCGAATACAGAAGAAAGAGTTTTTTGAAAACCAGCTTGCCGACATGTTCCGCAGCATGGAGCTGCTCAGCATCAGTATAGAAGAAATAACAGAACGATATAACAAACTTAAAAAAGACGGTTCATGAAGAGATACGCAAAGACTGCATTATGGATTACCTTCGGACTCCTCTTCGGACTTACGATTGTCAAAGTTTCGACACTGATGTACGAGATTTATTCCTTCATGCATTCCTGACTTTCATCGGACAGACGAGGAAAGTATAAACAACTGATATACAAGCCTCAACATCTTTCCTTAACGGAAGGAGTGGCTTTTGCATCCCTATCCAACAGTAACAGACTAATACAAACGATTATGAAAACCAAACTTTTTTTACTATTGCTTGCCCTCTCCGTACTCCGTACGCAGGCACAGAGCCTCTCCATCAAAGGACGCGTCACGGACACTTCGCAAGAGGCAATTATAGCCGCCAATGTGTCATTATGGACCATAGACTCTACTTTGGTGACCGGAGTAACCTCGGATGCACAAGGCAAGTTCACCCTCCATAAAATCAAGGCAGGCGATTACCGCCTTTCCATCTCCTTCATCGGCCTCCAAAGTGAAAACATACTGCTGAAACTGAATAAAAGCCTCGACCTGGGCGATGTACAGTTGCAGGAAGATGCCGTAAGCCTCGGTGAAGTGACGGTATCCGCCAGCAATGTGCTGCAGCGGGTAGACCGGCAAATTATCCTGCCTTCCGAAAGCCAGCTCAAACGCTCGTTCGGTGCCTACGACCTGCTGAACAATCTCGGCATTGCCCGTCTGCAAGTGGACAATCTGAGCAACAGCATGAGCGTCAGCGGTGGCGGGGCCGTACAAACCCGTATCAACGGCATTAAAGTGACAGACAAGGAGATAGCGGCCGTCAGAGCCAAAGACGTACTGCGTGTGGAGTTCATCGAAGACCCCGGCAAGCAGTACGGAGACGATGAACTGGGCGCCGTAGTCAACATTATCCTGCGCCGCCGCGAAACGGGCGGTGTTGTGAACTTCCAACTCTCCGATTCGCCCCACACCCTATGGGGAGAGAATTTCCTGAGCGCGAAGTTCAATTACAAGAACTCCGAATGGGGCATCGACTACTTCAACAAGAACGGCAAGTATCACAGCCGCCTCGAATCCCACGAAACCTTCTATCTGGGCGACCGCACCATCGACCGCATCAAGGAAGGCATCGAAGACGAGTCGCCCTCTCTGAGCTTCATCAACAACCTGAATCTGACGTACAATCTGACGAAAGCGGACAAATATGTATTCAATGCCATCTTCCGCAACAACCTCAGCAATGCCCCCTACCAGAATGAACTGAACAAGATGTGGGCAGTGGGCAGCACGGAGTTCATCTATTCGTACGTCAACAACCACACATCCAGCTACTCTCCAGCGCTCGACCTTTACTTCCAGCATACCCTGCCCCATCAGCAGAGCATCCAGGTGAATGTAACGGGAACACTCATCCATACCAAGAACAACCGGAAATACAAGGAGTACAAGGACGAGAACGCACCGCTGGCAGACATCCAGACATTAGTGGACGGTGACAAGCGCTCCGTCATCGGCAGAGCATCTATGAAAAGAACTTCAAGGAGGTGAAGCTGAGCGGCGGTGCCCGCCACTATCAGATGCGGACAGAGAATGAGTATAAAGGTTCCAACCCTACCACTTCGAAGATGGACCAGTCGCAGACATCCGCTTTCTTCGAGGTGCAGGGCAAGGTAAAGGACTTCAGCTATGCGGGCAGCGTAGGCATGACGCGCGCCTGGTTCAAGGAGAGTGAGGAAGACCATGCCTACTATACCTTCACGCCCACCGTGCGGTTGAGCTATAATCTGAAGAAGGCGGGATTCCTGCGCTACCGGTTCAACATCAGTCCTGCCATACCGTCACTCGGTTCGCTGACGGATGTGGAGCAGGCGATGGATACGATACAGATAGTCCGCGGAAACCCGTTGCTGAAAACGTATCAACAGTTCACGAACTCCTTGTCTTACAGCTATTCGAAGAAGCAGTTCAATGCCAATCTGAGCGTGCGCCACCAGTATTATGACAATCCCATCATGGAAAGCATCTTCGTGGAGGACGGCAAACTGATACTGAAAGATGAAAACCAGCGGTCGTTCCAAAGCCTGAATGCGGAACTGATGGTCGGCATTAACGGTGCTACGCTGTTCGGACTGAAAGATTTCCTGACGCTTTATGCTTCGGGAGGATATACGCACAGTTGGTCGGAAGGTTTGAACTATAGCCATATGTACGATGAATTCTATTACAGAGTGTATGGCGCAAGTGCAATATAAAGACTTCTCGCTGCTCGGGCAGTTCCGGAAAGTGCAGAACAATTTCTTCGGCGAAACCATCAAGAAGAACGAAAACCAGACGGCATTCATGGCAATGTACACCCGGCGTAACCTTCAAGCAGGAATCGGTATTATGTTTCCTTTCACCAATAATTATAAGGTGGGAAAAGAAAGAATCAGTGAAGTGGCTCCTTTCCGTTCCGAAACATTCGTCAGGGAGACGGGACAGATGGTCGTACTGCGCATGGGCTATACATTCGAGTTCGGACGCAAGCACAAGGCAGGCAACAAGGGCTGAACAACAGTGATACGGACAGCGGCATCATTAATATGCAGCGATAACCCATTTCCTCTATGAAGAGGAAGCCCAACGGAGAGTGACGGAATTATACTTTAAATTCTTATCAATTTAATGGATTAATTTGAAAGACAAACGCTTATGGAAGTCTGAAAAGTCTAAGGTAACGATTTAGAGATTGTGCTAATTTCAACATTTTACAGCCTCATACTCATGAGTATAACTCTTCTTTGAACAAAGGTAAGAATATTTTGGGGATTAAAGAAAAATCCCGAAGAGAAAAATAAAAAATATTTGGGAGAGAGGATTGGAAAAATTCAAGAGAGGGAGGTTGAGGGATTAAGTGAGGGAAATCGCATAATCGATTTGTAGTTACCGAAAAAGTCATATTCGAAATCCCTGTATATTGCTTCTACCGGCGATTACACGACCGGAAATTATATAAAAAATGACCCCAATCAAGAAGTATTTTATGTTTCTCGGTTGGGGTATAAAGGTTATTTGAATTGTAGCCATACCTCATATATTCAAGCTGCCTTCCTTTAAAGGAATATGCAGTGACGATTCATTTCCATGTCTGCGAAACTTGGTAACAACATCTTTTAAAGGTGCCTGGAATTGCTGGCAGTTATGTACATATCCGAATTCTGATTTTATGCGTGTTTACTCATAAATTAGACTCTATATCTGCTTGCACAGGTTATCACTATACTATTTCCTGTAAATAACATTTGGGAATATAATTGGTGGCGACCAATATCAGCAAGCCTTCAAAAGGAATAACCAGCCGCTTGTTCTTTTTGATACGTCTGTAATATCCCACTACTCCGGCATATTCCCCACCTGTCACCCGGTATTTTTCGGCGTTCTTCACGAGATTGTCATCATACGGTATCTGTTCGAAACCGTCCTCCATGGAAGAAGTGAGCATGATAAACATGTCCATCTCTTCATCCGGAATGGAAGCTGGAATCTGGGTACTGGGACGATGATACACCATGGCTTTCTCATCGAGAATCGAATTCAAGGAAGAGATATAGTCATCATGCAACGCAGGAACATCAACATGGCGACAAGCGGAACCCGCCTGATCACGACTTCCCCGTCCGGTTGCGGATAGCTTCTGGTTTTCATCGGGATATAACTCTCAATCCCGTCACGTGACAATGTGGCCTTGATTTCCGAAAAACGGTTATAGAAAACCTTCAGGGCATACCATTTTTTCATCATGACCTATTGATTCCTCTTTTTATGATTTCCAGTTCCAATCGAACCTTTCGACATCCTCCTCCACGAGCAGATCTCCTGACTGTACCTCAATAAAGAGCAGATCGGTCATGGCCTTGACGCATGTCTCATGCCCTTCCTGATACAGACGGTGTCTCCACGGCCGATTCTAGTCATTTTCCCATCAAGAGCCAGCATACCCTCGCCATCAATGAATGTCCAGACTTCATCGCGATAGCGGTGAGCCTGATAGCTTATGCTCTTACCGGCTTTTATCTTTAACTGCCTGGTAAGGGTCTCATATCCGTCAGGAAAACTCACCGTATCGATAACCTTATATTCTCCCCAGAGACGCTCCTCGTACATCGGGCGGCATTGCAAGCGGTCCGCATATGTTTTGATGTGCTCGCTCCTGCTTTTCTCTGAAACCAGGATGCCATCGCATGAAGCGGCTATTACCATGTCTTTGGCACCGATGCACATGACAGGTATTTCCAATTCGTTGATCACATGGGTGTTTTCAGATTTCTCGTCCATCACCACGTTACCGATGCAACGCTCTTTCAGTTCATCGGTAAGCACGTTCCATGTGCCGAGATCTTTCCATTTCCCGTCGTATGGAACGACAGCCACAGACTTCGCTTTCTCCACCACCTCATAGTCAAAGCTGATCTTTGGCAGTTCCTCATATCGGAGGCGTACCTCCTCAAAAGTATCGTATGCGAGATAACTCTTTACGATGTCAATCATATATCCGAGACAGAAAGCGAACACGCCGCCATTCCAAAATGCGCCATCTGCGATAAATCTTTCAGCAGTGGCGACATCCGGCTTTTCCATAAAACGCTCCACTTCATATATTCCGTCTGTTTTGCGATGCTTTTGAAGTATCACATAACCGTATTTGGCGGACGGATAGATGGGCTTTATGCCCATCAGTACAAGATCAGCCACATTATTCTGCACTGCTTCCGCCATTTCCGCTATAGTTTGAAAATAACGCTCTTCCGTATACGGGTCGCATGGCATAACAATGACTGTTTCATTCTTGTCGCATTTCGCTGTTTTCTCCAAATAGGCGGAAGCGAGACAGATTGCAGGGAAGGTATCCCTACGGCTAGGTTCGGTGACGACAGTCACATCCTCACCGAGCTGATTGGTGATGGCATCCTTTTGAAATACACTTGTAGCGATTGTAACCGGGCAGGAAAGTCCCGATTCCTTGATCTGTCGTATGACACGCTGTACCATAGATTCCCTGCCTCCGTCCGGGGAAGGAAGCAGTCTGAGGAATTGTTTGGAGCGGGATTCGTTTGAAAGCGGCCACAGCCTTTTACCTGAACCGCCGGATAAGAGTATGATTTGCATGATTATGTTGTGAAGTTATCTTTCCGCCCTCATCGGGTTGTTTAAGAAATCCTCGTAGGAAAGACGGATGCCTTCCTCCAGTTCCGTCTTGTATGTCCATCCGAGCGAAGTCGCTTTCGATACATCCAAAAGTTTACGGGGCGTACCGTTGGGCTTTGCGGTATCCCACTTGATTGCGCCTCGTAGCCTATGACTTTCGCCACTAGTTCTGTCAGCGCTTTTATGGTCAGTTCCTTTCCTGTTCCAGCATTGACAGTCTCGTTGCCGCTGTAATTGTTCATCAGGTACACGCATAGGTTGGCGAGGTCGTCCACATAGAGGAACTCACGGAGCGGACTTCCATCACCCAGCAGGTCACTTCTTTCAAACCGGCTATCTTTGCCTCATGGAAACGGCGGATAAGCGCCGGTAACACGTGGCTGTGCTCGGGATGGTAGTTGTCATTCGGCCCGTAAGGTTGGTAGGGCATGACGCTGATATAGTCTGTACCGTACTGGCGATTGAGAAACTCACAGTATTTCAATCCAGAGATTTTCGCCAATGCGTATGCCTCGTTGGTCTTTTCCAGTTCGGAGGTAAGCAGGCAGCTTTCAGGCATCGGCTGGGGTGCCATACGCGGGTATATGCACGATGAACCGAGAAACTCCAGCTTCCTGCAACCATTGCGCCATGCCGAGTGGATGACATTCATCTCCAGTATCATGTTCTCATACATGAAGTCCGCCAATGCCGATTGGTTGGCGATGATACCGCCCACCTTTGCTGCGGCGAGGAATACATATTCGGGCTTTTCTTCGGCGAAGAAGCGTTCTACGGCTTCCTGGCGAGTCAAGTCCAATTCTTTGTGCGTGCGTGTGATGATATTCGTATATCCCTGGCGTTGCAGTTCACGCATGATGGCAGAACCTACCATTCCGCGATGTCCTGCTACATAGATTTTTGCGTTTTTCTCCATTTCTTTAGCGAATAGTAAATGTTGATTTTTTATCAAGTTCGTTTAATATTGATCGAATAATTGTATTTTCGAATGTGTCAACTTCTTGCCGAACAAGTTTTAGCTTATTCTCATCAAACTCAATCTGCCCTCCTTCGTTCAGAATATCTTGGAAAGGCTGCAACGATTTCATAAATTCCACATCCAATGATTCATTAAAATCATACAGTGGAACACCCACTAATGTACTGTATAACATTCTGGAATCATCATCAATATTTTCAGATGCAAAAAAGTTGTTAATGTGAAAATCCTGATAGATGGCTCTTATTCGGCTGTTGACCGAATCTACAATTGTTGCTATAAGGTTATGTTTGACTCGTTCTTTTTTATCCTTGTTGATCGGTGTGAAAAATAGCTTGTTGATTCTATTTGCATATTCTAAGAAGAACACACAACTGCCGGACAAGGCCATTGATGATGCAATCGCCTGATTTACTCCACATCCACTTAAAGACTGGCTGAAATGATTGAACACGAAACTGTCAGCGGCCAGTTCTTCCCCAAAAGACTCATCTTCCAAATCATTTCTTCTACGAAATCTCGTATTTCTTCAAGATTTATCCCGATTTGCCTTTGAAGTTCTGCATTCGGTACATAATCCTTGGACACCTTAAATGGTCTGTTTTGAAGGAATTCTTTTACGTCACTTGCAAGTAACTGATATGAGTTCCTGTCTTTTTGAACCTATGGTGGCCCAATTCATGTAGGGTTATGACCATAACCAGAGCGGTAATCCATTCAGGATTTTGAGATAACAGATGGTGAAACCGTTTGGATGATGAATGGTATTCGGCCTTTATTAGTTCTAATAACTTTGAGGCTCCGTCAGTATTGTTAAAATCCAACAATCCTTTCATCAATCGGTAGTAAATAAACAGGTTTGGATTTCCGAAAGAATACAACGCCAACCATACATGGACTGATTTGTCAATGTAAATAGTGTCGGAATGCATATATGGCAGACTGAAACCACTTTCAGAATACCGTTGAATCCCAAGATTGCAGTCATACTCAGCATTGTACTTATCTACAAAAGTCTGAGCCATCGAATAAAGCCTGTTCATTGATCTATTCCAAAGTGTTTCTTCATCAGTTGTGAGAACTTTGCCTTTCCAAGATTGATAAAATTTGAGCCATCGGGCATCTTGACAGAGATTTTGATCCTGTTCCATGACTCCTTGGCGATAGCCTTTACAATCTCCGTGAGAATTATTCGCTGCTATTCCACATATGATTAGATTTTCAGCCAATATGGTTATTATTGCATTTGTTACTCCGTCCGCACCCCTAGTTTCCTCTATATTACAATTATCGGAAACAAGTTTTGACAGTGCTATTTTGTCTTCTTCCGGCAAATCAGATAATGTAATTCTTATTTCTTGCATAACAGTAATGCTTATAAATCATTTTACGATTCCTTTCTCCAAATATTCAGCCAAGTTCGTCCGCATTACGCTAGCAACATGTTCCGCTGCCACTTTCTGCATGTCGTGCGTCACCATGATGCGAACCAGTTCCTCAAAGGAGGTACTCTGCGGATTCCATCCTAACTCGTTCTTTGCTTTGGTCGGGTCGCCCCAAAGGTTAACTACATCCGTCGGACGGTAGAAGTCCTCGCTCACCGCCACTACAGTTTTCCCAGTCTTCACGTCAATGCCTTTCTCCTGTATGCCTTCTCCTTCCCAGCGAAGTTCAATGCCCGCATAACGGAAGGCGAGCGTGGCAAATTCACG
>ENA-OQDF01000249-OQDF01000249.1-human-gut-metagenome-genome-assembly--contig:-NODE-249-length-21732-cov-2.542328_pt1 | contig 21732 bp, 22 predicted proteins | sample MGYA00242769_ERZ504597 | MGnify/ENA primary metagenome ERZ504597 (study PRJEB26092, sample SAMD00036305) | human gut metagenome | host: Homo sapiens | study: EMG produced TPA metagenomics assembly of...
CAACAATAATAATAACAACAATAATAGTGGCGGTGGCAACTACGTAACCAGCGGTGGAAACAGCTCTGCAGTTGCAAGGGCTTACGCTGAAATTGGCAAGCTTATGCATGGGGTGGTGTTGGTCCTGGTGCTTATGACTGCTCTGGTTTAGTAAGTTACTGCCTGACCGGTTCTCACTCTCGTCTTGGTACCACTGGTACTTTTATGAATTGGCCGCGTACCAACAATCCTCAGCCTGGTGATATTTGCGTAAACGATCATCACTGCGGTATTTACATTGGCAATGGCCAGATGATCCATGCTCCGCATTCTGGCGCAACGGTTACCATCAGCGCAGTTCATTCCGATATGATTTATGTAGTCTACTAAGCGTGCAGCGTTGGCATAAAGCTTAGTCGTTCATAAACGGAAATCTCAGTATACGTAAAGCCCGTTTTGTGCGGGCTTTATTTGTGCCGTTTTATCTGACAAATAGAATCGGGCATTAAAAGCGGCAATTACATTCGAGAAACTGGGGTCGATTGCCGTATAAGAAGACGGAATTAAACACGGAATAAAAAGTCTCCGTCGTTATTTTTAAGCTTGAATTAATGGGGCAAACCCAAAAGTTAGGTTTATAAGACAAAACCACAATATATAGATAAAAAGTTGAAAAGATGTTACTTGGTGTTGTGGTTTGTGCTGGAGTGATAATGAAATAACGATAATCTGACCAGGCCTTATGTGAAAAATTAACACCACTAAGCCATGATGAAGCTGTGAAAATATTGTGTGTGCCAAGAGGGCATGGTAGGATAAAACAGCTATCGCTTAAACAAACTACGTATGCTCGAATCAGAGGAAGGATATCCCCAGATGAGCACAAAATTCGCAACACAAAAGCGGGCAATTATTGCAGCAGTAATGGCTGTTATTCTTTTAGTGGGCCTTATGATTCCCACTGTTTCCGCTTATGCAGAGCCAACTTCGGCAGAAAAACGTGCCGAAGCACAGCAGGTTCTTAGTCAGCTTGAAGAAATGCAAGTAAAGCTGGACGAAGCATCCAACAATTATTATGCAGCGCTTGAGGCACAAGAAGAAGCTGAAGCTAAGGTTGTAGAAGCGCAAGCAAAAGTTGATGAAAAACAAAAGAAATCGAAGGCTATCAGGAACAACTTGGCGACCGTGCGCGAGACATGTATCGTTCGGGATCCGTAAGCTTTGTCGATGTAATTTTGGGTGCCTCTTCTTTTGAGGAATTCGCAACTACCTGGAATATGCTCGAAAAGCTCAACGAAAACGACGCAGAGCTTGTACAGCAAACCAAAGATGCGCGTGAAGAGCTAGAAGCAGCAAAGACCGAAGCTGAAGAGCAGGCGCAGATTGCTGCCGATAAGACTGCTGAAGCTGAGGCGGTAAAGGAAGAAGCTGAAGCAACAACTGCAGAGATGCAGGCAACGTATGATCAGCTTTCCGCTGAAGCAGAAGAACTTCTTCGTCAAGAGGAAGAAGCAGCAGAGCGTGCTCGTCAAGCTGCGGCACAGGCAGCCTGCAAAATCAATCTGGTGGTGGAAACTACGACAACAATAAAACGCCAACCGTAACAGGAAACGTAATTGTTGATCGTGCGTATGCTCAGCTGGGTAAGCCTTATGTGTGGGGTGCTTCTGGTCCTAATTCCTTTGACTGTTCAGGATTGGTCGGCTATTGCATCACGGCACGTATGGTAACCATTGGTGCACTACCTATACCATGCGAAATTGGACGCGCGTTTCTAATCCTCAGCCAGGTGATTTCTGTCTCAACAGCCACCACACGGGTGTGTATATTGGCAATGGACAAATGATACACGCACCTCGCACTGGTGATGTGGTGAAGATTAGTGCCGTTCATGCAGGCATGTACTATGTTCGTTACTAGTATTTGTTGCTAGCAGAGCGTGCATTGAAGCGCATTAAGCGATTATTAATAGGCGTGCAATAGAGTGCGTCATAGGACGCGCAATAAAGCGCGTCGCTACCTTTGATCATCTAACAGCGGCCGTTTCGCTTGCCAATTATGGAGGAAGCGGGGCGGCCCTGGTCTTTTTGTAAATATGTGCTAATATAGCACCCGCTAATTACCGATGATCGTTATGGTCTTTTGCGCAACAGGCGGTGTTATAAGGGAGCTATGAAGATCATCAAGGCACTGAGCTTAATTAGCAAAACGGGATGTGGCTCAGCTTGGTAGAGCGCTGCGTTCGGGACGCAGAGGTCGCAGGTTCGAATCCTGTCATCCCGACCATTTCAACCACTAAGGGAGCCTTCCGCGAAAGGCGGTGCTCTTTTTGCTAGAGTGAAGGTACTCGCTCGAAGATAGTAACTGGGTGTTCTCTTTAGGATTTTGACGCACAGGTCAAATGCTAGCTAAACTTTGATTGGCTCCAAAGAGGCCATCTAGGATGTGGAGGTACTTGCATGAAAATAGGACCTTTCGGCATTTTCGAAATTGCATTATTCTTATCGTAATTCTTATTATTCTTGGTCCAAAAAATCTTCCAAAGTTAGGCACCGCAATTGGCAAAGCGGTCAAGAACTTACGCGAAGGTTTAGGCGGTAATAAAAAGGTCAAGGAAGCTGAAGAGGTTCCGGTTAAAGAGGCTAAAGACAGCACCCCTGAGGAAATCGAGGTGGAGGTTATCGATAAGCCCGAGCCAACCTCAGCAAAACCTGCTCCCAAAGCGACGGAGGAAACCAACAACGCTTAAGGCGAGCTTAGGTGGTATAGAAAGTAAATCAAGGGGCACGCTCTTCGTGGGCGCGCCCCTTTCGCAGGTAGAGAAAGGATAAGAGGCCAAGGCTGCGCTTGGTCGAGGGGTAGTAAATTATGGCTGAAAACAACTACATTCTGACCGAAGAAGGCAAAGAGAAGCTCGAAGAAGAACTGCATTATCTGGAAACGGAAAAACGTGCAGAGATTGGCGAGCGCATTCGTGTAGCACGTGAATTTGGTGATATTTCCGAGAACTCCGAATACGATGATGCTAAAAACGAGCAAGGCATGATGGAGGCTCGTATCGCGGAAATTACGCGCATTCTTAGCGAGGCTACGGTTGTTTCTGCTCCAAAGCGCTCTGGCAAGGTAAACATTGGCAGCCGTGTTACGGTTGAAATGGGCGGACGCGAGCGCGTTTTTCTCTATCGTCGGTGCAGCAGAAAGCAATTCTGCTGAAGGCAAGATTTCAAATGAATCACCTGTAGGTGCTGCTCTTTTGGGTCACAAAAAAGACGACGAGGTGGAAACTACGGGACCAACTGGTCGTGTTATCAAGATGAAAATCCTGAAGATCGAGCACTAAGGATAATACATCTGCATGGTTCACTAAGGTCTCTATGGTCTGCCACGGTCTGTATGGTCCGCTAAGAGTAGCTCAATGGAGAATGTTCGTCATGGATGGTTTGTTGAGGGTAGGCTAAAGCGTTTCCTGAAAGAGTCCAGCAAAAACGGTAGGCGGATCGGTAGGTAGGCGGACCTTAAAACCATAGTTAGACTTTATTGAGGTAAGTGATTAGGAAAACAAGCTGATTTGCTTGTATTGAAGAATGGATAGCAATGGCGCAAGATTCAACTGAACAGATTATTGAAGACGATCCTATTGAAGTTCGTCGTGCAAAGCGTGAGGCATTGCTGGTTGAAGGGAAGAATCCCTATGGTCACGCCTTTAATTATTCCCACCATGTTGCCGATCTGGACGAAAAATATAAAGAGCTCGGCGATGGTGAAAATACTGAAGATCGTGTTGCTGTTGCTGGTCGTATCGTTGCAAAGCGTGTTCAGGGAAAGATTATTTTCTTCGAATTGCTTGATGCTACTGGAAAGATTCAACTGTTCTGTCGAATCAACGCATTAGGTGAAGATGCCTTCGCGGAAATGAAAGACCTTGATCTGGGTGATTGGATTGGCGCAGAAGGCTTAGTAATGCGTACTCGACGTGGTCAACTTTCTGTAGCGGTTGATGCGTTTGAACTTCTTGCTAAAGCTCTTCGTCCTTTGCCGGAGAAGTTTCATGGCTTGGCTGACAAAGAGCTGCGTTATCGTCAGCGCTATGTGGATTTGATCGTCAATGACGAGGTTCGCGATACCTTTGTTAAGCGCTCGAAGATTATTTCTACGTTTCGCCATTACATGGAAAATGATGGTTACTACGAGGTGGAGACTCCCTTCTTGCAGACCATTCAAGGTGGTGCAACCGCTAAGCCATTCATCACGCACTTTAATGCGCTGAATCAGGAATGCTATTTGCGTATTGCTACCGAGCTTCATTTGAAGCGTTTGCTGGTAGGTGGATTTGAGCGCGTTTTCGAGATTGGTCGAATTTTCCGTAACGAAGGAATGGATCCTACCCATAATCCTGAGTTCACCACTATGGAAGCTTACCGTGCCTTTAGCGATCTTGAAGGCATGAAGAAACTTGCTGAAGGAGTCATCAAAGCCGCAAATGTGGCAGTAAATGATACTGAGCAAATTGAATATCAAGGTCAGGTAATTGACCTTTCGGGAGAGTGGCCCTCGATTCCTATGACCAAGGTAGTATCTGACGCATTAGGTGAAGAGGTTACGCTCGATACATCCGTGGAGTACTTGGCTGAGCTCGCAAAGAAAAATGGTATCGAAGTTAAGCCTGAATGGACAGCAGGCAAGCTCATTGCGGAACTGTATGACGAGATTGGTGAGCCAAGCATCGTTAATCCAACTTTCGTGTGCGATTATCCCGTGGAAGTAAGTCCATTGGCAAAGCGTTTTGAGGACGATCCTCGTTTAACTCAGCGTTTTGAATTGGTAATTGCAGGCCATGAATATGCAAACGCTTTTTCTGAGCTTAATGATCCCGTTGATCAAGCGGAGCGTTTCCAGAAGCAGATGGAAGAAAAAGCTTCAGGCGATGATGAGGCAATGGAGTACGACACCGACTATATTCGTGCGTTGGAATACGGCATGCCTCCTGCGGGCGGTATTGGTATCGGTATCGACCGTGTTGTGATGTTGTTGACCAATCAGGCAAGCATTAGGGATGTGCTGCTGTTCCCGCATATGCGTCCTGAAGCAAAGACGAATTAGTAAAGTTGTTTCGTGCTGCTGGTTTTCTGTCGGGAACAGCAGCACGCGCCCTCTCGGGCGCCTATTTGGAAACCAGCCAGTCCACCAGGACTGCTATTCCCGCATACGCGCAAATGCCTTTAGTTAGATGACAGAAGTCTCACTCAAGAGAGCTCCCTATTTACTCCCGCATAGGTGTAATGTCTTTAGCTTTCGTTTAGTTTTCCAACAATCTGGCAAACTAAGCGAAAATCATCAAGTTGGTGCAGAAAATTACGGTTGTGCGTTCACTGGAGATGCAAAACCAGTAGTTCTGGGCAGTTTTGCTACCCAAATTGGATCGTTTCCAGTAAACAACCAAACTTTAAAGACCGCGGAGTAAGTTTCGAGCTTCTGATTAGGTGCATCGCGGATTTGCTGCAAAACTAGCTTTTTGGCAAAAACTGTTCTTATCGGGTCGATGGTCCCTTATTTAGAGCTCCTAAAAGTCAATAAAGCATGTAAATAGGCTATGGATCCAAGCCTATTATTTACCAATTAAATACGTTTTGGCAAATTAACGCTTTATCGGGTTGAAATTAAACAACGTCGCGAAAAAACCTCAACCCGATAAAGCAACTTTTTGCCAAAACAGAAGCTTATCAGTAACGTGTGTACCGCCAGCAACGCACCAGCAACGCGTATGCCACTGGAAATAAGTGCACGTCATCGGTAATGGCATGCACCGTAGCTGCTGTCATATGTCGTCGACGGCGCGTGCACTATTCGTTATGCGCCACCGATAAAGCCATACATTATTGATAACGCGTGCGCTATCGATTGCCCCGTGAACTATCGCTCGTTTTATGCGTAAAGTAGAAGATATCTATAAAATGGTAGAATTTTAGGCGCATATTTGCGATAAATATGTGAGACTTGTTACGAAAATATGACAAACTAGCACTCTCCGTTATCGAGTGCTAGGATTGGATGAGCAATTTTTAAGTGAGCATTTTTAAAGGATAGACATTTTTAAATCCTGCCGCGAGAATCGAGGCTTATATGTCATTTGACAAATTTACGGACAAAGCGCGAAAGGTGCTTGTTCTTGCTCAGGAGGAGGCACGTGCTTTGCACCAGCCGTACGTGGGCACTGAGCATGTACTTTTAGCGCTCATGAAAGAACAGGATGGTTTGGCGGCACAAGCGCTCGATAAGCTTGGTGTAAAGTACGACGCTGCTGTGCAGTGTGTTCGCCAAATCGTATCAATTGATGAAAATACTGACGTTTCGGGACATCTCAGTTTTACTCCTCGTGTAAAGCGCGTGTTAGAAAACTCGCTGCGCGAAGCAATGCAGATGGGCAAGTCTATATTTCCACCGAACACCTTCTTTTGGGTATTGTTCGCGAGAATGAGGGCACTGCAATTGATGTTCTTGCGCGTTTGGGGGTAACAGGTGATGCTATCCGTTTTGCTCTTAATGATTTGGTGGGGCAGTCTGCGGTATATGCAGGTACCAATTTTGACCCAACGGTGAATACCTCTGACAGTATGCTTAAAGAGTTTGGCACCGACCTCACCAAGAAGGCTGCTGACGGAAAGCTTGATCCTGTCATTGGGCGTGCGGGTGAAATTGAGCGCGTGATGCAAATTCTTTCCCGTCGTCAGAAAAACAACCCTCTCCTGATTGGAGACCTGGCGTTGGTAAAACTGCGGTAGTGGAAGGCCTGGCACAGCTTATTGTTGCCGATCAGGTGCCTGATATCCTACATAACATTCGCATTTACACCCTTGATGTTTCCGCCTTAGTTGCTGGTTCGAAATATCGTGGTGAATTCGAAGAGCGTTTAAAGAAAGTTATTAAGGAAGTGGAGCAGGCAGGAGACATTATCCTGTTTATCGACGAGCTTCATACCCTTATTGGTGCAGGCGCCGCCGAAGGTTCGATCGATGCAGCTGCCATTTTGAAGCCGCCGCTGTCTCGTGGTGAAATTCAGATCATTGGTGCTACCACGCTTGATGAATATCGCAAGCATATTGAAAAAGATTCAGCTTTTGACCGTCGTTTCCAGACCGTATTGGTAAAGGAGCCTAACGAAGAACAGGCTGTTCGAATTCTTGAGGGCCTACGTGATCGTTATGAAGAACATCATCACGTTCACTTTACTGACGAAGCGCTGTCTGCGGCGGTGAGCTTGTCAGATCGCTATATTCAGGATCGTTACTTGCCCGACAAGGCGATTGACGTTCTTGATGAAGCGGGCGCACGTATGCGAATTCGCAACATGGTGCTGCCTGAAGAATTGCAGAAGATCGATGACGACCTGCGCAAATTGCGCGCCGCTAAGGAATCTGCAATTGCCGATCAGGACTTTGAGCGTGCAGCAAGAGTGCGTGATGAAGAAGAAAAACTTCAAAAACAGCGCGTAGAAGCACAGAAGAACTGGGAAGAAAAAACTTCCAAGACACTCAACGAAGTCTCAGTTGAAGATGTAGCAGATATCGTATCAATGACGACTGGTGTTCCGGTTTCAAACCTCACCGAAGCGGAAACTGAGAAACTTCTTCGTATGGAGTCAGTGCTGCACGAGCGCGTTATTGGTCAAGATGAAGCAATTACGGCGCTCTCCAAAGCAATTCGTCGCAGCCGTTCAGGGCTGAAAGATCCTAAGCGGCCTGTTGGTTCGTTTATCTTCTTGGGTCCTTCGGGCGTAGGAAAAACTGAGCTTTCGAAGGCTTTAGCAGAATTTCTCTTCAACTCCGAAGATGCGCTTATTTCCTTCGACATGTCAGAGTACATGGAAAAGCATTCGGTCTCGCGTCTGGTTGGTTCACCTCCGGGATATGTTGGTTACGACGAGGGTGGACAGCTAACAAAAGCGGTTCGTCAGCGTCCGTATTCGGTTGTTCTGTTCGACGAAATCGAAAAAGCTCATCCCGATGTCTTCAATATTCTTCTTCAAATTCTCGAAGAAGGACGTCTGACCGACTCTCAGGGTCGTGTGGTTGATTTCCGAAACACCGTTATCATCATGACCTCCAATGTGGGCGCTCGCGAAATTACTACCAGCGCACCGCTTGGTTTTGCTTCAGGAGACAAGGGCGGTTTGGACGATAAGGAAATCAAGTCGCGCGTAATGAGTGAAGTCAAAAAGCTCTTTAGGCCTGAATTCCTGAATCGTATTGATGAGATTATCGTATTCAAGTCGCTCACCGAGGATGAGATTGTTGAGATCGTTGATCTGATGATCGATGAGCTCCGCCAGCGCCTCATAGAGCAGAACATGACTATCAACTTGACTAAACAGGCAAGCAAACTGATAGCTAAAGAGGGAACAGATCTGTCCTTTGGTGCTCGACCTCTTCGTCGTGCTATTCAAAGACTGATCGAAGATCCAATTTCTGAACAAATCTTGGAAGGCAAATGGACAAGTGGTTCGGTGATTGACGTTGATGTGGAGCACACCGAAGACGGAGACCATCTTACCTTCGTGCCAGGAACTGGTTCTATACCTTCACCGCGTAAGCGTGATACCATAGCTGCAGAGGCTGAGCTGCTTCTTGCGGGATATGATTTAAGCCATGCGGGACTTTCGTCGCGTGGCGGCGGATCGTCTTCTGGTGATCAAGCGGCCGACTAGTATCGGCGAGATCAGCCTAAGTAGGGGCGCGCCGCGCGTGAAGCGTATAGCGCGCGGTGGTACAGGAGTTCCTTATGAGTGACAAGACGATCGATCCCGTATACGTTCCATCTGTTCTCGAGCATGCGATGGCCATGTTTGATGATATGAATTTCGATGCCCTCAAGGCGGAACCCCGCTTGAGGGTGTTGTTGATAAAAAGCCCAAAACAGCCGCTATTATTCTTGCGGGCGGCAGCGGAGAACGCTTTGGCCATGAAGGGGGTAAGCAGCTTGTCGAAATAGCGGGTAAGCCTATTCTTACGCGTTCCGCAGAAGTGTTTGATGCGGTAGGCGATGTGGGGCTTATTGTCGTGGTGTGCCCCGAAGAACGCACCGAAGAATATCTCGCTAAGGCAATTGATCCATTTCCTTTCGTAACTCCTATCGTTATGGCACCTGCTGGTTCTATTCGTCAGGAATCTGCCTTTTCTGGTTTGGAATTAGTGCCTGAAGAATATGAGTTTGTAATTCTTCATGACGGAGCGCGCCCTTTGGTAACAAAGGAATTGATTGAGCACACCATTAACACCGTTAAGGGCAATATCGATTGCGACGGGGCGGTAGTTGGCCATCCTTCCATCGATACTTTAAAAGTGGTTGAAAACGGCGTTATTGTGGGAACACCCGATCGCTCGGTATTCTGGAATGCTCAAACTCCGCAAATCTTCCGCGCAGGAATTTACCGTCGTGCCCATGCGTCTGCGTTGTCGGATGGTTTTGTGGGAACCGATGATTCTTCCTTAATTGAACGTTTGGGTGGCCGTGTTTTGGTAGTCGAAGGTAAGCGAGACAATATCAAACTGACGGTTCCAGAAGATTATCTCCTCATGTCTGCCGCTATTCGTGCTGCATTAGAAGAGCGACGGGAGGATTAGCAATATGTATAACCCTTCCATCACTGCTGCGTTCAGTCGATTACGCGTAGGGCTTGGTTACGATGTGCATGCATTTGCACCTGATCGCAAGCTAATTTTAGGTGGGGTAGATATTCCTCACCATCAGGGTTTGGCGGGTCATTCCGATGCCGATGTGCTGGCTCATGCCGTTTCTGATGCACTGCTGGGTGCTATTCGCGGGGGCGATATTGGAAAGCTATTCCCCGATACCGATCCTGCCTACAAGGGTGCCGATTCGTTGAAACTTCTCTCCGAAGTGGCTCGAGTGGTTCGTGAAGCAGGGTATGAAATTTTAGATATTGATTGCGTCATTGCGGCGCAGGCACCCAAGCTTTCACCCCATCGTGATGCTATGCGCGAAAATCTTGCAAAAGCGTGCGATATCAGTATGGACAACATTGGCGTTAAGGCGACTACTACCGAACGTCTGGGGTTTGAAGGTCGCGAAGAAGGTATTTCGGCTCAGGCGGTAGCGCTTGTATATAAAGAATCGTAAAGGGCAACATTATGAAACAATTCGAATTGCATCCCGCATCGGAAAGCTATTGCCGAAAGGAGGGTGCAGTTAATTGTTCTAGGCGATTGTCGGTAGTAATACTATCGCTTGTAGCGACTATCGTGTGTACCTTCTTAGTTTTGGTTGTTTCTTCTACTACTGCATATGCGGCGGTGGGGGATACTTTCATCAAAGAGGGGCTTACCTATAAGGTTGTCAGTGATTCGAATGAAGTTGAAATTACCGACTGTGATGAGAGTGCAAGTTCAGTAAATGTACGCACCTCGATAATGTACGGCGAAGAAGCCTTCAGGTTCCCTATAGTGTTGTCGGTGTTTCAGAAGATGCGTTCAGCGGCTATGAGGGCACGGTAGTACTCGAGCAAAATGTCAGTTCATTTTACGAAAATATTTTTAACAGCTTACCTGAAGGGGCAAAGCTGGTTCTCAATTGTGCCAAGCTGCCAATGGAAAGTGACACTACGATCCAGCTTCTATCGATGGCATCCTATGTACTGGAAGCAGATGGCGCAACCCAAACAGCCAGCCTGCCGGATGGGCGGTCCTTTTCTGAAATACGGGTTGAATCGGCAGATGGTTTGACAGTTCTTAATAAGAGTGATGCACCTATTTCGTTGCAGTGCATGAGCGCCTTTACTGGAACATATTTTGCGGTGGAATTAGCGGCGGGCGATCAGTATTCTACAAGCTGGTTGTGGCCGTCCCTTAATCAGTTCTCGTATTCCGTTAATGGCGGAGATTCGGTATTGGTGGAGGGTGAAGGCACCCAGACGAATTATTCAGTAGAACTGCCTGCAGAAACTCCGCTCGATGCAAACATCACGGTAGACATCTCTTCGCTTCCCGGTATTGCAAAGGGTTATGTGACTTCCTCGTGGGAAAACAATACGCAAGAAATTACCCTGGAAAATGGTAAAGCAACCACAGAGGTTACCCTAACGTCAAGGGATGATCTCGGTGGCTCTGATTTTCCCTTAACCACCACAATAGAATTTTCCGTCCCTACTACCGATCAAACGGTATGGATTGGGGGCGTGCGTCATGACGAGGCATTTTCTGATGGAGGGATAACGCTTTCGTATGAAGAGGGAACCCCTGTAGTAACGCTTGATGGTGCAACTATCAAGCAAGCGGGAGGTCCTAATGCGAACGGATACGCCCTTTATGCACCGAGTGATTTGTCTGTGAGACTTGCGGAGGGAAGCGATAATTATATTTACGTAGGGGAAAGTGGGCGTCAGACGGGTGCGCTCTACGCGGGAGGTGAGCTTTCCCTTGTCGGTGAAGGAGGCTCTAATCTTGGAAGTCTGAATATTGGCTATACGCAGTACGCATTGATTCGTCTCAAGTTTCGGGCGTGGTGTCGGCTGATACTCTATGGATCAATGCAAGTTTAAACGTCGTGTATCGTGAAAATGCACAGGGCGGAATGCTTCCAGACGCGCCATTGACTTATTGTATGCAGAAAACGACATTAATCTCGGGGCGCGTAGTGCCAGATCACTCTTGGGGCAACTGGTGAGCGCTCGTTGTATGGAGCCATGAGCCGTTCAGGGAACATCTATGCAGCTGATTGTGGATCCTTGTCAGTAAATGGGGACATACTAAGTGCGCTGTATTCAGTCGAGGGAGATATTTCTCTCGGGGATCATACTGATGTTTCGCTAACCTGTGCGGGTGGCGCTAACCCAGGTATTGTGAATGCGCTCAAGGGTACGGTTACGATCAATCCCGTAAGCGGTTCGGAAGTATTGTGGTTACTTCCCAGGATGCTACTACGCCTGCCTATTTAGCAAAGAATATCGAACTTGTTGAAGGGGCAATCTTTGCTGAACCCGAATCAGCGAAGATTGGAGAAACCACTGATTCGGTCTATGGAACATGTGCGACTATTGTGGACCAAAATGGTTCAGTTGCCTCGAAGGTGATCGTTTCGAATGAGCGTGCCGCCGAAATTACGGGAAAGACCATGGGTGAATGCTTCCCGAACAGTGCAATCGGAGAGGCAGTTTGGACCGATGTTCTTAAAAAGAGCGACTCGTATGATCCTAGCTATGTGATAACGGGCGAAGATGCACACGCAATCATTTCTTGTTCTGCACTCACGCTGGACATTTATCAATCTACTGACTTCGGTAGTGGCGGTATTTCGAATCTGCCTTCACTGGAGGCACTGCTTGTGCGCGCACACGATAATGGTCAGATCGAAGTTAGTTTAGGTGATCTTTCGCTAGATGCCCTGTATGTCGATGTTGATAAGGTTCAGGCGCTCAGCTTTAACGGAGACGATGTTCGTATTAGGGAATTTGATATTGCTCCTGCTTCGCCTGCTTACACGGATTATTCGCTTCAGAGTCTTGTGTTCGGAGATGGTGTGGAAGTCAGCTCGTTTGGTGCTTCTGATCTAAATGAACTGACAGAACTCAAACTTCCTTCGAGCGTAAATTCATTATGGCTTGATAATTTGAGTAACCTTACGCAATTAGATCTTACCTCATGGGAAAATCTTCAAAATCTTAACCTTCAAGCAGTGGGAATTGATGGCGAGAGCGGTCTCAAACTTGATCTGTCTCATAATACGCAGCTAACCAGCGTGACGTTGAGATCTCTTAATCTTTCAGGGGAACTTTCTTTACAGGCTCTTTCTCAGGTTGAAAACATAAGACTTGAGTTTGTTGAAGGGCTTTCGGAGCTCGATCTGTCGCAAAACCATGCGCTTACCGATGTGTATGTATCTTCCTTGGGACTTGAGAAGATCGTATTTGCCGACGATGCGGTGTTGACTTCGCTGGAGCTTGGAAATAACCAGCTTACCGAGTTAACCATCCCTCAGGCAGCGCAGCTCGAAACGTTATCAGTGGGTGAAAACAAGCTAACCAGTTTGAATATTCCGGAAAACAGCAAAGCAACGTTAAAATCGCTCTATGCCTATCAAAATAATCTCGCTTCGCTTGATTTGAGTGGCATGAAGTTGGAACTCTGTCTTTTGAAGGCAGCTACTGCAACAGGCCCTGAGCAATATCCCAGTTTTGAAGGAGTGCTTCAAGAGAATGGAACGGTTACCGTTAACCTGTCTGGCCTTGCTGCAAACATTGTAAGTATTGATCCCGGTTCGGAGGGGAAATACGATGCGGAGACAGGAATCTTGACGTTTAGCTCCGCAGAGGCTGCAAAAGCAGGTTTCTCGTACGTATACGATACAAAAGGCGAAGTCCTAAACGAGGATGATGCTGCAGTAGACTTATCACGTGCATACGGTGCAGAAGGTGAAGCTCTGAGCGAGGATGGTTCTGGTTATGTCCCTGTGTATATGGAGGTATCTGCTCAGGTTGCATTAGGCTCGTCGTCTGACGGTGGAGATTCGGAGGGCGGCAGCGGCGACGCTTCAAACAACGATGACTCCATCCAGCAAGCCCTGGCTGCAACGGGCGACAAGCTGGTAATTCCAGGATTGCTGGTATGTGCGGTTGCCTCAGCTGGAGTGGTACTGATTGCCTGGCGAAAAATATCGCAGAATTAATATCGGTAATTGTATAAGGGTGGTATAAGTTAAAGAGCTGCAGGGTACGCATTGCTATGCATGTGGCGAATTGGTAAGGCGCTACTTTGGGTTGTGTAACTACGATATAAAATGCAATCAGATTGCTTGATATAGGAGTTTCAATGATTCGAATTTACGACACTATGGCACACGAAAAACGACCCTTCATCCTTGCGAAGAGGGTAAAGTGGGCATGTATGTATGTGGCCCCACCGTGTATAACTATATCCACATTGGCAATGCTCGTACGTTTATTTCGTTTGACACAATTCGTCGTTATTTGATGTGGCGCGGTTTTGAGGTGACGTTTGTTCAGAACATTACCGACGTAGACGACAAGATTATTAACAAAGCACTTGAAGAAGGTCGCAGCGCAGCAGAAGTTGCGGCTGAGTATGCCGATGCCTTTATTGAAGATATGCGTGCGGCAGGGGTTTTGGATCCCGATATTCGTCCTCGTGCAACTGAAGAGATTGGCGCCATGATTGCTTTGGTGGAAAAGCTTATAGAAGGTGGCCACGCATATGCTGTAGAAGGCGATGTTTATTTTGCGGTTCGTTCCTATGAGAAGTATGGGCAACTCTCAAACCGCAATATTGATGAAATGGAGTCGGGACACCGTGAGCTTCGCGCCGACGGTCAAGGTTTAGAAGATCGCAAGCGTGATCCTTTAGATTTTGCACTCTGGAAGGCAGCAAAGCCTGGTGAACCTTCTTGGGATTCTCCTTGGGGCAAGGGGCGCCCTGGTTGGCATATTGAATGCTCGGCAATGTCTGAAAAGTATTTGGGCCTTCCGTTCGATATTCATGGTGGTGGCGCCGATTTGGCATTCCCTCATCACGAAAACGAGCGCGCTCAGTCTGAAGCGGCGTGCGGCTGCACGTTTGCGAACTACTGGATTCATGGGGGCATGCTGCAGATTAATTCGGAGAAAATGTCTAAATCATTAGGCAATTTCTTGCTGTTGCGCGATGTTTTGAAGACTACCGATGCGCGCGTGTTGCGTATGCTTATGCTGCAGACGCATTATCGTAGCCCTCTTGATTTTTCTGATGAGCGCTTACAAGAAGCGCAAAGCGCTCTAGGTCGTTTGACGAACTTTGTAAATAACACTGAATGGCTGTGCTCTAATCCAGCTCAGGAACCATCAATGCTCGACCTAGATGCGTATCGTCAAGCAATTGATACGATGCGTGATTCTTTCGTTGAGGCGATGGATGACGACTTTAATACCGCTGGTGCTCTGGGAGCTATTTTCACCTTCGTGAGTGAAGCCAATAGCATGCTCGCAGATACCTGCGTTTGTTGTCAAAACGCAGAAGCAGTTGCGTTGGGCGCACAAGCAGTAACTGAACTTTAGGTGTTTTAGGTATTGAATTGCAAGATAGCCAGGGTGCCGAGGATGACAGTGCGAGTGAAGTGATTGCTCTGGCTTTATCTCTTGCAGGTTATAGCGGCTCTGATGGGGAAGAAGCCATCCAGTCTTTGCTCGACTGCCGAGCTGCCGCAAGAAAAGAAAAGAACTTCTCTCTCGCCGACCAGATTCGTGATGAATTAGGAGCTTTAGGGTACACGATTGAGGATACTCCTCAAGGTGCTCGAGTAACGCGCGGTTAGAGTTTTGCCTTAAAGATGTTTGGCGCTTTCAGTTAGCTCAAGAAATTTTCTTTAAAAATACTTCTTTTAGAAACATCTCCTTTCGCTCAGGTGAAAGGAGATGTTTGTTTGAAGAGCTTAAGCTTTCTGGGGATGGAAGGTACTCGAGACAATAACCCTTTCGTTTAGTGAAGAGAGAATAGTTGGTTACGAATAGCGCTCCGTTTATCTAATCGCTGTCCATAATAATTTCAGCTTCGCTATGATTAGCCTAAAGAAGTGCTATAAAAGTAAAACGTGTTCATTTTTTGTTTTCGTATATATTACTGGCACGCATGAGAACTTTCGGTAGGGTATCAAGAGCTTTTGTCAGGCATGTTTTTGCAGAGGATAAATAAGGAGGAATTCGCGAATGATCAGGCGAAATGAATATGTATCCGTTCATGAAACGCGAGCCCAGGTCACGCGAGAAAAGCTTCTCAAAGCAGCTATTAAGCTGGTAAATCGTGATGGAATGAAGCAGCTGACCGTTCGCAATATTTGCGACGAAGCGGGTCTTTCTACGGGCAGTTTTTATAACCTGTTTAGCGGAAAAGAAGATTTGATCTCATATTACTTGAAGTATGCATTCGTGCCATATCGAGAGAAAGCACTTGTAGAAAGTGAACCCTATAATCCGATAGAGCGAATCCTGATTATTTATCGTGCGTATGTGGTCTACTGCAAGGATATGGGCTTGGAGTTTGTGTCGGGTCTGTATGCTTCGAACCATAATCCGTTCTTTGATTTCCTTCATCGCGATTCCGACGATGATTTCATTATTGCAACCGTTCGCTCATATATTGACGAAGCAAAAAAACAGGGTCTCATTCGTAAAAAGTAGATACTGATGAATCTTTGCTGCGCATTGCGGCAGCTTCTACGGGACTCTTGTTCTATTGGTGTGTGTTTAACGGAAAGATTGATCTTGAGTATGAAGTGGATGCGGCTATCGCGACCTATCTTCGCTCAATCGCAATTGACCCCGATACAGTAATTGGTCTTGAACCGCTAGAAACCCAGGGAGCTTTCCTCAAATAATGCCTTTAAAAATCCTGGTCGGACTTGAAATATAGTGCTATGGTATAAGCATAGCAAAGTGCTTGTTGGGAAAGCACTTAAGAGCGCATTAAAGCGTAATGAAAAGGAGGGGTAACCATGGTATTCAAGAACGTTGTTGTTGCTTACGATGGATCCGATCATGCACTTGCTGCTGTAACGAAAGCGGCAGAACTCGTAAAGGACGATGCAGGCGCAAAGCTTCATTTGGTATTTGTTACCACGCATCCTAACGCACAACTTCCTGCGAACTTTAACAGTGCTTCATTTGATCCTCAGCAGTATCTGCTTTCCGTTGAGGACATTATGAATCTGTATAACAAGACCATCGAAGAAGAAACCGAAAAGGTTCGTGAGGGTATTGGCTCTGTGTTGGATGATTTGGGCGATCGCGCTGCAATCGAGGTTATCCCAGGCTATACTCCTGCGGCAGATATTTTGTCATATGCTGAAAAGGTCGATGCTGATTTGATCGTAATGGGCTCTCGTGGTCTTGGCGCAATCCGCGGCGTACTCGGTTCGGTAAGCTATGCGGTTTTGCGTGAAGCTCCAATGCCTGTATTGGTTATCAAATAACAAGAAACGTACCTTCTACGTTTGATTTGCGCACAGTGCGCTACCTATAGTTCGCTTTTGATAGAGCAAGATGCCAGTTCATAAGCATTCTTTAAACAAAAAAGGCGCCGAAGATTATCTTCGCGCCTTCTGTAATTTAGGAAGGTTTTATTTAACCGTTAAAACAGGTAGATCGGTTGAACGTAATACTCCCGAACTTACGCTGCCGAGCATTCCGCGAATAGCTCCTAATCCTCTGCGCCCCATAACGATCATGTCGCATTCATGAGCTTGGCAATAATCTGCAATTGCTTGTACCGGTGAAGGATGTGCAATTGCATCATATTCAACTTGCTCGGTAGGAATATCAGAAAATTCCTGAGTGACTTCTTGAATCATTTTGTCGCGCTTCTGTGAGAGCGAATCATCGTAGAGATTTGCATAGTCAAGATAGTCGATATAGGTTGGCGTCGAGCCCAAAACCGGATCGCTTTCGGAGATAGTAGGAGCAACACTCATTGAAACCACATGCAGGATGGTGAGTTTGCTGTCATCGGATCCTTTGATGAGCCCAGCGCAGCCTTTACAGCTCCCATGGCATGTTTGGAGCCGTCGAATGGAACTAAGATGTTCTTGTATTCCATGATTTCCCCTCTCGTTCGGCCTGATTACATCCTATCATGCATGAATCTAAGTGACCTTAATTATTAGCAATATATTTGTGTTAGAAATGCTGTTTTATTTCATCCAGCAATAGATCGATGTGGTCGTCGCGGTGATTGAGCGCTGGAATATAGGTAACATCGGCAGTGGTGCCACATTCGCGGCATTGTTGTTCGAAGTGCTCTTTGGTAGCGAGAGCGATATCGTAGAGCGATTCGAGGCAATCGGCGGCAAATCCAGGAGTAACAAGCGCTACGCGGTTTGTTCCCTGTTTTGCCCATGCGGTTAAGAGGGTCTCGGGAGAAGGGGTTACCCAGGCACGCGAGTCTTCGAAGCGGGAATGATACGCAATATCCCAATCATCAGAGGAGAGTCCAAGAAGCTCAGCGGTATGAGCAAGCGATTCCTTTGCTTCTTCCAGATAGGTATCACCTGCTTTAACGTTACTCAAAGGGATGGAATGGAGCGAGAAGAGAATCTTGCTTCCTGGTTTCCAACTCCAGTATTGAGAAATAGAATTCGCTAACGACTTCCAGTAGAGAGGATTACCTGCGTATCCTTCGATAAATCCTGCGACTTCTAAATCGGGAACAACCTGTAAAAACTTTTCTTTGCAGGTTCCTGTTGTACAAGTGGCCGTTTGAGGAAAAAGAGGAAACCCGATAAAACGAGTGCATCCTTTTTGTTTGAGGGTAGAATACGCGTCTTCGATTGAAGGCGAACCATAACGCATGCCAACTTCAGCCACAAAAGAAAGACCTTCTTGTGCAAATCGTTTATTGAGAGCATCTCGCTGGGCAAAGGTCTCGACCAGGAGAGGGGCGCCGTTTTGGAGTCCAAACTTGTCGATAGCGAGGGGCTGTTTTTTCTGGATGCTTTCGAGCGATTATGCCGTGAAGAATGGGCAGCCAAATAGGACGAGGAACAGGAATAATATTTTTATCAGAAAGGAATTCAATTAGATACGGTCGGATGTCACATGGATTTGGTGATGCGGGGGATCCCGTATTGATAAGAATAATTCCTATTGTTTCGTCTGAATGCTTCATGATCGTGACTATAGCAGAGGTGTTAGTTGTTTTACGGGGAGGAAAAGAGGAAACTCTGTAATGAGCTATGCAAAAGGTGCTCGACGAAGTATAAACGGTATCTAGGTGCCGATTGTTTGGTTGTGCTAAAGGCTTCAAGGTGATGAAAGTCAAGGGCGTGTATACTCAAATGCGAACAATTTGGCATAGAGGAGAATGAGCGCATGGCGTTTTTGTTTGGTTGTGAAATGTGCATCTTGAGTACCCTACCAAAACCATTTTTGATTCGCTCTCGTTGGGAGTAAATGATGGTGATTGTATTGAGTGGTAGGTCGAAATGGTGATGGAAAATCTACTCTACTGGGATTATTTGAGGGCACGGTCGAGCCTGATGAAGGGCGCGTGGTACGAACAGGGGGAGTGCGCTTTGCTTCTTTGAGGCAAGATGATACTCTGGCGGATGCTCAGTCTGTCGGATGGAATATCGTTGGAGATATTCCTGAATATGAGTGGGCATCAGATGCAACTATTCGCCAAATAATCGATGGGTTAATTGGAGATATCTCATGGGATACTCCGGTGGGAACTCTTTCGGGTGGCCAGCGCCGCCGAGTGGACTTGGCGCGGGTTTTGGTTGCCGATGCTGAAGTTCTTCTTCTCGACGAGCCCACAAATCATCTCGATGTTGTTGCTATTACCTGGCTTGCCAATCATTTGCGGAGACGTGCGCGCAAAGAGGGAGCAATGGTGGTCGTCACTCATGATCGTTGGTTTCTGGATGAAGTTTGCGACCGCATGTGGGAAGTGCATGATGAGTTGGTAGAGCCGTTTGAGGGTGGTTATTCAGCATATATCTTGCAACGAGTAGAACGTCAGCGTCAGGCGGAACTTGCCGAACAGAAGCGGCAGAATTTAATGCGTCGTGAATTGGCCTGGCTTTCACGTGGCGCGCGAGCGCGTTCGACAAAGCCTAAGTTTCATGTTGAAACGGCGCGGGCTCTTATTGCTGAAGAGCCACCGTTGCGAAATTCGGTTGAATTGAAACGAGCGGCAATCTCTCGTTTAGGGAAGCAATGTGTCACGGTAGAGAACGTGAGCTTTTCTTATGATGACCGAAAGGTAATCGATGATGCTACATGGCTCATTGGACCAGGAGATCGTTATGGACTTCTTGGCGCCAATGGCGCAGGCAAGTCTACCTTGTTGGAAATTATTCAAGGAAAGCTGCTACCTCAAACAGGTCGTGTCAAAATTGGCAAAACGGTAAAGTTTGCCTTTTTGTCTCAGAAGCTCGAAGAGCTTAACCCTTAGGATCGGATCGTGTGCGCGAGGTACTCTCCCGATACAAAAGTCGTTATGTGATTGACGGTAAAGAGGTTAGTCCTGCAACACTTTTAGAATCTCTCGGGTTTACTTCAGCTCATCTCAACATGCCTGTAAACACTCTCTCGGGTGGACAAAAACGTCGTTTGCAGTTGATGCTGATTCTGCTTGATTCTCCTAACGTGCTGATCCTCGACGAACCGAGCAATGATCTTGATACCGATATGCTGGTAGCAGTAGAAAACGTGCTTGATACGTGGCCCGGGACACTTATTTTGGTAAGCCATGATCGCTACTTGATGGAGCGCGTTACCGATGATCAGTTGCGCTCATAGAGGGAAAAGTGGTCCATGTTCCCCGAGGAGTTGATGAATATCTTGAGCTTCTTGAAGATCGCGCTCACGCCAAACAAAAGGGCGGATCTTCCAGCACAGCAAGAAGCTCTTCTAAGGGAAGCGGCAAGGGAAACACTGCTGGAAAAGGGAGTGCTCAATCGGGGGGAACTCGAGATACATCGAGCGGAGCGAAAGATTCTTCTGGATTGGTACTTTCGGCGGCACAAGCTCGTGATATTCGCAAGAAACTTCAGTCTCTTGAGCGGAAGATGAATACTGCGCAACGTAAAGTAGACGAAGCAAAACAAGCCCAGTTGGAGGTAGACCCTTACGATTATGTGGCGTTGGGCGAAGCGCAAATAAAAGTAAAGGAATGCGAAGATCGGCTTGCTGCACTTGAAGAGGAATGGCTCGAACATGCAGCAATGCTCGAGGGTTAACTTTCTTAATTATTGAGCTTGCGGTAAAGTAATTCTTTGCGAAGAGAATACATCCAGAAAGGGCATTATGGATACAAGCAGCCGCATAACGGGAGCAACAAGGCTTATGGGTGTTATAGGATCTTATCTGGATCATTCGAGCTCTCCTGAAATTCACAATGCAGTTTTTGAAAAACTCGGATGGGATTATGCCTACGTTCCGCTGGATGTTTCAGAGGAAAATTTAGAAGCGGCTGTGCGTGGCTTGGAAGCTTTAGGTTTTTTGGGATATAACGTCGCAGCTCCTCACAAGAAGCGTATTGTTCCGTATTTGCATGAAATATCGCGCGTTGCAGAAATCATGGGCGCCGTGAATACGGTGGTTATTCAAGGTGGTCGATCGTTGGGCGATAACGCCGATGGTGCGGCTTTTATGCGAAATCTGGTCCTCAATGGCATTAATGTGCTTGGCAAAAAGATTACGGTATTGGGTGCTGGAGGCGCGGCTTCTGCTGTAATCGTACAGGCGGCGCTGGATGGTGTTGCTCAAATTGATGTATTCAATCGTGATGATTCTTATGTCAAGGGTGGTCGTGCGTTGATCGAGCGCTTGAAGAATTATTCTTCGTGCGAGGTGACGCTGTACGATTTGGCCGATACCGATAAACTTCGCGCTTCTATTGCTGAATCAACGTTATTGCTTAATGCCACAATTGTGGGCTCTCCTGATGAGCCAGGCTGCTTGGTTGATGAATCCATGCTTGTGCCTGATCTTATTGTTTCGGATATGGTTTACACTCCGCGGGAAACCGAGTTGTTGTTACGCGCAAAAGCGAAAGGAAGCAAAACCTTGATGGGGTAGGAGTTTTCTTGCAGCAGGCTGCTATAGGAGAGCGTCTCTGGGTTGGTCGTGAGATGCCTCTTGATTATGTGCGTGAACGGTTCTTTACTGAGTAGTGTTTTTCTTTGTGATCAACTTCAAGTTAAAAAATTAGGGTCCGAGGAAGTAGGATTAAAAATCTTTGCGCGGCAAAGATTTCA
>ENA-OQDF01000250-OQDF01000250.1-human-gut-metagenome-genome-assembly--contig:-NODE-250-length-21726-cov-1.932497_pt1 | contig 21726 bp, 36 predicted proteins | sample MGYA00242769_ERZ504597 | MGnify/ENA primary metagenome ERZ504597 (study PRJEB26092, sample SAMD00036305) | human gut metagenome | host: Homo sapiens | study: EMG produced TPA metagenomics assembly of...
CTTTAGTCCAGGGGCGGCTTTGTTTATTCGGTCTTTGAACTGATCTCATTCATGCGTTCAATCATTGCGTCCACATTCGCGCACCCACAACCTGCACCATGAGAATGGCTAGATTCACCATGATTGTGCCCACAAGCACCACATCCGTCGCAACCAACATGTTTTCCCGCACGATGCGAACGAACCATGCTGATAATAATTGCCGCTACAATTACAACCAAGATAGCGGTGACTACCAGTGTTCCTACAGTCATAAGGTGCTCCTTAATTATCTCGTCTATTCAGTATATTAGCCCCAAATGCCAATGTGTCGTTTTGTCGTTCGAACTTGGCTCGCTATTCTGGTTTGCCGTTCGATCTTGCATTCTTAACTCGCCCGACAAACTCCTGCTCTCTTATTTTCTAAACTGCTTTCTCACTACGAGATACGCTTACACTGGTTTCGCCCTATGCACATCTCAGATAAAACACCGATTTCGTTCTAAGTACAGCTCGGCTTAAAGTACTGCTCTGGCCCTAAGTACACTTCGGCTCAGACCACTGGTTTTGCCCAAAGCGCATTTCGTAGTGAAGCGCCGTCTTGCGGCGGCGCTTCAAATTGGATCATGAAATAAGAAGCATATATTACGCTCAGTATTACGCTTCAACTATTATGCTTCAGCTGCTACCGCACGAACACTCTCAACCTTTCCTTGCCACTTATTGGGACGGAAGAGCAACCAAAGGAACGCCACGAACAAAACTAGAGCGATCACGGTGAAAATTCCAAAGGTTACTTCGCCAGTTAATAAGCCGAAGACTGATAAACCCACAGAGCAACAACCCAAGCAATACCGCATTGATAACCGATAGCTGCAAAGAACCACTTAGCGTTGTTCATCTCGCGCTTAATAGCACCCATTGCTGCAAAGCAAGGAGCACAGAGCAGATTGAACGCCATGAAGGAATAAGCAGACACCATAGTGAATGCCATTTGAACATTCTCGTACCAACCAGCATCAGGCGAAGCGTACAAAATACCGAAGGTGCTTACGACGTTTTCCTTTGCAATCAAGCCCGTTACCGTTGCGGATGCTGCCTGCCAATCACCCCAGCCAAGAGGAGCGAATATCCATGCAATTGCGCCACCGAGAATTGCAAGAATAGAATCGTTCTGATCCTCTACCGCTTGGAACACTCCATCGATAAAGCCGTAGCTAGAAATAAACCACACCAAGATACAGGCAAGGAAGATGATCGTACCTGCCTTTTTAATGAACGACCATGCGCGCTCCCACATGCTGCGCAACACTGCACCAATTGTCGGAATATGGTAAGCGGGAAGCTCCATAACGAATGGTGCAGTATCACCAGCAAAAAGCGGTCTTTTCAAGATGATGCCCGAACAAAGAATTGCAGCGAGACCCAAGAAGTATGCCGAAGGAGCGATCCACCAGGTGCCACCAAAAATAGCCGCTGCAAACAACGCGATAATAGGCATCTTTGCACTACAAGGAATAAAGGTTGTCGTCATGACGGTCATACGACGATCGTTTTGATTCTCGATTGTACGAGATGCCATAACACCAGGAACGCCGCAACCAGTACCAACCAAGATTGGAATAAACGATTTACCCGACAAGCCAAAACGACGGAATACACGATCGAGAATAAAGGCAATACGAGACATATATCCGCAGGATTCAAGAATTGCCAGCAAGAAGAACAGCACCAGCATCTGCGGAACGAAGCCCAACACCGCACCAATACCAGCAATTACACCATCAAGAATCAATGCCTGCACCAGTCAGCACAGCCCATTGCACTAATGCATTTTCCACTACTACGGGAATGCCGGGAATAAACGTTCCGTAATCAGAAGCCTCAGGCGCAGATCCCTCCAATTCAGCAGCGTATCCTTCTGCGTCAATTTCTGCCTGAGAACCATCAGCTGCGGTATAGGTTGCCGTAATACCAGCGGCAGCAGCATCATCAGCAAAAGTGTCTGATTCCGGATCAAGTCCGGCCTCAATACCAGCTGCCTCAAATGCAGCAATGGCGTTTTCATCACCTGCATAAGGAGCTACAACTTCGAGCGATTCTTCATAAGTCGCAGCATCAACATCAATAATTTCGTTTTCGCCAGATTCGTCATCGTATGCTTCATACGTTCCTACAATACCAGCCGCCTGTGCATCAGAAATAAACGATTCGGAATCAGGGTTGAGTCCAGCCTCAATTGCTGCAGTTTCAAATGCGTCTATACTGCTCATGGCATCATCATAGGCAGCAGTGTCTTCATCGAACTGCTCTTGTCCAGAGCCCACAAACCAGCCATCTCCGAAAAGATTGTCATTCGCCCAGTCAGTTGCAGCGGTACCCACTGTTGAAATTGACAGATAATAAACCAGAGTCATTATGATGACAAAAATAGCAATGCCAAAATACGGTTTGTGACCACGCGGTCGATTTTATCCGAAACGCTCATTTCTGAAGCGTTCAGATTTTTATTACGACAGTGCTCAATAATCGAGGAAATATATGCGTAACGATCATTAATGATGACACTCTCAGAATCGTCGTCATGTTCTTTTTCAAGCTTATCGATAACGTCATCCACCTGAGGCGCATCTGTCAAAGAAGCAAGAATCTTAGGATCTTTTTCGATCAATTTGATCGCATAAAAGCGTGAAAGATTCGCGGGAATGCTATCGGGAAGACGCTTTTTTACTTCCGCGATTGCTTCTTCTGCCGAAGCAGATAGCGTGATGGGCGTAGCGGGAGCTGCAGACTGAATAGTTTTCAGGCAATTAACTACTTCATCAATACCTTCATTTTTCAGTGCAGAAATCTCGATTACATTACAACCAAGCTCTTTGGCTAGCTGCTCGGTATGAATTTCATCTCCGCGACGACGGACTACGTCCATCATGTTAACCGCTACGATAACAGGTACACCCATTTCAAGCAGTTGAGTTGTGAGATAAAGATTGCGCTCCAAATTGCTGCCATCAACAATGTTCAAAATTGCATCAGGATGCTCTTCCAGAATAAAATTACGCGCTACCACTTCTTCAAGGGTGTAAGGAGAAAGCGAATAAATACCAGGGAGGTCAGTAATCTCGATCGATTTGTCTGCTTTAAGCTTACCTTCTTTTTTCTCAACCGTAACGCCTGGCCAGTTCCCAACATATTGATTAGCGCCCGTTAAGGCATTAAACAGGGTTGTTTTACCACTGTTTGGGTTGCCTGCAAGTGCAACTCTCATTCTTTATCCTTTCAATGTTAGTTAAGGTTAACTCTTGGTGAAAATAAAGGGCGTAAAACCCGACAACAAGGCCGCTCTTTACGCCACTTCAATCATTTGCGCGTCGTCCTTGCGCAAAGATAATTCATAACCACGAACCGTAACCTCTACGGGATCGCCTAAAGGAGCTACTTTGCGAACATACACCGAACAACCTTTAGTAATACCCATATCCATAATGCGCCGCTTTACAGCACCTGAGCCATGAAGCTTGCATACTTGTACCGTTTCGCCATTCTTAACATCTCTGAGAGTTTTCACCTATCCCCCTTTCTGTAGACCACACCAAACCGACTAAAGTTAATCAAGAAAATTAAATTGCAATATGCTGCGCCAATTCAGAAGAAAGCGCAACGCGTGAGCCTTTGATATTCACGATTAAGTTTCCACCAATTCGTGAAATCACGGTAACCCGCTCACCCGGTATGAAGCCCATGTCTTCAAGATGACGATGAACATCGCCAAAACCGCGAAGTTGTTTAACGTGATACGTTCCGTTTTTCTTCACTTCAGACAAAACCATGGTTCTCACTCTTTCAAACGAGAGTATAGGGACAAATGTTAGACGTCTCTAACAAGCACTGCAATGTTAGCTCCAACTAACTATAAGGTCAACCGAAAATAAGAAATTTGTTAGCCAAGGTTAAAAATTAATTCTGAGTGGTTTCGAAGAATTGCTCGAGCTCTTCTGGTTTAATGCTCTCCTCGGACAATTCAATACCAAAAGCATGCGCCACAGCAAAAGCTTGTTCTTTTCTCAAAGAAGCACGCTCATCTTCGCCAGCGTCATATAAATACTTCGAAGAAAGAAGCAAAGTACGCGCAACATACTCCATTAAAAGAGGATCAGATTGAGAAAGCTGCAACATTGCCGCCATCGTTTCAGGTGCCATGCGCAGCAAAAGCGACCCATCTATCTCGGTCGCATCCTCTAGAGACTGATCTAGTAAAGAAGCGGCAGCCTCAGGATCTTTCTCGCCACGAGAGCGCTGAAGGCTTTCTCGAATTGCAGTTGCTATCTGCAAAAACATACGTAATAAATAATCTTGCTGAAGCACGGTAAGGCTCCTTTTGGCTCTAGTGTGTCCTAGCGATCTGCTTACAAAGGTGCATTTCTCAATAACAAGAAAGGCACCTTTCCTATTAAAAGCTCGAATGCTAGATCTTTTTGTTACATCTTGTATCAGGTCTTGCATTAAATCTTGCCCGCAGCAGCGCTTGCATTAAATCTTGTCCCCCGGCAACTCTAGTATTAGATCTTGCCTCCTGGCAACGGAATTCCCAAATGAGCATATGCTCGCTCAGTTGCTTGACGCCCTTTTGGAGTGCGAATTAGCAGACCCTGCTGCAATAAATAAGGCTCGTAAACATCTTCAAGCGTATCTGGTTCTTCCGAAAGCGCAGAGGCTAAGGTGGACAATCCCACAGGATGACCAGCAAATTGGATACATAAAAGCTCAAGAATTCGATTATCAACCGGATCCAAACCCAGCGAATCTACCTCGAAAAACGCTAACGCTTGAGCTGCGCAGTCTTCATCAATAGGCTAATCCCTTTAACTTGTGCCCAGTCCCTAACGCGTTTCAAAAGCCTATTTGCCAAACGAGGGGTTCCTCTGCTTCTTCGAGCAATTTCTAAAGCCCCTTCTTCCAGAATATCCACCTCTAGAATTTGAGCAGATCTTCGAACAATGAGCGCAAGCTCTTCAGGCGTATAGTAATTCAGACGAAACGAAATACCAAAACGGTCACGAAGAGGACCCGTCAAAAGCCCTGTTCTCGTGGTTGCTCCAATAAGAGTAAAGTGCGGCAAATCAAGGCGAATTGAACGAGCAGCAGGCCCTTTACCCACCACAATGTCTAACGCAAAATCTTCCAATGCAGGATAGAGAACTTCTTCAACCATTCGATTTAAGCGATGGATCTCATCAATAAAGAGCACATCACCCTCTTCAAGATTGGTAAGAATAGCTGCAAGATCGCCTGTCCGTTCGATCGCTGGACCACTCGTAGTTTTAATACGAACGCCTAATTCGTTTGCCACAACGCTTGCCAAGGTGGTTTTACCAAGCCCAGGAGGGCCCGAGAATAAAATATGATCAACCACATCATGACGCGCACGTGCCGCTTCGATCAGGATAGACAAGCTTTCCTTTACCTTTGTTTGACCCAGATAATCTTTCAAATGGGTCGGTCGAAGGCTGCGATCAAGCACAAGATCATCTTCGATAAGAGAAACCGAGCAAGCACGCGTTGAAGGGTCTTGCTTCGCTACCCCTTCCGCAGAAGCCTCCTGCTCCCCATCGAAGACCGAAGGCACTGATGCCTCAAATAATGCACTTTCTATTTCAAATTCATTTGCCACGTATTTATCCAAACATTTGCCATTTGATATTTGTTGTTTGGCATTTATCAATTAACATCTAGTGTTCTGTTGAGCATTCACCAATCAACATCTATCGTTCAACATTTGCTAATTAATTTCAAGCAGCTTTACTTTCCCAAGCGCTTGAGGCATATTGCAATAGTACCGTCTCCGATGCTTCTTCGGGAGCCCCTTTAAGAGAAAGACCTGCTTCTTCTGAAGTAAATCCCATAGAAAGCAAAGCCTCCAAAACTGCTTTCTTGGTATTGAGCGCCTGCTGAAACACTTCCGAGCCACGAGGTTGTCCTTCTCCAGCAAATGACTCCTTAAGTTCAAGGACGATACGGGAAGCCATTTTTTTCCCGACCCCTGGAACCCGCTGTATTGCAGAAAGGTCTTGCGAAACAATTGCCGCAATTGCATCCCCGGGATCAAAAGTGGAAAGCACCGCTAAAGCCACCTTCGGCCCAACACTGGAAACCGAAACTAGACGCAAAACAAATCTTTTTCCTCTTGGTTTAAAAACCCATAGAGAACAAGAGCATCGTCTCGAATTTGCAAATGAGTAAGTACCCGAACCGTGTCGCCAGGCATACCCAACCGCGCTAAACTCTTGCTTGCCATAAGCACTTGATATCCGACACCTTGAACATCAATTACCGCCGTATCGAGCGAAGTTGCAATCAAAGTTCCTTTTAAACACGCAATCATAAGGCATCCGCCTTTCCAAATGAAGCAAGATCGTAATTTGCAAAACAAATTGCTGCCGCTAAGGCATCTGCAGCATGATCTGGTTCAGGCTTTGACTCCAGACCCAAAAGATGCTGCACCATATATTCCACTTGCGTTTTGTCAGCTGAACCAGTACCGACAATAGCTAACTTGATTTGTTTAGGTGAATATTCACCAAAATGCGCAACTGTTGACGCACATGCTGCCAATGCTGCTCCACGCGCTTGACCTGTGGCAAAGGCGCTTGTGGTGTTAGTTCCAAACCAAACGGTTTCGATGCTGACACAACTTGGCTGATAGCGCGCCACAACTGCAGATATTTGAGTGTAGATCTTAAAAAGACGATCGGGCAATTGCTGACTGGAATGAGTTTCAATACACCCATACGCCATACATGCTAATCGAGCACCTTGCTGAGCGACAACGCCCCAGCCAGTATGGGCAAGACCAGGATCGATGCCTAAAATGATGCGCTTTTGCGGTGTGCGATGCATGTATTGCTAACTCCTCTTATCAAACATTTGTTCGTATAATAGCACACACTAAGATAAGAGCAGCGTTTAAATGCTTAACTTCAAAGAATGCTCGCTATAAACCAATTCTCTCGAAGTAGGCTAACCATTTTTTAAACGATTCATCGCTAATTGCATGTTCCATCTGGCATGCCTCGTCTTCGGCAACCTCTTCAGATAAGCCAACCTTTTCAACAAGAAAGCGCGTAAGCATTTCATGTCGCTTTAAGACCGCACATCCATATTCGTAGCCATCTTCAGTAAGGGTAATGTCTCCGTAATAAGGTTGCTCAAGCATACCTGAGTTTTTTAAACTTGTTACCGCTTTAGATACTGAAGCTTTCGAAACACCCATTTTTGTCGCGATATCAACCGAGCGCACAGATTGGGTTTGACTACCCCCTAGCATCACAATAGCTTCAAGATAATCTTCGTGGGACATGGAAACCTTTTCCACAACTCCCCCTTCCCGATCGATACGCCGATGTAACAAAAACTCTCTTATATACATAGTATACTGATGCAGCAACACATACTCATGAAAGTTGGATTTATGGTTACTAATCGCTACATTGATACTCGCGGAAAATGCGAAACCCCCGTAACGTTTACTGAAGCTGTTGTGAAAGGTCTTGCAAATGGTGGAGGCTTATTTGTCCCAGAAACTCTGCCTCATTTAAGTCTCGATGAAATACTTTCTCTTACCGATTTTCCCTACGCAAAACGTGCAGCTTATCTGTACCGCGCTTTCGGTATCGATCTTCCAGAAGAAACAATTGATCAGCTAATGGATTCTACCTAGGTGATCGATTCGACGATAGTGCCATCTGCCCAATTACTTCCCTTAATGAATCTACCCACATTCTTGAACTTTGGCATGGCCCCACAAGCGCATTTAAGGATATGGCACTTCAATGCTTACCCTATTTCTTTAGCGCCAGTGCAGCACAATTACGTGAGCAGGGAAAACTCAACAACACTTTCTTAATCCTTGTTGCCACCTCAGGAGACACAGGAAAGGCCGCATTGGAGGGTTTCCGCGACAAGGATGGTATTAAGATTGCCGTGATGTATCCCGATGGCGGCGTAAGCGATATTCAATACAAGCAAATGGCAACCCAGCTTGGCGACAACGTCATGGTTTGGGCGGTTACTGGCAACTTGACGATTGTCAAACAGGTGCAAAGAATGTCTTAACGACGAGATCTTTGCAAAACAGCTCATGGATAACCATGCTGTTGCTCTTTCAAGTGCTAATTCTATTAATTGGGGTCGCCTCCTTCCCCAGGTTGTTTACTATGTCTCAAGCTATGCCGAACTCGTTGCGCAAGGAAAATTAGAAGCAGGCCAGCTTCTGGATGTCTGTGTACCAACAGGCAACTTTGGCAATATTTTGGCAGCTTGGTACGCAAAACAATTAGGCACTCCCTTAGGAACACTTTTCTGTGCGAGTAACGAGAATCGAGTTTTAACCGACTTCATCAATTCAGGTACTTACGACATTGCGGATCGCCAGTTTGTACTTACCCCTTCACCCTCAATGGACATCCTGGTGTCATCTAATGTCGAACGCCAGCTGTTTGAATTAAGCGGCAGAAATGCAGATCTGATTGCTACTTGGATGGAACAGCTTAAAGCCAAAAAGACTTTCACTATCGACGAAGAAACCCGCAACAAACTTCAATCTGACTTCAAAGCAGAAGCAGTCGACAGCGAAACCTGCTTACGCACTATTAAAGAAGTCCACGATGCATATAACTACCTAATCGACCCCCATACCGCCGTGGCATACAAAGTTGCTGAGCAGCTTCGAGGAGAAAATCCTGTCCTGATTGCCTCCACTGCGCATTGGGCTAAATTCGGAGAAAACGTTTACCGCGCTTTACACAACCTCAAACCAGGAGAAAATCTTCCCGAGCAAGTTGCTTCATTGAGCGGATGCGAGCTTAACGAACTCATTGCCGATGAGGCGCATTGTCACAATATCCCTCGAGGCTTGGCTGAACTTGACTCGCTCCCCATTCGCTTTAGCGAAACCATTTCTGGAACCACTGAGGCAATCGAAGAAGCGGTTGATTCGTTTTTGCTTGATAAAGATGCTGAATAATTACCTCCTTCCGGGAGCCTTACTTTAATCACAATTTCGAACAAGTCAGCATTTTTACCCTGATCAGTCGAAGCAAACACCATCTGATTCTCTGAAGAAGATGGTGTTTTTCTTTGGGTGGCATCTTGTTTTTGAGATTCAACTTTTGCTTTTGCGGCACAGTTTCCTCTTCCGAAAACACATGCAAGCACCCATAGCAAACATCCATATCAGCAAAACAGCGTGCATGGCATACGGGGCATTCTTTAATCCCGCTTTTTAGCTTTCCTAAAGCATCGGTGTCAGAAACCATATTTGCAGCATCATGTTGCAAATAATCCAGATTTTCATTTTGATTTTCTGGTTTATCACCCATCTCTTTAAACATACACTTTCACCTCATCCCCTTCGTAAAACCATCGCTTATCAACATGCGAGATTGTTTCGAAAACGCCTCTTGCCTTCATACATCGAACTATTTTTCCTGGAGGAATATTGCGTTGCGCTAAGACTACCTTACCTTGTTCATTGAAAAATGCGATATCGAGATTCCTTTTCATCCCGAAGTATGTATGGCATTGCAGGGAGAGATAAGCAGAACACAATCCTTCGGTCTTTTTGCTAAAAACCCCAATAGACGATCTCGAAAACGCGTCGCAAGAATAAGGTTTCCTAAACAGTAAGCAGTATCGCTATTGATAGAAACACTCTTCAAAGTACTGACCGGAGATCCTCTATTCACCTTTTCGTACGGTTTCGTTTTGCCGTTTAATGTCTGCTCTATTTCATTCATAGATACCAAACACGACTTTTTAATAAACCTAGCATCCAACCTGAAGTCATCCTATCTGTCATTCCCCTCACCTTATCAATCCATTGCTCTTAATTCCTTGCTATTTCCTTCACCTTCAACTTTTACGAGCCAAGAAAACCTGTGGTCCTATACGCAAAATTCAGCGAATAAGATGATTCCGTCTTTTAAGAGCCCTCATAACATTTATTTAATTTCTCCACGTCGTAGCTTTTGTTCTTATTCCGTTGCCCTCGCTGCTTCTATTCCGTAGCCTGATTTGCAGGATTTTCTTCATAAACTAAAACAACTGAAGTTTCCGTCCCCACCGAAGCGCAAGTAACTGCAAGCCAACAAAAAGTTCCTGTATCTTTTGCGAAAGTAGCAACAGATTCTTGCCCGCTTGGTACATGATTCCAGCCCTTTTTCGCTAGGTGGTTTTTGATTTCTGCCATAGTTTCGCCTATCGTTCCCTCAACGGAATAGCCTACGGTCCTTCCGTTGTTCGAGACCGCCATTGAGGTGCCACCGAGACCGATTTCTTCGTCAAATCCATCGGGAAGATCATTAGAAAAATGACCCTGCCACGACACATTGCTATCCAGGGCACCTACATCACTAGAGGAATCATTTCCTTGAGAAACACTAAAGGCATCAAGTATTCCCGTGGTTCCTGCCTGAAGCACGCCTGGTTCAGAATTTAAAAATGTACCCAACGACAAAGCAATTCCTACTACCAAAAACCCTACAAAGTATGAATTTTGCCCGAGGAAACAAAAGCTGATCCTTTTGTTTTCGCCCTGAAAGTTGAGCGCAATCGGCCTTTTTTGCTCAAAGGAAAACTCTCCTGAGCGAATGCGATTTTGCAATTCCTTCCGCAGTTTTTGGCGCTGGTTATGTTTTAGAGTAGCTCTCATAATAGAACCCCCGGTTTGTATACATCAACTACCAGTAACTCAGTGTGAGTTAAAGAGGAAACGAAACTCCAAACACACCCGATAAGGTTCCTTTCCCGAAAAGCGTAGGAGTAAAATCAAGCGTTCCTTCAAAGGCAACAAGCTCTCCTGAAACTCCCTGAGAAGTAACTTGAACCTGTAGATGCTCTGCAGAAAATTCACTTTTAAAGACTCAGTGATCAGCGCGCAAGTTTGACCCACCTCCTGTCCATAGGAAGGAGAAGGCGCATAGGTGCAAACGAGCGACCGAAATGAGCGATCAAATGATGCGCATTCCGAAAAGAACAGCAATGCATTAATTACAATAAGACCAATTATTAAAGCAGCAGGAAAAGCTACTACAAATTCAATAGTCATTTGGCCGCAATCTTCCCTGTTTGCAAGAGCGCATTTTCGCTTCATCTCCATTGCCGTACCCCCGTCCATGAGGCAACAACCGAATAAAGCTGATCCAATCCCTCCTGAAAAGCACTCGATAAACTACCCGTAATCCCTGAAGGTAGCGAAACAGTAATGGGTATTTCGACTTTTCCTTCAAGAAGAACAATGGTTGCAATCTCAAACTCAGCACTTAGCGCATCAACAACCGAAGAGGCTAAAGTTTCTGCAGCCGAAACTGCTCCATTAATCCCACCCTCGCCGTAGTTAATAGCAGCATTTTCATCGACAGAAGCTGCACCGAAAAAGAGGAATCATCTGCCGAAAGAACATGTGTCGAATTTACTAAGGCTGCTTTTCTTGCCAGTAAATCAGGAGGAGAAAATCCAACTTCATCTATTCGCTGCTCAAAAGTATCCGCAGCCCAAGTTCCAAGCCCGCTTGCACTTGCGAGCGGAATTGCATTGAGCGCCTGCTCTATCGCAGAACGCATCGCTTCGTGCCCATCTGCATATACCTCTAATAAACCCGACCACAAATCCAAAACAACACTCGCTGTGCCAACTGCAGCATTCTGCGAATCAATGCCGTCAAGAATGATGTTATGGTGTTCTTCCCTTCATCCGAAGATTCACGAACAAGTGTTGACGCAGAAAGCGCAGCTCGCACACCAAGCATGCTCACGTCTTCACTTCCCGCAAAGGTAGAAACAAACCGCGAAGAAGGCGCAGAAAGATCAACCACAAGCGCAATAGCACCCCAATGTCCAGGAGGAAGAATTTTTAATCTTTTAGCACTAACCTCAGAAATTCCTTCAAAAATAGTGTCAAATAATCCTTGCGCAGTATCCTTGATACTCTTACTTAAAGGATCAATTAAGACGTGCCTTTTCATATTCTTCAGCAGCGTGAGCTACCTCGTTGTAGTGATATTCGAATCCGTTTTCAATGTTCGAAGAAGCAGCCGCCACCTTTCCCATGCTGCTTGCACTAAATTTACAATGAGGACAGGTTGCGTACGCTCCACTCCCATCCATTTCTTGTATTGAACCACTGCTACCCTTGTTTGATTCGAGCACCCAGGCAACCTTCCCATGCATGAAGAGAAAACAGTCCTTGTTCGTTTTGCGTTTTAGGATAAATTGCATCACTATAAAGAGAGGTTAAACGCATTTCATCCGTATTTTTTGGAAGTGTAGGAAATGACGCTTCAAACGAATTGTCGGTTTCATGAACGTATCCTTCTCCCACCGTTTTTACTGCAAAGGCATAAAAATTCTTTCTTAATGCTGAATTTGACTGTTCCTCAATCGAAGATCCTTGAGGTTGTTCGATCTCATAGCGAACTTTGTAATACTGCTGAGAACGCGATAATGCCGCCTGAAAAGACCACGTATCGATTGAAGAAAAGTACGGATTGTCGACCCCACTCATATCGGCAAGACTTGCTGCTCTTTCGTACATACAGTATTCGCTCTTGCTTCCAGAATCGTGAATATAAGCCTTTTCTTTCCATTCATTTGCTTGCTGGGCTGCTTCTTCCGCTTTTTCTGCTTGATCTACTAAGGTCTGATGCTTTTCTTGGGCAGAGTTTTGAGCCTGGGTCGATTTTTCAAAAACAAGCGGCTCTCCTACAGTTCCCTCCCAGGGTGCCAAAACAACAATGCCGTAATAATGAGATTTCCCTTCTGCTGAATTCGCCAAGAGAACCTCCTGCGCTTTTGCAGTGGCAATAAAGGGAAGAGCTTTCTGTAATGTTTCAAGTGAATTTTGTGCCGATTCATAAAACGAATCACGGGCTTTTCCTATTTTTACCGAAGCATCCAAGAGCCCTTTCGACAAAGTTGCAGTTGGCGGGATGCAGGCACAAACAACCCCAATTGCTAAAACCACCAAAGAAGTAAGCGAAAGCGTGAAGGTTATTGCATCGCACACGGTAACTACAATATAGAATTCTCCAACTGTATTTTCTGCAGCAAGTACTGCCGCATCTGCAGTTTCTTGAACACGGGCGGAAACCGTGTTTATCTCATACACCTTTGCGCAAGTAAACAACAAAGCTAGAGAAATTAACAGAGCAAGAACCATTCCTACCGTAGAAAAGCCCTGGTCGGTCTCTTTATTCCAGAAAAGTGAAGAAGTACCCGAAGCTCTCATTTCAACTAATCCCCTCCAACAGTCCATCATCACGATGAACCCAGCCATTAGGCTAATTCCATCTTCACTTTCTCTTATCCAGCTACTGTATGTTTCTCTCTGAACTTCAACTCGCTGGACAAAATACCCTGAAGCGTTTGTGAGACCCATTACTTGAGCTGCAAAATCAAAAAACGGTAGAAGTTCTAGCTGATTTTCTATTGAGACTTTAACCAAATCGCTTTCTTCGTTGCCCTCAAGAGTAATAGACCATGAGCAGCCAGATTGGTGAACATGAAAGTTTTCCTGCTGCGGAATAGACCCTAAATGACGCCGAATTGAATCCTCATACGAACTTTGATCTGCCGAGCATCGGTTTTTGTTGAAAGAAGACGACACCCTTCGCTTGCCGCAGCCTTCATAACAGTATGGTTATATAAAATAATGCCTGGTTGTATCAGGAAGAGTAACAGCAAGAGTACGACGGGGATCAAGAAGGCGCATTCTACCGCTGCCTGTGCACTGTCGTATTTCAAAGGTAATCCCCGCATACTCTGATCACCACCTTTATCGATTTAGTTCCACTACAACGATCAAAACCTTGTTCTTCTGTCTTATTTCCGTGCTTTTATTCAGCACGAAACATATCTTTCCAAGTACCTTCTCAGTAAAGAAACACATCCAACCAGGCACCTTCAGCCACTTGCTGCAAATGATGAGATGCAGACTGAAGCGCATGCTCAAGCACAAGACCCGTTTCGAAAAGGCGCCATACTACTCCAAGTCCAATAATCAACGCAAGGAAGCCAGCAAAAATTACGGCATACTCAACGGTTGACTGTCCCGCATTACTTGAAACTCTCCTTGCGACTTTCGTTTTTCTTCGATACTTCCCCATCAGCTACTGCGCCACCAAAGGTCTATAAACTATTGATACCCGAAGCGATCGCATCCCACAGTTCTTGCAACTTAGGTCTAAAAACCGTAATCGCAAGAATAGCAATCACGACCAATACACCTACCAGAATTGCGTACTCAGTTGTCCCCTGACCTGGATAAACACGGAGATCTTTTCGACAACGCCACACCATACCCACCAACGATTTGTCCTTTGCGTTTTTCTCGTTGCCTCTTTCTACGTTCCTTTTCATAGCGCACCTCTTTTCTTACAATCGACTTCCAAGTTCCTATCAAAGCAAGGCAAACTGCCAGGCTAAAATGACGCTTTACCTCACCTGTCAAAAGCCGCTAAAAACCTTCCATTAGATCAAGCATTATTGGACCCATTATGAGAATGAGCATTGCAGGGAGAATGAGTGTTCCTACTGGTAAAAGCATCTTTACCGGCGCCTTAGCAACTTTTTCTTCAAGCTTTGCCTTACGAACTGCACGTGCCTCACTTGCCAGCAAACTCAAATTCACAGCAAGCGATGTTCCGAAGCGCAACGACCGAATGATGTTTTCAGCAAGACGTTCGAATAAAACCGAATCATACGAACGAGCAAGCGCACGTATCCTTCACTTCGATCGATCAGTCCATGGGTCCATTGGCTCTGTGCCAATGCCAGAGATGAACTCAATGCGCCATCGAAATTGCTATAAAACAGGCTAAGCGCCCTATCGAACGTCATGCCACTTTTAAGCCCCAAAATTATCACCTCGATCATTTGAGATAGATGTTTTTCGGCAACAAATGATCTACTTTGCGCCTCCTGCTTCAACGCCCTTGATACCGCAGTTACCCCTCCTATTCCCCCAAATATCAGCCCAATTAAAGTCATAAGCGAGCTCAAGAAAGTCCCCAGCAATGCACCAACAATTCCTCCGAAAAGCATCAATCGAAACCGTGCTGCTGCTACCCCTTTGCGGGAAACGAAACTATCCAAACCTGCCTGTCTTAATTGCTTTTCACAAGAAGTCCAATTCATCGCCAAAAGAGAAACCAGTCCATTTGGTAGAGTGTTTTCTCGACGACTCAACTCAATGACATAAACCAGGATGCGGTGATTCATACCTTGCGATTCCAAAGAAATCGACAATGCATCCGCAATCGATGAAGACCCTAAAAGTACTTTCATCGTGTTTTTGTGACGCGATGTTTTATAACTGCTAAACGCTGCACTACCGAGGATGCTTCCCGAGATAAAAGCGCACATCGTGGCAAATAGTCCTAATATCTCGCCCATCTACGCCACCTCGACTTTAAGCAAACGTCTCACCAGAGAAATCCCAAGTAGCTGCATACCTAATGCCACCAATAAAAGGCATATTCCAAGCATGCTCTCAAAAAATGGGTCTAAGAATCCAGGTGACACCAGTGAGAAAATTCCTATAAGAGCAAAAGGCATGATAGTAACTATCTGCGCAGAAAGTTTTGCCTGAGCGGTTTGAGTTTTTAGAGTACGTTTGAGTTCTATTTCATCAGAAACCGATTGACGGGTTATTTCTAAAACTTGCTGCATACTGCTGCCGGTTTTATGCTGAATCTCTAATGCTGTAGCAAGAAAAACCAACTCGGGTTCATCTGTTTTATTCTTCAAAACAGCCAAGGCATCTTCGGATTTCCACCCGTTTTAAGAACTCCTTCAACTTCATGAAAGAGTTCGCCTAAGTCCTGAAAGACTTTTTCTTACCTCGCTTATAGTTTGCATAAGGGTATAACCAACCTGAAAACAGGCTTTCATCGATTGCAGTGCTTCAGGAATAGCTTCACGTAGCTGCTCACGCTCTAAATCACATCGATGCCCCGCCCAAAGGCCAATCGAAAGCCACAGGCACACTCCTAAAGCAATCCCACACACCATTGAGCTTGACAGCAAAACACCAAAGCAAGAAACAACTACCGTTGCCGCCACCAGAAGGGAAATAATAGTCTCAACAGGTATGCTTCCATATTTACTCCTAAGCGCCCTTTGAATAGTTTCCCCATAACGCTTTATAGGTGAAATCAAAAGAAGCTTCCGAGAGAGTTTCAATAAAAACGGTATTCCATGTCGTAAAAGCGAAGCGAAAAGAGACCCGTCTACCCCTGATCTGTTCTGCACCTTCTGACTTCGCAACACTTTTACAATACGTTCCTGCAATGCTAACGAGACAAGAAAACCACCCACTAAAGCACACAGAAGCGATCCTAAGAGAAGCATCATTTGCGTTTCCACTGTTCGACCTCCTCACCCGTCGCAATTCCCAAATAAGGCAGGTCGTCCAACCAGGCAGGATAGCTACGCCATTCGCATTCTCCTGTAACAAAATCTCGAACATAATATTGATCAACAAGACAACGTAACTTTTCTTCGCTCCAGCTAAACCCCGCTATTTCACAAATTCCTCTCGAACCATCTGGATATCGAGTTGTTTGGACAACCACATCTATCGCGGTTGCTATTTGAGCTTCAATGACGCTTACAGCAACTCTGCCCCATAGCGAACCATCGTTGCCAATCGCGATACTGTTTCTTGGGGAGAATTTGCATGAAGCGTTGTAAGCGATCCATCATGTCCCGTCGACATAGCCTGCAACATATCGAGGGCTTCTGCCCCACGACACTCCCCGACCACAATTCGATCTGGACGCATTCGCAAGGAATTAACCACTAAATCACGAATGGTAACTTCGCCTACTCCTTCAGCACTTTGAGGACGTGCTTCTAAACGAACCACATGAGGATGCTCATGAAAACGTAATTCGGCAGAATCCTCAACTGTCACAATGCGTTCCGAGAAGGGAATTATCGCCGAAAGCGCATTAAGAAGCGTTGTTTTTCCACTACCTGTACCTCCAGAAACCGCAATGTTGCACCTTCTCAAGACCGCCCATTCAAGAAACTGCTCTATCTGTTCATCAAAGGAACCTAATTTACGCATCTCTGATAAGGAAAATGCGTGAGATCTAAATTTTCGAATTGTCACGGTAGGACCATCGATAGCTAGAGGCGGAATGATTGCATTCACGCGATGCCCTTGTGGCAAACGCGCATTAACCATAGGAGATGACTCATCAATCCGTCTCCCTAAAGGTCCAATGATACGGTCTATAAGCGTATAGACCTGCCCATCGTCTCCAAACGCTTGAGACGCTCTTTGCAGTTTTCCTTCTCGCTCAAAATAAAGTGATTGAGAACCGTTAACCATTATTTCTGTGATTGTTTCATCGGCTAGCATTTCTTCAAGAGGACCGAGCCCAAACACGTCATCCAAATACCGTTCAATTAGCCCTTCGACTGTTAGAGGCTTTTTAATGAGCCATGGTTCTTCTCGCAATACTTGCTCACACGCAAGACGTAATTCGCTACGAGCTTGTCTTGGATTGAGAGAAATCAATCTTGCAGCTTCTACTGAAGGGATAATTTCCGATACTCGATTTCGCAACATTTCTAAAATCTGAGCCAAACCCTCATTATGAATCGTCAAAGGAGATTGGCCAGCATACGCTGCTCTTTGAATTAAAGACATGCCACTCTCCTTTTTCGCAAGCTTGAGAATGGATTAGTTTTTCGTTGCGACTTCTCTAGAGCAAACTGCTCCTGGAAGCGTTCTTTGTCTCCTTCCGGCAAAAAGAGATGCAAAGTTCGCGTACACTTTGAATAAATGCGCTTTTCGTTGAGAGAAGCTCTTTTGGCAAACTTGCTCCTAGTAATTCTCCAACCTCCTCTAACCCCCATCCTTAATCTCCTGAACCGAAATTCCCTGCATAGCACACGAAATATCAAGAGGAGTCAAAGAGCATGACGCGAACAAAAATTCAGGGCGTACGCAAAAGGCTGAATTGCAATGCCACAACGAGAACACAGCGCAAGAGCCCGTGAACAAGCTCGAACTGAAGAAGGTCGTTGATCTATTACAAATAAAGTTTTGTCTACCGATTCAATAATTTGAGCATGCTGTTCCGTCCAAAAAGAACCCGTATTAAGCACTACTACGTCAAAGTACCCTTTTACGAACTCAACTATTTCCGCCATATGAGACACGATCAACTCTGACTGCTCTAAACGTTCTGGTGCAGCAATAACTGCAGGCAGCCCGTCTTCAGGTGATACTTGAGCGATTCTTTCTGGCTCCTCAATAACATCGGCAAGCGAAATCGCATTATCGCGCCCTAACATGTATGCCATATCTCCAAACTGCAAATCGGCATCAAGCAAAAGTGTTCTATAGCCAAGATCCTGATATACGAGCGCAGAACAGAGCGCTATTGTGCTTTTTCCCGATCCTCCACTACCACTTACAACCGCCAAACTAAAAGCTGTCTTTTTCCCAGATGAAGCCTTTTTAAACCGAGATAAGTTAAGAAGAGGCTCTTCTATAGCGAGGGAACTCAATGGGGTTGTTTCTTGAGCGCTCTTGATTTGCAGCGGCTTGCCTTCAATAGTTTGAGGCCCCTTGAAGACTTGTTATTCTTCAAACCTTCTTTTTGGTTTTGAGTGATACCGTCGCTAGTACAAGTGCCACTGGACCAGATTCCGATATTAGGATTTTTTTCAAGCTCCCCAACGACCTGCGCATCCAAACCCAATGGACCGAATGCCTCTTTTGTATATACATCCTGTTTTCTTGCGCTATCGAGACTATTTAGAGATGGCAAAGAATCCGAATATTGGCTTTCATGAAGAACTCCTAATTCGATATCTTCGCTACTATTGTTTATGCAAGAATCTCTAAACCGTTGCTTGGCCTTGGTATAAGCTTTCACAAATTCGTGGCTTCCCGTATTACCCAATTCCTGCCGCTTCGCAACGCCCCACGATTGAACCTGACTGTTCAAAAGTCACATAGCAAACATCCAGTAACTCACTATCCATTTTGAGAGCTGCCGCAAGGTTAATGCCCTCCATCGAATCGCAAGAAATAACCCATACCAGAGTTTTGTATTACCTATTGCTAAGCTCTTTCTTGCTTCAAACGCATCAGAGTACAAAGTAAGCCATGGCTGAGCAAGCAGGTTCTCATCTGGCAAGCCGATTACCTCTGGATGTTTTAGAGATTCGGAATCTAAGCATAAAGTCACTTCATTATTCATTGCTGCGCCTCGCTTGCGTCTTCAGATCCATCTGAGTTGTCCAATGTTTCTTCAGAAGAAGGCAGCGTAAAGTAAATTTCCATAGATTGAGATGCAGTTACAAATTCCTGAGATTGCTCAAGTGGCACCGCTAGCGTTACCCAGCTAACTTTTGCATTTCCACCCTCACTAGCTTCCGCATTGGTTGCAAGCACCAATAAGCCATCCCCAATTCGCGCTGTTTCTGATCCCGTCGCATATACGTCAACTAACATCCCCGCAGTGAGAGCTCCTCCTACCGCCTGGACATCTTCCGCCGGAACAGAGAGAGCGACACACCCTTCTGGAACATTTAACGGAGTAGTTTCACTACTAAAACGCTTAGTAGAAATCGCTTCACCGGAAATAACTAATGAGGAAACCTGCAATCCTTTTACTTCATCGAAATTCGTCACACATTCTTCTGGCAATAGATCTGAAAGCCAAGTTTTCATTGTGGTGTTTGAAGAAGTAAGAGTTTCTCCAGGAAATATATCTTTTGTAGCAACAAGAACTTCAACTTGTTCGCCGCCATAACGCTCCATAGCCTCAGCGCGAGCTGAATCTGCTTCTTGCTGAACCATTGAAGCATACAAAGCGATACAAACAGCGCAAGCTATTCCAAACGCAAATCCAACCAAAAGAACGCTTTTCTTCACGCCCGCCTCCTTTCGTTACCTCAATAATGGCGGGCGCAATTCACATAATCGTGAACTTTAGCGAAAAGCTAATTCACATAAAGCAATCAAAAACTAAACAAAGAAAGGAAAGGAATCTCTCAAAAAGCAACCATGTTTCTCATATCGCTCATCCGATTAACCGCAATCATATGTTTACATTGCTCACATATCATCTCGAAACCTTGCTCCTCATATCACTTTGCTACAAAAGTAAAATCGCATTTCTCTTATCGCGCATTAATCAAGTTGAAACTATCTTCCTCATTCCGCACATTAATCAAGTTGAAGCTATCTTCCTCATTCCACACATTAATCAAGCTGGAACTATCATCCTCATACTGCACATCTACCAAACGAGAAACAAAACGCAACATAAGCAACAAAAAAGCCAAGGCCCTGCTCACAAAAGAGCATTCCTTGGCTTTATAACTGCTCCTTTATCGCTTCTTAATACATAGCGATTAGTAGCTCATCGAAAAACGAAGAAAATCCCGTTACCTTCCATAGTCAAATCATTTTCTTAAGTCCCTGCGAAGAAACCATTTTTTAGACTCGCCAGGCATCACATTAAGCGCATACTTACCTCGCCAGGTATCACGCTGAGCGTATATTTAACCTCTACGAGTGCCGCATTGAGCACAGAAAGAACCTGACTTATTAAAAGCACCACATGAAGGGCAAGTCCACGCTTCATTATGAGAATGACTTGAAGCCACTGGAGGATTCGGTGCACTTGCTCCATTAAAAGTGTCCTGGGAAGCAGGCTGTGGCTGCGTGACAGATGCTTGCGCAGGAGAAGAAGCTGTTGGCGATACTGGTTGCGGGACAGAAGGTGCAGATCCAGTAACTGGAGCGGTAGGCTGCTGAGCAGAAGAATTGAAGCTTTGAGTAGGCGTAGAAGTTTGCTGGTGCGCGTTATGAGCAGTAGGAACAGAATATCCGCCTTGAGAAGCATAAGGAGATGGTGAGGAGTGGCCAAAAGAGCCCGTTTGAGTATCGTCCTGCTGACCAGAAACTGACTTACGAATCGCAGAAGTATTCTTCCAGATCAAAACGGTAAGGAGCGCAAATTCAAACCAAAGACGGTTAAGCACTTCAAGGACAATACAAACGATAAGCATGATCAAAATACCTGCGAACGCTGCACCTGGATCATACATAATCGTAAATAAAGAAGTAATAATACTTGCTGCACATTCAAAAGCGATCAAGCATGCTGCAAAGATATAGAGAACTTTTAAGATATTTTCGATAATAAGATGCTCGAATCGAAAGAAAGGACCCCAATCGCGCTTCAAACCAGGGCTTTTATGAATATTATCGACAGCAATAAACTTCTTATAAAAAAGTACTGTAACAACGATTGCGGCAACAAAGGCTATAAAACCAAGAACAAGACCGACGCCCACAGTATTGGCCATGGTGCTATAGCCGTACCCATAAGAACCGTACATAGCTAAACATCCTCTCAATTAGAACGGGAAAGAAAATAGACAACTCATTATCCCACGAATAACAAGAGAAGTCCCGAAAAGAAGTCGAAAGAGGGGCAAAACAAAAAAGCCAGAAGAACACAAGCTTCTGACCAGGCAATTCAATGGTGGGCGCTACTGGGTTCGAACCAGCGACCCCCACCGTGTGAAGGTGATGCTCTCCCGCTGAGCTAAGCGACCAAAATAAAAAACGTGCATTATACAATGCACGGAAATAAATGGTGGGCGATACAAGATTCGAACTTGTGACCTTCTGCTTGTAAGGCAGCCTGCGCTCCGC
>ENA-OQDF01000251-OQDF01000251.1-human-gut-metagenome-genome-assembly--contig:-NODE-251-length-21685-cov-1.812227_pt1 | contig 21685 bp, 30 predicted proteins | sample MGYA00242769_ERZ504597 | MGnify/ENA primary metagenome ERZ504597 (study PRJEB26092, sample SAMD00036305) | human gut metagenome | host: Homo sapiens | study: EMG produced TPA metagenomics assembly of...
TTGAAATAATAAAATAATACAGACAACATGAAAACAGAAGACATACCTTACGATTACACGTATTGCTACGCCACGGACGAGCAATGCCCGAAAGCAGTCCATTGCCTGTGTAGCCATGCCGCAAGGCTGAACGAGGAACAAGCGATCTCTCTTAATTCACGATTTACTGGAGATCAGAAACGCATCCTAGATTGAATTGAATAACCCCATTATGATCTTTTCCCCTAAAATGATTGCTTCCACCGAATGAGTATTCCGGCTCCTTAAAGAAATGAGTACATCCTAAATTATAATTGGCGGAGATAACTAATCCCATGTCAAAGGTATAGCCAAGCCCCATCAAAACAGAGAAATCACAATTTCGGATCTCTTCTTTTTTATCACCGGAAAAATCGTACTCGCTCTGGTGCACCGGAGTAGGAGCCGAGACGAAAATATAATTCGAAGCTTTCGCCCTTACATTAAAGCCAACTTGTGGGCCCGCGAAAAGATGGAATCCCCGATACAAATAAAATTTAGCGTAAACAGGAATATTTAAATAATCCGCCTTTAGCCGGGCTGTCTCGCCTTTAGCGTTTTCCTGTTGATAACCTTGCATAGAATAATAAACACCCGGTTCTAAAGCAAACAGTTTACTAAAACGTATTTCCTCCGCCACACCAATATTTAACCCCGGACGCATATCCGCAAAACTTCCGGATAAGTATTTGCCAAATTCAAGCCAATCCTAGGAATAAAATGGAACTCTTGAGCATCGGCTTGCGACAAAGAGAAAACAAACAAGATAAACAGTAATACAACTTTTTTCATAACTCCTACATTTAAAACATATCTATATTTATAGATGATTTAAGATACATAAAAGTTGCACTCCCTATCTCATTAGTTCACATTAGGGGAGGCACTTCTTCCTCTACCATGATGGTAGCAGTCGTGACAGCTCAAGCACCAAATATTACTCGGTTAATAACGGCTCTTGTTTTCCGGAATCATATACGACAAACATAGAACCGTCTTTCTCGATCATGACACCACGGCCTCGTTCCTTCTCCTTGTTTTCTTGATTATCAACATTCACGGCAATCACTTTATAATGATAGAAAGTCGTGATATCATCGAAAATGGTATGACCTACAAAGATGCGGTTCACATTATATTTCTCTAATATTTTCCGCAAATCATCCCGGTCTAGCGGATGATACTTATCTGCGCTACGTACCATACCCCGATACCAGATCGGTCCATACGTAGCGAACATAAAAGAAAGATCGGAGCCTTTATCTGCATTACGTTCTTTTTTTCGTTAAGAAGAGACCATCGCTCACGATCTCATTCACGGTAGGGATATCGTAATTCCGGTCTAAAAACTCCTTGCTCAACCCAGCATGGACAAACAGGTTATCTCCGACCACTTGTATAGAGTTACGAGTTTTCAACCAATGTCCCAACTCGCTTTTCTGCCAAAGCTCCGGATAGGTCATTCCTAAAGTATCCGCCAATTGAGTATATTTCTTCTTCGTATATCGCAAATCATTTCCCAGAACCATGGTCTCATGATTTCCGATTAAGAAAGTCACTTTTCCACCGGCATCTTCCGCTTCTTTCTCCAATTTGTAGATCAACCAATAGATAGGGAGTACATCCACGCCCCGGTCAAAGACGTCACCGATTATCACCAATTGGTTAGTCCCAAAAATCCAATTATAGTCCGCATCGATCACTTTTCCCGCCTTTAACAGGGAGGCGAAACAAGACCAGTTCGCATGTGGATCTGAAAGAACAAACGTCTTCTCAGGTTGCACATCTTTCCATTCCGGACGAGAGACGGAGTGTATGGTTACCGGAAACAATCTCTCCCCGTTATCGGAAAACACCTCGAATGAAAAGGTGGTAGGTATACTTTTATAATGCTTATCCAATAACCGGCCTTTCCCGTCTACAGATATCGCACGCATACTACCATCATCGGCTTTCAATAGATAGGGACCATCGATCGATAACTTCTCGATCGCTTGACGAGGTTTCTTATCTTTCCCACAAACCGGACTGAAGCAAGAGGTCAGTAAAACCAGAAAAACAAGGATACGGCATTGAATAGAATTCATAGCAGCTTAAATCTTTAGTTCGTTAAACCTGAAAACAATGTATGTATTTATTATACAAATATAAACGAATTCTTTCACGAACACTCACTATCTTCGCGTAAAATAAAAGGGAATAAAAATGACTTTCAATTACGACGTAATAGTAGTAGGCGCAGGACATGCCGGCTGTGAAGCCGCCGCCGCCGCGGCGAATCTAGGATCAAAGACGCTTTTGATCACGATGGACATGAACAAGATCGCCAGATGAGTTGTAACCCGGCAGTCGGGGGAATCGCCAAAGGACAGATCGTACGAGAGATCGATGCGCTAGGCGGATATATGGGAATCGTGACCGACCAGACCGCTATCCAATTCCGTATGTTAAACCGTAGCAAAGGACCGGCCATGTGGAGCCCGCGTGCCCAAAGCGACCGTGCCCGTTTTATCGATTGCTGGCGGGGCATACTGGAGAATATGCCGAATCTATCCATCTGGCAGGATATGGTTCAAGAACTGATTATCGAGCATGGACAAGTCTGCGGCGTTCGTACGGGAATGAATGTCGTATTCCGTGCCGGAGCGGTGGTGCTTACGAACGGGACCTTCCTAAACGGCCTGCTTCATATCGGAAGAACCCAGATACGGGGCGGACGTATCGCCGAGCCTGCGGCGACCGGACTTACCGAGCAACTTATCTCTTTAGGTATCCAAACAGATCGCATGAAAACCGGAACACCGGTCCGTATCGATGGCCGGAGCGTTCACTTCGATGAAATGGAGGAACAACCGGGGGAGAACGATTTCCATAAGTTCTCCTACATGGATACCAGTCATCGTAAATTAAAACAATTGAGTTGCTGGACTACCTTTACGAACGAGACTTGCCACGATATATTACGGGAAGGTCTCCCCGACTCTCCTCTTTATAATGGACAGATCAAAAGTATCGGTCCCCGTTATTGTCCTAGTATCGAAACGAAAATCGTGACGTTCGCCGACAAGACGCAACATCAACTATTCCTAGAGCCGGAAGGCGAGACCACGCAGGAATACTACCTAAATGGCTTCTCCTCTTCCCTACCCTTGGATATCCAGCTTCGTGCGCTCCAAGCGATCCCCGCTTTCCGTGACGTGCAAATCTATCGTCCCGGATATGCGATTGAATACGATTTCTTCGACCCGACTCAGCTAAGACACAATTTGGAGACCAAACAAATCCGAAATCTTTTCTTCGCCGGACAGATCAACGGGACTACCGGATACGAGGAAGCCGGCGGACAAGGTTTGGTAGCGGGTATCAACGCCCACATCAATTGCCACGGCGGACAACCTTTTATCCTCGGAAGGATGAGGCTTATATCGGTGTCCTTATCGATGATTTGGTAACAAAAGGCGTAGACGAGCCTTACCGTATGTTTACCTCTCGTGCGGAGTACCGCATCTTACTGCGCCAAGACGACGCAGATATGCGACTCACCGAGAAATCCTACCAAATGGGATTGGCCAAACAAGACCGCTACGATTTACTGCGAGAGAAAAAAGAGAGCCGTGACGCTATCATCCGTTTTGCGGAGACCTACTCCGTAAAGCCTCAATATATAAATAGCGGTTTGGAGAAACTGGGCACAGCCCCCCTATCCCATGGTTGCAAATTATTCGATGTCGTACTCCGTCCGCAGACTACCTTGGAGAACCTTGCGGATCTAGTTCCGGCCCTTCGTGCGGAGCTGGACAAAGTCCCGGCCTCTCGTAAGGAAGAGATCATCGAGGCCGCCGAGATATTGATTAAGTATAGCGGCTACATCAAACGAGAGCAAATCATAGCGGACAAGATAAACCGCTTAGAGAATATCCGGATCAAGGGTAAATTCGATTACAATTCTATCCAGTCTTTATCTACGGAAGCCCGCCAGAAATTGACCCGGATAGACCCCGACACGATCGCTCAAGCGAGCCGCATCCCGGGTATTTCCCCTAGCGACATCAACATCCTTTTGGTACTGCTCGGAAGATAAAACACGAAATGTTCCACGTGAAACATATTAAAGGAGATATTCAAATGAATGAAGCTAAAACACTGGTTATACGAGGAAATCTGGTAGATATAATCAACAGGCGCACCTTTGGGGCAGAGATTTCAATTCAAAACGGGCGCATCAAAAAGGTAATCCCTACCGGACAAGATGAGGGATCTTACCTCCTCCCCGGCTTTATTGACGCGCATGTCCATATAGAGAGTAGCATGGTAACCCCTGCGGCATTCATTCACGCAGCCGTACGCCATGGCAGTATCGGTGCCGTGGCGGACCCTCATGAGATAGCGAATGTAATGGGTACCGAAGGAGTCGAATATATGCTCGACAACGCGAAAGGGATTCCTTTCTACACATGGTTCGGTGTCCCATCTTGCGTACCGGCTACGATTATGGAAACCTCCGGTGCGATCATAGACGCAGACGAAACCGCTCGTTTGTTGGAACGAGAGGATCTACACTTCTTGGCAGAGATGATGAATTACCCCGGAGTCTTAAATAAAGATCCGGAAGTTATGCGCAAAATAGAAGCCGCGAAAAACGCAGGGAAACCCATCGACGGACATTATCCCCTAGCAACAGGCCCCAAGCTAAAGGCATATATCGAGTCTGGCATTTCCACCGATCATGAAACCATCTATCTAGAAAAAGGCCGTGAAAAATGTGAGCTTGGGATGCATGTCCTTATTCGGGAAGGAAGCGCGGCGAAAAACTTTGACGCACTTCATCCGCTATTGAAAGAGTATCCCGAACAAATCATGTTCTGTACGGATGACGCGCATCCTTCGTTTTTAAACAAAGGACACATAAATAGGATGGTAAAAAAATCGCTGGATTTAGGATATGATCTATATGATGTATTACGGGCCGCTTCCTATAATCCGGCCATGCACTATAAAATTCCCGCAGGTTTCTTACGAGAGGGAGACTCCGCCGATTTTATCCAAGTAGACAATTTAAAGGATCTAACCATACAGGCAACCTATATACAAGGAACCTGTGTATACGATGGGGAAAAATGCACGCTTCCACTCCAAAAGCCTATACATCGTAATAATTTCCACACGAAACCGATCACATTAGAAAAGCTAGCGGTAAAAGCGAAAGGGGAACAGATGCGTGTCATTGTTTGCGAAGACAGCGAATTAATCACGAAAGAAGAACTATATCCTGTACATACATTCGATGGATTTGTAGAATCGGATACAGAACGAGACATTTTAAAACTCGTCATTCTAAATCGCTATCAAACGGCTCCTCCGGCTATTGCCTTTATAAAAGGAACAGGGCTCAAGCTCGGTGCCATCGCTCAAAGTATTTCCCACGATAGCCATAACATCATGCTATAGGCGTAACCGATTTCGAGCTTATGCAAGCGATCAATGCGGTAATAAAGGCTAAAGGTGGAATCGCAGTAAGCAGTATGGACGAAGTCACTCTCCTGCCCTTGCCGGTAGCGGGATTGATGAGCGACGAATCATTGGAAGAGACGAGCCGCCGTTACGAAGAGATCGAGGAAAAGATCAAGCGATTAAAATCCCCGATGGATTCATTACAAATGACGCTTTCTTTTATGGGATTGCTGGCGATCCCATCCTTAAAACTTAGCAACAAAGGTTTGTTCAATAGCGAGACATTCCAATTTACTTCCCTATTCGTATGATAGCCGATAAAGACGAACATATCAAGACGATCCTATCGGTCATTCCGGAAAAGCCGGGATGCTACCAGTATTTCGATGAAAACGGAACGATTATATACGTCGGCAAGGCGAAGAACCTAAAACGACGGGTATCCTCTTATTTCAACAAGGTACATGACAGCAATAAGACCCGTGTGTTAGTCAAGCAAATCCGGGATATCAAATATATAGTCGTCGATACGGAAGAAGACGCGTTACTACTGGAAAACAACCTCATCAAACAGTATCGTCCCCGCTATAACGTATTATTGAAGGACGACAAAACCTACCCTTCCATCGTGGTAAAGAACGAGTACTTTCCCCGGGTTTTCCAAACCCGGAACATCGTTCGGGACGGATCACAATATTACGGTCCTTATCCCTCTTTGTTCACGGCGAAAGTGATGCTACAAATGCTAAAGGAACTTTACCCTTTACGCACTTGTAAATATCCCCTCACTCCCGAATCCATCGCACAAGGACGCTATAAGGTTTGTCTGGAATACCATATCAAGCGTTGTAAAGGGCCTTGTGAAGGCTTGCAATCATTGGAAGAATACCAGCAAAATATTTCCGAGATCAAAGAGATTCTGCGAGGCAACATCTCGCAAATCAGCAAACACCTCTATGAGGAGATGCAATCGCTCGCTGCCGAGCTCAAGTTTGAGGAAGCGCAAAAGATCAAGGAAAAATACGAAGTCATCGAGAACTACCGTTCTAAATCTACGGTCGTAACCCCGATGCTACATAATATAGATGTATTCACGATCATAGAGAATGACCATTCCGCTTATGTGAACTTTATGCATATCGGAAACGGGGCGATCGTACAAGCCTATACATTCGAGTATAAAAAACGATTGGACGAGAGTAAGGAGGAATTGTTAAGCCTCGGTATTATCGAGATGCGGAATCGTTTTAAAAGCACCGCCCGGGAGATTATCGTGCCTTTCAAGCTGGATATGCAACTAGAGAATGTCACCTTCACCATTCCCCAAAGAGGGGATAAAAAGAAACTGCTCGATTTATCCGAGATGAACGTCAAGCAGTTTAAGGTTGACCGCTTGAAGCAAGCGGAAAAGTTGAATCCGGAACAACGGAATACCCGTATCTTGAAAGAGATCCAAGAGGCCTTGCATTTGGAGAAATTGCCTGCTCATATCGAATGTTTCGATAATTCAAACATACAGGGAAGCGATGCGGTAGCGGCTTGCGTGGTATTCAAGATGGGAAAACCGTCCAAGCAGGAGTATCGTAAATACAATATAAAGACCGTAGTCGGTCCGGATGATTACGCCTCTATGAAAGAAGTTGTCCGTAGGCGTTACGGGCGGGCAATCGAGGAGCGATCTCCCCTACCCGACTTAATTATAACAGACGGTGGAAGGGGCAAATGGAAGTGGTTCGCTCGGTGGTAGAAGATGAATTAGGCTTGTCCATTCCAATCGCCGGACTAGCGAAAGATGGTAAGCACCGGACCTCGGAGTTATTATTCGGGTTCCCACCCGTAACCGTTGGCATGCGTTTGGACAGTTCCGCTATTCCATCTGCTTACCCGGATACAAGACGAGGTACACCGTTTCGCCATCACTTTCCACAAGGATAAACGAAGTAAGACCCAGACAAAATCCGAATTAGACACCATTAAGGGTATCGGTGAAAAGACAAAAGTATTACTTTTACGTCACTTTAAAAGCGTAAAACGAATCAAGGAAGCAAGCTTCGAGGAACTGAAATCCGTGATTGGCGAGGCGAAAGCCAAGGCACTACAAGAGGGACTGGATGGAAAGCGAACAGAAAGCGAACAAAAATAGAACAAAAGCGAACAAGATGAGAACAGTTACACAACGTGTGCAGCACGCTTCCGTCACGATAGACGGACAGCTTAAGTCCAAAATTGGAAAGGGGCTATTGGTATTAGTCGGTATCGAGGACAAGGATACGCAAGAAGACATTGAATGGTTGGCAAAAAAGATCACCAACCTACGCATATTTGACGATGAAAACGGGGTCATGAACCGCTCGGTTATCGAAGCGGGAGGCGAGATCATGGTTGTCAGCCAATTTACCTTACACGCCTCTACGAAAAAAGGGAACCGCCCCTCCTACTTAAAAGCGTCTAAACCGGATATCGCCATTCCGATGTATAAAGCTTTTTGCGAAGAGGTAGGGCTTCAACTCGGAAAACCTGTACAAACCGGAACATTCGGAGCTGATATGAAAATTGAACTTTTAAACGACGGGCCGGTTACTATTATTATCGACTCTCAAAATAAAGAATAAGTATGGCAGATATAACTTTACAACAAGCCCAGCAAATGGTAGACGCTTGGATCAAGACCTATGGGGTCCGTTATTTCAATGAGCTTACCAATATGACCATCCTCACCGAGGAAGTGGGCGAGCTAGCCGGATCATGGCACGTACCTACGGTGAGCAGTCTTTCAAGGAAAGTGACAAACACCGGGATTTAGGCGATGAAATGGCGGATGTGTTATGGGTATTGCTCTGTCTGGCCAACCAGACCGGAGTAGATCTTACCGCCGCTTTCGAGAAGAATCTCCAAAAGAAAACAGACCGAGATAAAGAACGACATATAAACAATCAAAACTATAAGCATATGGCACATCATCACGATTGCGAATGTGGACATGATCATCATCATGAACATGAACACGAATCAAATTCCGTACAGATAGACCGTTATCATGAAGCTTTCAATAAGTTTGAGCCGGCCCTGCCGGATACCCAGACCAGTGAGGCTGTAAACGCTCTTTAGAGAAACATTTCCAAGAGAACTTTACACCGGAAGTATTGAAAACGATTCATGGTTGCATCGACTTGACCTCATTAACCAGCCTGGATACCAAAGAAAGTATCTGGAAGATGGTAGACACGGTAAATGATTTCGAGGGAACTCGTCCGGATGTCCCGAACGTAGCCGCTATTTGCGTCTATCCCCTATTCGTGGAAACGGTTAAGCAGGCACTTACTGCGCAAGAGGTTAAGATTGCGTCGGTTGCCGGAGGTTTTCCTTCCTCACAGACATTTACGGAAGTCAAGATCGCCGAAACGGCATGGCAGTCATGCAAGGAGCCGATGAAATCGACGTTGTCATGAACCTAGGCTATTTCATGGAAGACAATTTCGAGGAATTGACCGAGGAATTGCAAGAGATCAAGGAGAGCTGTCGCCACGCCCATTTAAAGGTAATCTTAGAGACCGGAGCTTTAGTCACAACGGAGAACATCCAAAAAGCATCCATCCTAGCCATGTATTCCGGCGCGGACTTCATCAAGACCTCTACCGGCAAAGGATACCCGGGAGCCACTTTCGAGGCCGCCTATACCATGTGCAAGGCCATCAAAACCTACCATTCCATCACCGGAAACAAGGTTGGCATCAAGATCTCCGGAGGCGTACGCACGGCGGAAGACGCAGTTCGATATTATACGATCGTAAAGGAGATACTAGGCGATGAATGGCTTAACAAAGATTTGTTCCGTATAGGAGCGAGCAGTCTGGTCGGTGATATAGAAAAACGACTCGGGAAATAGTCCATTCTAATAAACCGGGCGCAGATGGCTTAGAATCCTGTGTCCGGTAAGCACTCTCAAAGTCAGTTAACTTACCTTGGCATCGAAGTTAACTGACTTCGTCAAGTAAGTTAACTTCATTGGCTATTGAAGCATACTTACTTTTTACGAACAAGAGCCATCTCTCTACAACTAATAGATAAAGGAATTTCTATTTGGAGCGAGTCATGATATAATCGGCCAGCTGGATCAAGGATGTCCGTGCCTCAGACTCTGGCAATCTCAAAAGAACATCGACCGCCTTATCATGATATTCCTTCATGCGGGCCTCGGCATATTCGATTCCACCATTCGCCTTGGCGAACTCGATCAAGGAATCGACATTCTCCGCCGCGAAATCTTTCCGTAAAATCATATCCAAAATAACGGGCGGCCTCCTCTTCCCTACCCTGCCGCAAGGCATATAATAATGGAAGCGTAACCTTACCCTCACGAATGTCATTTCCCGTCGGCTTACCGATATTCGCCTCCTTGAAATAATCAAAGATATCATCCTTGATCTGGAAGCAATACCCCAGATACTCGCCAAACTCACGGCAAAGAGCGATCACCTCCGCAGAGGCGCCCGATGAAATGGCCCCAATCTCCGTGCAAGCGGAAAGCAAGGTAGCCGTCTTCTTCTTGATCACTTGCAGATAGCAATTCTCGTCTAGGATACTCTCCTCGGCGGTCTCCAATTGCTTGATCTCACCTTCGGACAAGTCTCTGCCTAAATTAGAGATAATCCCGACAATCCGCAAATCGCCGGTTTGTATGGAACGGATCAAAGCGGTAGAAAGCACATAATCACCTACCAACACGGAAATACGGTTATCGAAGATAGCGTTCAATGAGGGAACGCCACGACGTTGCTTCGTCTCATCGATCACGTCATCGTGAATCAACGTGGCGGTATGCAAAAGCTCCAGCAAGACAGCGGAATTGATCGTGTTATCCGTAACCTGTCCACAGACCTTGGCGGTAAGGAGCACCAATAACGGACGCACATGCTTCCCGGTAGAATTCAGTATAACGTCGATAGCCGATTGTAACCGGGTCGTCTCGCTGCGTAGAGATGCCTCGAAATCCTTATTGAAACGTTCAAATTCAGCGGAAACCGGTTCTTCTATTTTCCTTCTTTCATCCATAATTCCATGCAAAGATTCGCAAAAGTAACAAAAACTATCGAGTAAGCGAGTTTTTCGTACATTTACCCAGATTTTGTCCCACTAAAACGTGTTAAAAGTAATGAAGTTATTCCTTATAGATGCGTATGCGTTAATTTATCGCTCCTATTACGCCTTCATCAAGAATCCGCGTATCAACTCCAAGGGTGTGAATACCTCCGCCATTTTCGGTTTTATCAACAGTCTGGAGGATGTATTAAAACGTGAGAACCCGACTCATATAGCGGTGGCCTTTGACCCGAAGGACCGACCTTCCGCCATGAGGCCTTCGAGCAATACAAGGCACAACGGAAGAGACGCCGGAAGTGATCCGTCAATCCGTCCCTATCATTAAAGAAATCATAGAGGCTTACAATATTCCGATTCTGGAAGTACCCCGCTACGAGGCGGACGATGTGATCGGCACCGTATCCAAACAGGCGGAGAAGGAAGGCTTCGAGGTGTACATGATGACGCCGGATAAAGATTACGGCCAATTGGTGTCCGAACATATATTTATGTATCGTCCGAAATTCGGAGGCGATTACGAGATCATGGGCGTGCCTGAGGTCTTAAACAAGTACGGCCTCACGAGTACGGAGCAAGTGATCGACTTGCTGGGACTGATGGGCGACGCTTCCGATAATATCCCCGGCTGTCCGGGTGTCGGCGAGAAGACCGCTCAAAAACTACTGACGAATTCGGAAGCATCGAGAACCTGTTAGCGAACACTGATAAGTTGAAAGGCGCGCAAAAGAAGAAGGTGGAGGAGAACGCCGAGCAAATCCGTTTCTCCAAATTCTTGGCGACGATCAAAACGGATGTCCCTATCGAGTTTGATGCCGCCCGTTGCGTTCGTGAAAAGCCAAACGAAGAGCGGCTGACTGAGATTTACACAGAATTGGAATTTAGAACATTTATTAACAAACTAAGTTCTGAGCCGGTCAAAGCCGCTCCGAAAGGTCCCGTTCAAGGCGATTTGTTCGCGATTTTTACGCCCGAGAGTACGGAAGAGCCCAAAAAATCGATTCTCACGGACTTAAAGTCCACCCCCCATAACTATTATTTAACTGATACAGAGGAAAAACAAGCCGATTTAGCCCACTTTTTATTGGGTCAAGAATTTTTCGCTTTTGACACGGAAACCGACGGCATCGATCCCTTGAAAGCCGGACTGGTCGGAATGTCGTTCGCCGTGAAAGAAAACGAGGCTTGGTATGTTCCTGTTCCCGCCAACTCAGTAGAGGCGGCGAAAGTAGTGGAACGCTTCTCCCCTGCCCTGCAAAATCCGAAATCATTAAAGATCGGGCAAAACATCAAATTCGATATTTTGGTACTTCGTAAATACAACGTGAAGGTAGCCGGTCCTCTGTTCGATACGATGATCGCCCATTACCTGCTGAACCCGGAATTACGGCACGGAATGGATTACCTAGCGGAGACCTACCTCAAGTACCAGACCGTCCACATCGAGGAACTGATCGGCCCAAAAGGAAAGAACCAGTTATCGATGCGAAACGTACCCGTGGAGCAAATCGCCGAATACGCCGCCGAGGATGCGGACATCACGCTCAAGCTAAAGAATTATTTCGCACCCGAGTTGAAGAAAGAAGGACTGGAATCCCTCTTCACCACGATCGAGATGCCATTAATATATGTATTAGTGGAAATGGAGGCTACCGGCGTCACGCTGGATACAGTAGCGCTTAAGCAATCTTCGGGCGAACTTACCGCTCCATGAACAAACTGGAGCAAGAGGTTTACGAGCTGGCCGGCACGGAATTCAACATCAACTCCACGAAACAGGTCGGCGAAATCCTTTTCGACCGCTTGAAGCTGGACGAGAAAGCGAAGAAGACCAAACAGGCGGTTACAGTACCAGCGAGGATGTATTGGAGAAACTTCGCAGCAAACATCCCATCATCGGCAAGCTTCTTGAATACCGCGGACTTTAAAAAATTATTAAGTACCTATATCGACGCTCTACCCGAGTTGATCAATCCGCAGACCGGAAAGATACATACCTCTTTCAACCAAGCGGTAACATCTACCGGACGCCTCAGCTCTACCAATCCGAACCTGCAAAACATTCCGGTACGGGACGATCTTGGCCGCAAGATCCGTAAGGCGTTTATCCCGGATAATGCGGATTGCCTCTTCTTCTCCGCCGACTACTCCCAAATCGAGCTTCGTATCATGCCCACCTGAGTGGTGACCCGCATATGATCGAGCTTTCCAAAGCGGAGCGGATATTCACGCCGCTACCGCCGCCAATATCTACGGAATCCCGGTAGAAAAGTAACCAGCGATATGCGCCGGAAGGCGAAAACCGCCAACTTCGGTATCATTTACGGCATCTCCGTCTTCGGGCTCGCCGAGCGTCTGGGCATCCCTCGTTCTGAGTCCAAGGAACTGATAGACGGTTATTTCAGCACCTACCCCCGCATCAAGGAATACATGGAGGAGAGCATCAAGTAGCCAAGGAAAAAGGATACGTAGAGACCATTTTCAAGCGCAAGCGTTTCCTTTCGGATATCAACTCACACAACGCCGTCGTACGCGGCTATGCCGAGCGAAACGCAATCAATGCCCCTATCCAAGGGAGCGCCGCCGATATCATCAAACTAGCGATGGTACGCATTTACGAACGCTTTGAGGAAGAGGGATTGAAAAGCAAGATGATCCTCCAAGTACACGATGAGTTAAACTTCAATGTCTACAAAGAGGAGGCCGAGGAGGTAAAGAAAATCGTGCTGGAGGAAATGGAAAACGTCATGAAACTACAAGTCCCCTTGATCGCCGATTGCGGCGAGGGAGAAAACTGGTTGGAGGCGCATTAAAATAATGCCGGAATTCCCCTTAAAAAACATGTACGTGTTTTCAGGAAAACACGTAGACTTTTTCTTGAAAGACGTACATGTTTTTAAGACCCTAACAGCCCATCACGAAACGCAAAACTTTCCCCTAAAAACATTCCGAAAAGCAAATAATAATGTATACTATACACTATATTTGCGCTCGAAAAGATTGTTGAGCATTTTAGGTTATGAAAAAAGTTTGATCGCTTTAGCTTTCGGTACCCTTGGGCTGGGGATTGCCGAGTTCGTAATGATGGGTATCCTACCCGACATCGCGAAAGATTTACACATCAGCATTGCTACAGCCGGGCATCTGATCTCAGCTTATGCACTAGGGGTTTGCGTAGGCGCTCCCATGTTGATTATCGCCCGTAGATATCCATTAAAACACATTTTGCTTGTTTTAGTAGGGATTATGATGATCGGTAATTTATGCGCCGCATTAGCGTCTAATTACTGGGTATTGATGATAGCCCGCTTCATCTCTGGATTGCCTCACGGAGCTTACTTCGGTGTTGGCTCCATCGTAGCCGAAAAGCTTGCTGATAAAGGAAGAGGCTCCGAGGCTGTCTCTATCATGATAGCGGGGATGACGATCGCCAACCTATTCGGTGTCCCGTTGGGGACGGCCCTCAGCACCATGCTCTCGTGGCGTCTGACTTTCTTACTGGTTGGTTGCTGGGGCATAGCCATCTTATATTACATCTGGAGATGGGTACCTATGGTAGAGAACCTTCCGGATACTGGCTTTAAAGGACAATTTCGTTTTCTTAAGACTCAAGCGCCATGGTTAATCCTAGGGGCGACAATGCTAGGTAACGGAGGTGTATTTTGCTGGTATAGCTATATCAGCCCGCTATTGACACAAGTATCCGGCTTCTCGGCCGAAAGCCTTACTGTTCTAATGGTATTGGCAGGTTTCGGTATGGTAGCGGGCAACTTGATCAGTGGCCGCCTATCCGATAAATATATGCCCGGACGGGTAGCGGCCATAGCGCAAGGCATGATTTGCGTAGCCCTACTGCTCGTCTTCTTCTTGGCACAAATATCTTGGTTAAATGTCTTGCTGATGTGTCTGTGTACGGCGGGATTATTCGCCGTCTCAAGCCCTCAACAAGTATTATTGATCCGTTACTCCAAAGGTGGAGAGATGCTGGGAGCCGCCAGCGTACAAGTTGCGTTCAATTTAGGAAATGCTATCGGAGCTTATTGTGGTGGGTTACCATTGGAGGTCGGCCTTGGTTATAAATATCCGGCTTGATAGGTTCCGGATTCGCTTTTATCGGATTCTTGTTATTGACTTTCTTTTACCGGAAATATGAGAGAACAACCTAAGTAAAAAATAACATTAGTAAAGAAGCCTATGAACAAACTCGTTAAAACATTATTAAACAAACAATCGATGAGGCAACCGGTTAAGCATGAAGAGAAAGCCTAAGAAAATAACCGTATCAGCCTAAAATTGATTATCTTTGCGAACTCAAAACAAGTCGCTTGAAGCGACTATATAACAGATTGATAATAAAAAATACGATAATAATATGGCATTACAATGTGGCATTGTGGGACTTCCGAACGTAGGAAAGTCTACCCTTTTCAATTGCCTATCCAACGCGAAGGCACAATCAGCGAACTTTCCGTTCTGTACGATCGAACCGAATGTAGGCGTGATCACCGTACCCGACGAGCGACTGAATAAACTAGCGGAAATCGAACATCCGCAGCGAGTGATCCCCACCACCGTAGAGATCGTGGATATCGCCGGATTGGTGAAAGGAGCGAGTAAAGGCGAGGGATTAGGCAATAAGTTCTTGGCTAATATCCGTGAGACAGACGCTATCTTGCACGTATTGCGTTGCTTCGACGACGATAATATCGTGCACGTGGACGGACGTGTAGACCCGGTCCGTGATAAGGAGATCATTGACTATGAGCTTCAGATCAAGGATTTGGAAACGATAGACAGCCGTATCGCCAAGGTGCAAAAACAAGCGCAAACTGGAGGTGATAAGCAAGCCAAGATCGCTTACGAGGTACTTTGTAAATACAAAGAGGCTTTAGAACAAGGAAAAAGCGCACGTACCGTTTCTTTTGATACGAAAGACGAGGAACGCATTGCCCACGATTTATTCTTGCTGACGGATAAACCTGTCATGTATGTTTGTAACGTGGATGAGGCTAGCGCCGTAAACGGCAATAAATATGTAGATGCCGTACGCGAGGCGGTTAAAGACGAGGATGCCAGATTCTAGTAGTCGCCGCTAAGATCGAGAGCGAGATCGCTGAGTTCGATACCTATGAGGAACGCCAGATGTTCTTACAAGAAATCGGATTGGAAGAGTCTGGCGTAAGCCGTTTGATTAAATCGGCTTACAAATTATTGAATCTGCAAACCTTCTTGACCGCCGGATCGGACGAATGTCGTGCGTGGACGTTCCATAAAGGCTGGAAAGCTCCTCAATGCGCCGGTGTTATCCATACGGACTTCGAAAAAGGATTTATCCGTGCCGAGGTGATCAAGTACGAGGATTATATCGCTTATGGCTCCGAGGCTGCTGTTAAAGAGGCCGGAAAGATGAGCGTTGAAGGTAAGGAATATGTTGTGCAAGATGGAGATATCATGCATTCCGTTTCAATGTATAAGGAGTAATCGAAATAAATTATATCTTTGAAACCGGGTAAAATAGCGTAAAGCTAATTTTACCCGGTTTTCTTATATCCTTTAAATCTATATGTATATGAAACGTTTTCTCAATTCTGTACTTTGTATGTGTATCGCCGTTTTTTGTACGCATGCCAAAAGAATGTGACTAGTGTGCTGGAAGTGATGGACATTACGACCGGGCAACGTTCCGTTGTCAAGGAATTCCCTTTTTTGATCGAGGCACCTAACTGGACTCCGGATGGTAATTGGCTTGTATATAATAGTGGAGGAAAATTATATAAGCTCTCTCCGAAATCTCCGGGAGAGCCGCAATTAATCAATAGCGACTACGCGACCCGTTGCAACAACGACCATGTGATCTCCGCGGATGGGAAGCAAATAGCGATCAGTAACGGAACAAAAGAAGATGGTAAATCGCGTGTTTATACCCTGCCTTTCGAAGGAGGTGTTCCCCGGTTGATTACCCCACTCGGTCCTAGCTACCTACACGGATGGAGCCCCGACGGAAAACAACTCGCTTATTGCGCCGAGAGAAACGGTAATTTTGATGTTTACGTCATTCCTGCCCTAGGCGGAGAAGAAAAACGTCTTACGACAGCCGAAGGTTTGGACGATGGCCCCGAATACTCCCCTTGCGGACAATATATCTGGTTCAACTCCGTACGTACCGGGCTTATGCAAGTCTGGCGCATGAAGGCGGATGGTTCCGAACAAACCCAGATGACATTCGATGAGACCCGAAATTCTTGGTTTCCCCACATCTCTCCGGATGGAAAACAAATCATTTTCATCACCTATACAAAAGGTGATCTGGAACCCGGACAACACCTCGCCAATAAAAACGTAGAGTTACGCCTTATGCCAGCCGAGGGCGGAGAACCTAAGACTTTAGTCAAACTATTCGGCGGGCAAGGTACGATAAACGTAAACTCTTGGGCACCCGATAGCAAGCGATTCGCTTTCGTCAGTTACCGGTTAAATTGACTCGTTCCCGTCTCTCCTGTATTCGGAAGGAATAACCCCTGTCTGCTTAATAAACGCACGACGGAACGTACTGATAGAATGGAAGCCCGAACGTTCGGCTATCTCTTGTATACTGGCCAGAGGTTCGGCTTCCAATAAACGTTTGCTTTCCTCTACCCTGAAATGGTTTACGTAATCCGAGAAGGAACAACCTAATTCTTTATTAAACAATTGGGATAGATAAGAGCGGCTCATCGGGAAGATCCGCTGTAAATCCGTTAAGCGTAAATCTTCCCGTAGATAGGCTTTTCACGTTCAAACCACGCCTGTACTTCCTCAACATACCTTTGGCGTATGATGCCTTTCTGTTCCTCACTACCTTGATCATCATCGTATCCTCCTCCAAATCGGGTAATCCCCATCCGCTCTCGAATGTGTGATCCAAATGGATAACCTTTAGGAACAAGGCCTTATAAAAGAAATAGTACCATAAAACCAATAAAAACGTTTTGTCGATTACATATAGGCTAACCCGATCCGTAAACAACAATACCAAATAAAAAATATACATAGAAGAAAGGATCAGCATGGTCTTTTTCAACCAGTCCAGATCATAATCTTCCGGGTCCGATACATTTTCCCTTAAATACACCTTAAATCCCTCACTATAGCGCAAGATCAGATAAATAGGAACGATCATATACAGAAGCGTGAAAAATAAAATCAAAAGCCTTATAACCACATCCAGATTCAAGGTATCGAATACCTCGCCAAAAGAGTTATAACGATGAATATTTCCACCGGATAGCCGGTAAATCAAAAAAGAAATACCCAATACCCATATCGGACTGGTAAAAATAAAGAAACGGCGAACGGTCATATAGCAAGGTCGTAACACTTCTATCACGTAACAAGCTAATGTAGCTACCACAATACATCCCATAATCAGCACATCCGGATGAAATATCTCTTTTGAATCCTCTAAATACAGGTTAACCGATACTCGTACCGCCGCTAAAAACGCCCATAATAACATACTCCACCCCAAAATCTGTTTTGCCCTATTCTCACGGCCCGTAGTAGCAGGGTAATACCACCAAAAACACAAAAGCCTAATATCTGTAAGCTTAGTAGAAACTGAATTTTATCCAACATAATAACACTACCTCCTATCTATTAAACAATACGCCCCCCCGAATGTTCTTTTTGACCCCTCAGTTAACAATATGAACGCCTTAGACAATTTGAACGATCTAATTTTATACGATTTCACCGACGTTTTAGACCGTATGCACCTCCCTTTCCCCTTAACCACCCGATATTTGCATCCAGAAGTTTCACACAAAAATAAGTAAAATAATGAGAAATTTAGTACTCTTTACCAGTATGATTTTAAGCTTTTGGGGTTGCTCCAACGACAAAGACTTCGGAGGTCTTGAGAATATCGGCTGGAATGAAAAACCACTCCAAATAACGACTCGTATCCTAACTACAAAATCCACCAATTTTATACAAGAATTTAAAGAAGGCTCTATGCTCGGACTACAAATCACGTCCGGTACAGTCGACGATTTATACAATGGCATATCCACTTATAAAAACGTAAGCGTAAAAGCTTATAGAGTGAATGGAAAAATCCGGTGGCAACAGAGTCCGGAAGTGATCCTTGACTCTAATGAAGCTACGATATACGCATATTATCCATATCAAGAAGATATAAATTTTACGCCCGGCAGATACCTGTTAAACTGGCCCCGAACGCATTGGAGACCGATGATTATATGTATGGAACCCATGCGATCGGACAAAAAGCGGTCAACAGTACCTCGCCACTTGTATTACTCAGCATGAATCATGCCCTATCGCTTATATCTTTCCAGCTGAACCTAAGCAAAGGCAAGACAGGTGCCTTTATTATAAGTTCCGTTCAAGTAGGAAATAAGCCCGGTGGAACAACTTTAGTCAGCGAAGGAACCCTCGATATCACGACGGGCGATATCATCGGTTCTACCGCCCGTAGCACGTCCGCATCCACGGTATTATCCTTGACGAATCCGGTTACCCTCATCAACGAGAAATATTGTGATCCTATGCGGCTCATGGTAATTCCACCTTCGGCACGATCGGAACCGGAGACGTGGAGACCTTATTCACGATCAACGGAGAAACCTACAAATTGACATACCCGCTAACACCCAATGGGAAAAGGGAAAAAATATTTATATAGCTAAGCTTAACGGAAGGTCGTTACAATTGCGAGACGTCTCTATCACAGACTGGTTACCGGGTAACGACGAAGGATTGATTGGCAATATCATGTAAGTTTTTTATGTTGTGGTTATTAAGGTGTAATGCCGTGGCAAGCTTTGATCCGTTTGCCACCGGCAACTACACTGAAAATAACAATTGGCTCTATCATTCCGGCGAATTAGACCATCGGGGTCACTACCCGTACGATGTGTTTTTCATTCAGCGACTCTATATATTCTCTCAATAAGAGAAACAACGGGTCTCGTCCAAATACCCTTTTACATTCAAGGGTTATCATTCCCTCTCAACTTATCGCCAAAAACACTCTTCTATTGACTATTACAAGGACGAGACCCGTTTAATAATAACTTATATCTCTTGGATATATTGATTATTATTAGTTATACAATAAAGCAGGGTTACTTTGCGTTATTAAGAGGATAAAACAATCGTTACTATATAATATATAAAAATATCATTTTATAACAGGAATAATAATTAATAGTAATAGAATAATAAACTATATTGGCTCAAATGTTTATTGTTTGAAAGGTTCCATTAAAACATTAGACAAAATGAACAAATTATTATTAATTACGATCTTGTTAATCATCTTTACCGGATGTCATGAAAATCAGCAGTGGATGTCCAAAGAGAAATCAACCGCACGAAAGTCAGTTCTTGAAATGACCACCCGGTCCTATACGGCAGGTTCTTCAGTATTCACCGAAATCTGCCGAAGGGTCCGAAATAGGATTATTTATAACCTATGGTAATCAAGACAGTTTATATAAAGGCGCATCTCTTTATAAAAACGTAAAATCAAAGGCTGTAGGCTCATCAAAAGGTTCTTTAAAATGGAAACAAACACCGCAGGTATTCCTTAGATCTAATCGACCAGTCATGATCTACGCTTACTCACCTTATAAAGTACAAATACCGTTAGATCCTACCTCCATACCGATCAAAATATCCCCAATCGCGGCGGAAACCCCCTCTTATGAATATGGGAGGCTCTCGCAAGGCCAAAAAGAGGTCAACCGTAAATCTCCGCTCGCGAAACTCTCCATGAATTATGCATTATCACTTCTCTCATTCGAAATATATCAAGATTCGGACATCAACGGGCTATTCAAGCTAACCTCCATACAGATCGGTAACCGTGCGGGAGGTAATACCTTGCAATATACCGGGACAATGGATATCGTAACCGGAAATATCAAAGGAACTCCCGGGGCATATAAAGCCACTTTACTTACAATAGATCCATCCGTAACTTTACGACACGCGAAAGCGAGGAGCAAAATATCCGTATAGTCCTACCTACTCTCCTATCCGGGAAAAAGAAGTTGAGGCGATCTTTACTATCAATGGAAGAACTTACAAATACATCATTCCGGAAGGCACCTGCTGGAATAAAGGATATAAATATTCCTATAAGTTATATTTCGATGGTAAAGATATCAGGTTACACGATTCCGTCGCCTATATATGGACACCTAAACTGAAGAAAAAATAATCAGTATATAAAATAAGAGTACTAATCTATGGAACTTTTCATTCTTACCCGTAAAGCCTATCGAGAATAAATTACGCCCCGGACTCTAATCTTTTTTGCCTATTTTTGTAACAAACAAATCCCTTATCCCGTCTTCTTTGTGAAAGCCCCCACTCTAAGGCGCACGGACGAAGGGCGATCCAAAAACATAGTATTAACGAAAAAGTCAATTACAATGAAAAGATTACTAGCGTTACTGGCCATCCTCCTTATCAGCCAAGTAGGATACGGGCAGCAGAAGATGGATCAATTATTCAATGCTTTCCGGGGTGAAAGCGATGTTACTTCCGTAAATATCGGAAACATAACGATGAAGCTAGCCAGCCTGTTCACCGAGACAATGGGAGTAAACGGTATAGATATCCTTGAATTTGATAATTGTGCCCAAGAGGTGAAAGACCGACTGTCTACCGCCATACGGAACCTGAGAGATTCTGATTACGAGACGATGGTCACGGCAAATGAAAGGGACAGTCGCACGAAAGTTCTTGTCAAAATAAAAGAGGATATGATCCGTGAACTGGTCATATTCACGACAGGAAGCGACAATGCGTTAATCCGTATCAAAGGAAAGATCAGCCCGTCCGATCTAGACCGGGTAATCAATGAGCACAAAACTGGAAATCATTAAGGGCGATACTGATGGACGTTGATGTTTTTAAACAACGGTTCCTACCCTTTCATCCTAAACTCTATCGGATCGCTTATGCCTTATTAGACAATAAAGCGGATGCGGAAGACATACTTCAAGATGCCTATTGCAAATTATGGAATAAAAGGGATGAGCTGGGAGATATCCAGAATCCGGAAGCATTTTCCATAACATTGGTCAAAAATCTTTGTCTGGATTTC